>OIZS01000107.1_pt1 | contig 44237 bp, 26 predicted proteins | sample 1588641 | NCBI WGS metagenome assembly OIZS01 (sample SAMN03283240) | human gut metagenome | biome: human-associated habitat; material: feces | host: Homo sapiens | place: Peru | collected 2012
GGTTTGCAACACCTGCGGTATCAAGAGTACCACGAACGATGTGATAACGTACACCTGGAAGGTCCTTTACACGACCACCGCGAACAAGCACGATTGAGTGCTCCTGAAGGTTGTGGCCTTCTCCCGGGATGTAAGAGTTAACCTCCTTAGAGTTTGTCAGACGTACACGGGCAACCTTACGCATTGCCGAATTAGGCTTCTTAGGTGTAGTTGTGTAAACACGAACGCAAACACCACGACGCTGAGGGCATGAATCCAAAGCCGGTGACTTGCTCTTGTCTACGAGCACCTTTCTGCCTTTTCTTACCAATTGAGAAATTGTAGGCATAATTTTACTTTTTAATTTATATATTTTTATTTTTAATTGTCGTATCCAATAAAACAGCCTAATTACAAGCCGTTTTCGGGGTGCAAAGGTACAAACTTTTCCTGAAACTACCTAACATATAAAAACTAATATTTTCCCAAGAAGCCTAAATTATATAAAAACAGGAAGTTTTAACACTTGTTCACGATATTTGATAACATTACAACCACCCTACCCTGGCCATACAGACACTACTTTGAAGCAAACAAAAGGCAGACAAATCTGCGCGACTTGCCTGCCTTATAATTATGTTTCGGAAATCTCTATATATTAAGCCTCTGCCGGATGCTCGAACGGAGTAGCGGTACGTGGCTGCTGCTGCTCGGGAAGGTTGATCTTGCCGAACTGCTTCTCGTACTTCTGGATATTGTCGTTCAACGCCATGAGGAGACGCTTAGCGTGCTCTGGAGCCATAACGACGCGGCTGCGAACCTGCGGCTGCTGCATACCTGGAAGCATGCAAGTGAAGTCGAGGATAAAGTCGCTCGAAGAGTGAGTGATGAGTGCGAGGTTAGCGTAAACGCCTACACCGATTTCCGGCTTCAGTTCAATCTGAAGTCCTTGGGGCTGTTGGTTGTTGTTTTCTTCCATTTTTATTTTATGTTTAGGTTTATATTAAATAAGGTCGGCATACGTTGGTACACAATGGTTTAAATAGCCATTCCAGCGTCATTGCCTCTTAATTGTGTTACAAAGATAGCATATTATGTGGAAATCTGCAAATTATATACACAAAAATTTGTAATTTTGTCTTCGTAATGTTTCAAATATATAGGCTATGCAGATATTACGCTTCATAAAAGATTGGACTCTACCCGTTGCTATTGCCACGGGCATAACGGTTTACCTGGTGTTTGCCCTCGTCCCCGCGCTCGATGGGTTTGCCACTGCTGCCGACCCTATATTTCAGCAGCTTCTGCCAGCGTTTATGTTCTTGGTACTGTTTGTCACCTTCTGCAAGGTCGACTACCGCAAGCTGCGCCCCGTGGCGTGGCATTGGTGGATTGGCCTATTCCAGGTTCTTACGGTTGGGGCTATAATGGCGCTGATATTGTGCCTGCACCTTACTGGCGACAGCCTTATCCTTGCCGAAGCCGTGCTAACCTGCATAATCTGTCCTTGCGCATCGGCTGCCGCGGTTGTAACGCAGAAGCTTGGAGGCAACCTTGAGGAGATGACCACATACACTTTTCTATCCAACTTCATCACCGCCCTTCTCATACCGGTTTGCTTCCCGATGATAGACAAGGCTGCCGACATTCATTTCCTCGAAGCATTCGCCCTTATATTATATAAGGTGTTCACCGTGCTTGTTGTGCCTATGATTCTTGCTTACATCGTAAAGCATCACGCAAAGGGTGTATGCCAGCGCATCACTTCCATAAAAGACCTTTCTTATTATCTTTGGGGATGCTCGTTGCTGATAGTGTCGGGCACAACTATGAAGAACATCCTGCATGCCGACACAAGCATTGCTTTTCTGCTCGTCATTGCCGTATGCTCGCTCGTGCTGTGTCTGTTTCAGTTTGGGTGCGGCAGGGCTATTGGCTCGCGCTTCAACCAGACGGTCAATGCCGGTCAGGCATTGGGTCAGAAGAACACTGCATTTGCTATATGGATAGCCTCCACCTATCTGTCGCCGCTGTCGTCGGTTGGTCCGGGTTGCTATATTCTGTGGCAGAATATCATTAACAGTTGGGAGATATGGGAGGCCCAGAAGAGAAGAAAGTAAATTGTAGTCCTCTCGTCCTGTCTTCTCCGCTATAAACCCAGTTTGTGTCAGCCCGTATGCCTAATGAACTTTTTTTATTTTCACCAGACGCACATTTACAATTCTAAAGCGTTTCAATCATTTCCTATTACAATATATCACAATATTAAACGATATTGCGATATATTGTAAGTAAAAACTTGTTCTATATCAAAAAATATTCAATTTAAATAGTCTAAACATTACTGTTTGAAACTAAATTAGTAAATTTGCAAGCACTTTGATAGGAATTTTAATAGTTTACTAATTAAACGTAATGCAAGATGGGAAAAACGCAAGACCATCAAGCCAGCCATGCGTTGGCAGGCAAGAGAATTTCAGGACTTTACAATGCCGCCTATGAGCACGACGCGTGCGGTGTAGGTATGGTAGTGAATATTCATGGTAACAAGAGCCACGAATTAGTAGACAACGCTCTGCGCGTGCTTGAGAACATGCGCCATAGAGGTGCTGAAGGTGCCGACAACAAAACGGGCGACGGTGCAGGTATCATGCTTCAGATACCTCACGAGTTCATTTTGTTGCAGGGTATACCTGTGCCAGAGAAGGGTAAGTACGGCACCGGACTCGTTTTTCTTCCTAAAGACGAGCAGAAACAGCAGGCCATTCTGTCCATTATGATTGAGGAGATTGAGCGCGAAGGCCTCTCTTTGATGCATCTCCGTGCCGTGCCCACCAATCCCGACTGCCTCGGCGAGTCGGCTCTCAAGACAGAGCCTACCATCAAGCAGGTGTTCATCACCGGCGTTACCGACGACAAGGTAGCCACCTTCGAGCGTACCTTATATATAATACGCAAGAAGATAGAGAACCGCGTCAACGACAAAGACTTTTATATCTGCTCGCTTTCGAGCCGAAACATTGTATACAAGGGTATGCTCTCGTCTATGCAGGTACGTCAGTACTACCCCGACCTCACCAACAACTATTTCACATCGGGTCTGGCTCTCGTCCATTCTCGTTTCTCTACCAACACGTTCCCTACCTGGAGCCTTGCCCAGCCGTTCCGCTTGCTTGCCCACAACGGCGAGATAAACACCATACGTGGCAACCGCTCGTGGTTCAAGGCACGCGAATCGGTACTCTCAAGCGACACATTGGGCGACATTCGCAACATATCTCCTATCATACAGCCCGATATGTCCGACTCGGCAAGCCTCGACAACGTGTTCGAGTTCTTCGTGATGAGCGGCCTTTCATTGCCTCACGCCATGGCTGTAATGGTGCCTGAGAGCTTCAACGACAAGAACCCTATACCCGAAGACCTCAAGGCTTTCTACGAGTATCACTCTATCCTTATGGAACCTTGGGACGGCCCAGCCGCCCTTCTCTTCAGCGACGGACGCTACGCCGGAGGTATGCTCGACCGCAACGGTCTGCGCCCGGCACGATATACTATTACCAAGAACGACACCATGGTCGTGGCATCCGAGGTGGGTGTCATGGACTTTGACCCAACTGAGATTGCCGAAAAGGGACGTCTGCAACCAGGTAAGATTCTCCTTATCGACACTCAGGAGGGTAAAATCTACTACGACGGAGAGATTAAGGAGCGCCTTGCAAGTGCGCATCCTTACCGTCAGTGGCTTTCTACCAACCGTATACAGCTTGAGAAGCTGCACTCGGGCCGCAAGGTAGACAATTCGGTTGACAACCTTACACGCAAGGAACTGATGTTCGGTTTCGGCGAGGAGGATGTCGACGGCACCATCGTGCCTATGGCTACAAACGGCCAGGAACCTACAGCATCAATGGGCAACGATACCCCGTTGGCTGTGCTCTCAAGCCACTCGCAGGTGTTCTTCAACTATTTCCGCCAGCAGTTTGCCCAGGTTACCAACCCTGCCATCGACTCTATACGCGAGTCGTTGGTTATGTCGCTGTCCGAATATATCGGCCGTGTAGGCTCGGGCATCCTTTCGCCCGACGAGTCGAACTGCAAGATGGTGCGCCTGCCCCACCCTATCCTTACAAACACACAGCTCGACATCCTCTGCAACATACGCTATAAGGGATTCAACACCGTAAAGCTTCCCATGCTCTTCGAGTGCAGCAAGGGCGAGGAGGGACTGCGCGAATCGCTCGACGCCCTATGCAAGGAAGCCGAGCGCAGCGTAGACGACGGCTACAACTACATCATCCTTAGCGACCGCGACGTCGACGAGGCTCATGCCGCCATACCGTCATTGCTCGCCGTAAGCGCCGTACACCACTACCTTATATCTGTAGGCAAGCGTGTGCAGACTGCCCTTATCGTCGAGAGCGGCGAGATTAGAGAGGTGATGCACGCCGCCTTGCTTCTTGGCTACGGTGCTTCTGCCCTCTGCCCTTACATGACATACGCCATCCTCGACGACCTTGTAAAGCGCGGAAAGATTCAGGAGAACTATGCCACAGCCGAGGCCAACTATATCAAGGCGGTCAAGAAGGGTCTGCTCAAGATTATGGCAAAGATGGGTATATCTACCATACGCTCTTACCGTGGTGCCAAGATATTCGAGAGCATCGGTCTGTCGGAGGCTTTATTGAAGGCCTACTTCGGCACAGAGGTCAGCACCATCGGCGGTGTAGGCTTGGAGACAATAGCACGCGACGCCATCGCCATGCACGACAAGGCATTCAACAACAAGAAACAGCTCGACTTCCTGCCCAACTTCGGACAGTTCCACTGGCGCCGCGACGGAATACGCCACGCATGGAACCCGGAAACTATAGCAACTTTGCAGCTTGCCACACGCACTGGCAACTATGCTAAATATAAGGAATTCACGAAGTTTGTCGACGAGAAAGAAGACCCTATCTTCATTCGCGACTTCTTCGACTTCAAACATAATCCGATACCAGTAGACGAGGTAGAACCCGTCGAAACCATTGTTAAACACTTCGTGACGGGAGCCATGTCGTTCGGAGCCTTGTCTAAGGAGGCTCACGAGGCAATGGCACTTGCCATGAACAAGCTCGGCGCACGCTCTAACACGGGTGAGGGCGGCGAACTAAGCGAACGCTTCCACGAGACAGTGGACGGCGTATCGCTGTCGAGCAAAACCAAGCAGGTGGCTTCGGGCCGCTTTGGTGTAACTACCGAATACCTCGTCAATGCCGAGGAGATACAGATTAAGGTGGCACAGGGTGCAAAGCCTGGTGAGGGCGGACAGCTGCCAGGATTTAAGGTGAACGAGGTCATTGCAAAGACCCGCCACTCTATCCCGGGCATCTCGCTCATCTCGCCTCCACCTCATCACGACATCTACTCTATCGAGGACTTGGCTCAGCTTATCTTCGACCTCAAGAATGTCAATCCTAAGGCTGCCATCAGCGTAAAGCTGGTTGCCGAGAGTGGCGTAGGCACCATCGCCGCAGGTGTGGCTAAAGCCAAGGCCGACCTTATCGTTATATCGGGTGCCGAGGGTGGCACGGGTGCATCGCCGGCGTCAAGTATGCGCTTCGCGGGCATCTCTCCAGAGATTGGTCTGTCGGAGACACAGCAGACATTGGTAAAGAATGGTCTGCGCGGTCAGGTGCGCCTTCAGGTCGACGGACAGCTCAAGACGGGCCGCGACGTTGTGCTTATGGCTCTGTTGGGTGCCGAGGAGTTTGGCTTCGGTACAGCTGCGCTCATCGTGCTTGGCTGCGTGATGATGCGCAAGTGCAACCTCAACACCTGCCCTATGGGTGTAGCCACACAGAACCCGGAGCTGCGCAAGCTGTTCCGCGGCAAGGCCGAATACCTTGTCAACTACTTTACATTCGTGGCACAAGAGGTGCGCGAGTATCTGGCAGAGATGGGCTACCGCAGCCTTAACGACATCGTGGGCCATACCGAGCTTATCATAACCAAGCAGGACGAGAAGAATCCTAAGTCGGCTCTGCTCGACTTCCGCCGCCTCCTGTTCAAGGAGCCTAACGTATGCTCGCTTTACCACACCGCACAACAGCGCCACGAGCTTGGCGACGTGCTCGACCAGCATATCATACGTGGTGCACAAAACTCAATAGAACGTCAGGATGAAGTGTCTCTCGACTTTGCCATCAAGAACACCGACCGTGCCGTTGGAGCCATGCTCAGCGGTATGATAGCACAGAAGTACGGCGAGCAGGGACTGCCCGACAAGACCATCAACGTCAAGTTCAAGGGTTCGGCAGGTCAGAGCTTCGGCGCCTTCCTTGTCAAGGGTGTCGACTTCAAGCTTGAGGGCGAGGCCAACGACTACTTTGCCAAGGGCCTCTCTGGCGGACGTGTATCCATCCTTCCGCCTATCCGAAGCAACTTCTCTGCCGAGGACAACATCATCGCCGGCAACACGGGTCTCTACGGTGCCACAAGCGGCGAGCTGTACATCAATGGCAAGGTGGGCGAACGCTTCGGCGTGCGCAACTCGGGCGCCACTGCCGTTATCGAGGGTGCGGGCGACCACTGCTGCGAGTATATGACGGGCGGACGTGTCGTTGTGCTCGGCGAGACGGGCCGCAACTTTGCTGCCGGTATGTCGGGTGGCGTGGCTTACGTCTGGGACAAGAACCACAACTTCGACTACTTCTGCAATATGGACATGGTGGAGATTAACCTCGTTGAGGACAGCAACTACCGCAAGGAGCTGCACGAGCTGATACGCCAGCACTATCTCTACACCGGCTCTAAGCTTGCACGCACCATGCTCGACGACTGGAACCGCTACGTCGAGGACTTCATACAGATTGTCCCCATTGAGTATAAGCGTGTGCTCCAGGAAGAGCAGGTTCGCAAACTGCAACAGAAGATTGCGGATATGCAGAGAGACTATTGATTTGCGCAAAGCGCAAATCAGAGTTTTGAGTTTTGAATTTTGAGTTTTGAATTATCGGCGGTGCCGATTACGAATTGTTCAATTTTGAATTGACTGGTCGATTTGAAAATCGAACTGAATAACTCAGAAACAATAACTGAATAACTCAGAATTCATAACTGAATAACTCAAAATGCGCAAAGCGCACAATTCAAAACTCAAAACTCAAAACTCAACATTGCGACTGCAAGTCGCAACAACTCAAAACTCAAAATTCAAAACTCAAAATTCGAATCATGGGAAATCCAAAAGCATTCCTCACTATACACCGCAAGGAAGCGGGTTATCGCCCCATACACGACCGTATTCACGATTTTGGCGAAGTAGAACAAACGCTTAACAGCAACGACCGCCGACAGCAGGCATCGCGTTGCATGGACTGTGGCGTACCATTCTGCCACTGGGCTTGCCCTCTTGGCAACAAGGCGCCCGAGTGGAACGACGCTCTGTATAAAGGCGATTGGGAGCTGGCATATCGCCTGCTCAATTCTACCAACGACTTTCCCGAGTTTACGGGACGCATCTGCCCGGCACTCTGCGAGAAGGCTTGCGTGCTGAACCTTGTAGAGCACGAGCCTACAACCAACCGCGAGGACGAGTGTGCCATTACCGAGCATGCCTTCCAGGAAGACTATGTACGCGTTGAACAACCCGAGCGCAACGGCAAGAAGGTGTGCGTCATAGGCGCCGGACCTGCCGGACTGGTGGCTGCCAACCGACTTAACCACATGGGCTACAGCGTAACCGTGATGGAGAAGAACGAGAGCGCAGGCGGACTGCTGCGCTTCGGCATACCTAACTTTAAGCTTAACAAGGCTGTCATCGACCGCCGCATTGCCTTGCTCGAAGAGGAGGGCATCGTGTTCAAGTACAACGCGCCTGTAGATGTGGAGCATCTGCCCGAGGGCTTCGATGCCTACGTGGTGTCTACCGGCACACCTACAGCACGCGACCTCCCTATCCCGGGCCGCGAGCTTAAGGGCGTCTACTTCGCCCTGGAGATGCTGTCGCAGCAGAACCGTGTGCTGGCAGGTATGGAGTTTAAGAAGGACGAGCTTGTCAACGCCAAGGGCAAGGACGTGCTTGTTATCGGTGGCGGCGATACCGGCAGCGACTGCATAGGCACGGCTCACCGCCAGGGTTGCAAGTCGGTTACACAGATAGAGATTATGCCCCGACCCGTCGACGGACCCGACGACCCCAAGAACCCTTGGCCCAACTGGCCACGCACACTCAAGACCACCTCGTCGCACGAGGAGGGATGCACACGCCGCTGGAACATCAACTCGCTTGAGTTCCTTGGCGACAAGAACGGCAAGCTCACCGGTGTGCGCGTTCAGGAGATAACGTGGAAGCCCAACCCCGCGGGTGGACGTCCGCTTATGGAGCCGGTAGGCAAACCAGAGATAATAAAGTGTGAGATGGTGCTGCTCGCCATGGGCTTCCTTAAACCCGAGCAGCCAAAGTTTGCTCCTAACGTGTTTGTGGCTGGCGATGCGGCAAATGGCGCATCGCTCGTTGTACGCGCTATGGCAAGCGGCAAGAAGACGGCTGCCGAAGTAGACAGATTCCTATCGAAGTAATTTTCTTATCATTGCCTTTCCTTTCCATCACGAAAGGCTATGGCAGCCATACGTGGACGGGACCGACGCCGAGTGAGGCGTTGGTCCCGTTGTTGTTTTAAGAAAGTGTTGTTGGAAGTATAGGTTGTAGAAAAAAGTTTTGTTATTATGAAATAAAGTGGCAAAGTACCAGTTTACACCTTATACCATTGATTATCAAAGGGTTAAAGACTGTCACTTCGTCGTTTCAGAATGGCTATCTGCCAGGCTATCTGTCAGCCTATCTGCCAGGAGGATTATTATATTAGGCCCATGCGATATTGAGAAGAGAATAAACTGGGGGTTGCTGGGGAGAATGGCGTCTGGATGTTCGTGTAATGGACGTATAATGTATTGGTTCGTGTAATGAACGTATAATTTTACTTGTAGATATTTGCTTGGAGTTCCCTTGCTTTTAGTTCCCACGGAACTCACAGATGACACAGAAGCCTACGGGCTTAAGCTTTAGGAATCCACAGAATAGCCTACGCTTCGCGAGGCATGAACTCACAGAATTGATTGCTTGTGTAGCGTCTACACGATAAAAACATTAACGTTCATTACACGATAGAAACATTAACGTCCATTACACGAACCATATATATTATACGTCCATTACACGAACATTTGAGCCCAACCCATAGCTTACCTAAGGCTATGTAGCTTCATTACCAAGCCTTTGTAACACCATTACCAAGCCTTTGTAATACCCCCAAAGGTTTATTGTCTCGCCCGGCTGACACTTTGCGGCACGCCACTGCCACATCGACTGGCAAAACTGGCAGATGCAGCACCAAAGTGGCAGCCGTTAAACCATTGGTTTACAGCCGCATACACAGATACTGGCACTTCTGCCTCTTTCTTTTAGAAATCCGTTTTGTTATTTGCTACTCACTCCCCTCCCTGTTGGGGAGAGGCTGGGGTGATGCATCCTACAATATCATGAGGAACCTTGCCCCGTCCTTATAGCTCTCGTCGAGCTTTATCTCTGCCCCAAGCTTACGGGCAATGGTGCAGCAGATGTGCAAGCCGAGACCCGAGCCTTGTACAAGGTTGTTGGCCTTCTTGTAGCGCTTGAATATCTCTTTGGCCTGTCCAACGGGGATGCCGTCGCCGGTATCCGTAACCGAGAAGGTAAGTCTGCCCGGTGTCTCCGTGGTAGATAGGTGCAAATGTATCTTACCCTGGATAGTGTGCTTGCAAGCATTGGTAAGCAGATTGACGAGCACTTGCTGGATGCGACGGCTATCCGACTCGATGGTATAGTTGTCCTCCACTTCCGACGTGAAGTACATCCTCACCTGCCCCTGCTTTCTAAGCTCTGCCATCTGTATGGCGTCACGGCACACACAGTTTACGGCAACGCTGCCAATCTGCACACGGTAGTTGCCATGCTCGACGTCGGTAAGGTCCATAACGTCGTCGATAATCATCGACAACATATTGAAGCTGTTGTATATGTACTCGAAAAACTCGTTCTTCTCGTCCTCCGTGTAGCTGCCGTCGGGCATACAAAGCAGTTGGGAGAATCCATATAGGGCGTTGAGCGGAGTGCGTATCTCGTGCGTCATGTTCTGCAGCATAACGGTCTTGGCTTTGTTAGCCTCGATGTTCTCGCGCAGCTCGGCTATACGGTCTATCTCCTCACGCTTTTCTACAGATATGTCCTTAACGGTGGCAACGATGTGATGGATAGAGCCATCGGTGTCGCGGTCGCATACGGTGATGGTTAGCTCGACATACTCGAACGACACACCACGATACTGCATGGTGATGAAGTTGCGGTTGCGCATACGCTCGTCAAGAGTGGCGAAATCGATAAATGCCAACATCCTTTCCCTGTCTTCCGCGTTGCAAAGGAGGTTCGGGTAAACCAACTTTGAAGTGGAGAAGCATCCCGAATGTGGAAGATCTCTTGCAAACTGTGGCAGATTGTTGATATACGAGGTGTACGTGTCGTTCTTAACATCTATATAATAGATGGCAGCGTAGGTGTTGGCAAAGGAGTTGACAACCTGCAGGTCTTGCTGGCGCTGCTTCTCTATGTCTGTTACATCGTAGTGGTAGCCCTCAAGAATCTTGTTGCCATCCTCGTCCTTATAGCCAGTACCGCCACAACGGATATAGCGAAGCCCCAATGTAGGGTGTTTCCACTTATACGTAAGCTCGGTACTCTTGCCGTCCTTCAAGTCTTGTATGTATTGACGTGTACGTGGCAATTCGTCACGGCATACTCGTACGCCCCAAGCCTTGTACATATCTTCGGGCGTCATGTCGCTGTCGGGCGCAACGCCCAACAGCCTAAGCATATTGGTATCGGCATACAAGCGAGGTTCTTTACCTTCGGGCATAATTATGCGCCAGATGCCCATCGAAGCCGAACTGAGCACCTGCATAATCTTGTCCGTATGCATAATCTTGTCCGTATGTATTACAGAACGGTTGGCATTACTCTTAGCACATAAATTAGATTTACCATCAGAACCACCGGTTGTTGTAGTCTGCTCCATCGTTATCAGTTATATAGTTATTGTTGTTGTTATAATGGTTGTTATAATAGTCTTGTCTGTCCGTCTTATCCTGTGTTATTGTGCCATCACGCGTCGCACGTCGTCTATGTCACGGTCGAATGGTCCGCTGTGCTCAAGCTTAAGCGTGCACATAGCCGCTGCAAACTTGCCCGATTCCTCGAAGCCCATACCCTGGGCACGGCACCACAAGTAGCCAGCCGAGTAGGTGTCGCCACATCCCGTGGCATCCACTATCTCCTTTGGCTCATAAGCCGGTATGTCGTAGAACTTGCCGTCGGCAAGGATAATGCTGCCCTCGCTTCCGAGCGTAACGCACACTTCCTTTACACCCCACTCGGCAAGGCGCAGAGCGGCGGCACGTGGATCGGTAAACCCTGTTATCACCTCCATCTCGTGCTCGTTCACCTTGATGATGTCGGTGTGTGCAAGTATCTCGCGCTTCTCAGTCCAGTCGATAGGATAGACCTTCTCGCCGCGCACCTCACGCAGATAGCCTTGGGCATCAATGGATATGCGGCCCTTTGTGGACAGATACTTCACCACGTCGGTAGAGAAGTCGTCGCTAAGGAGCGAGCCAAGATGGTATACACCGGCATTCACCTCTTGCATCTCGTCGATAGTGAAGGGGTCGGCACGCTCTAATACACGCTGTGTGCGGTCGTTCTGGTTCTCGCCATACTTGTTCTCGAAGTACACGGTGTGTCTACTGGGGTACACCTGCACGTCGATGCCAGCCTTTCGCATTTCCTCAACCGACTGCATCTCGCTCTCGCCCAACTTTGTTACGAGCTGAAACGAGACGTTCTGCGGCAGATGGCTGAACGCGTAAGAGAAATAAAACGATGTTCCGCCTGCCATGTATACGGTATGGCGCGGTGTTATAATCTTGTCTTTTGTGATGTGGCCTATGCAGCAAATATCTTTCATCTGTTATCTTTATTAGCCTACAAAGGTACTGAAAATTAGTGGCATAGCAAAAATAATAAAATTCTTTAACGATACATTAAGGACAAAACTATGGCTCAGAAGCCACTGGCCGACTCAAACCGCAGCCTCTCTCCCGTTACGGGATGCCTAAACTCCACCATTGCCGCATGCAGATACATACGCGAGGTATGGCAGCCGTGCCCGTAGAGGGGGTCGCCAAGGATGGGACAAGCAAGACCCTCGTTGTGTGCGCAGTGCACACGCAGCTGATGCGTCCTGCCCGTAAGCGGATACAGCGACACGAGGGTACCGCCGTTGGGCATAAGGCGCTCTATACGATAATAGGTAAGGGCTGTCTTGCCGTTGTCGAAGTCGACACGCTGACGTGGCCTGTCCATGATGTCGGCAATGAGGGGCAGCGATATTCTGCCCTCCCTTCCGTTATGCGATACGCTGAGCCACTTGGAGCCTGGAGCGCCACACAGCACCGACGGCTTGCCGTCGAGCACAGCCTCGTAGCGCTTCTTAACCTCCCTTGAGGCAAACTGGCGTTGCAACTCGATGTAAGCCTCATCGTTGAGGGCAAGCACAAGGAGTCCGCTGGTGTCCATATCAAGACGATGAACGGCTTTGGGGAGTTGGGAGTTGAGAGTTGAGAGTTGAGAGTTGGGAGTTGGGAGTTTTGGATTATGGGGGTTGAGTTGGGAGTTTTTAGTTAGGTATTGGCGTACATATTCCTCTACATCCAATGCCACATTGTCATCAGCATGTGCAACATTACCATTCAATGCCACATCGCCACCAACCACAGCCTTGCCCGGAACCGACAGCATACCAGCTGGCTTATCCACCACTATTATAGTGTCGTCCTCGTATACGATGCGTGGCACGTCATTGGTCTTGGGCTGCGCCAACGGATTTGGCTCCACATCCAGTCCGCGCAGCATGTGCGTAAGTATGGGCAGACACTTGGAGCGGCAAGCCGGATAATAATGCAAGTGGTGGCGTATCTCTTGCTTGGGCGAGTCGCCCCACCAGAACTCAGCCATGCACACCGGCTCCAAACCATTGGCATAGGCATACTGCAGGAGCTTTGGCGCGCAGCAATCGCCCGACCCTGCCGGCGGCATTGCGTTGATAGTCTCGCCGAATATATCGACAAGGTCGCGCTCCTCACCATTGGCGTTGAGCATACGGTATTGGCTGAACAGCCATTGCTGCAAGGCATCGCTCATCTCACGGCGTTGGCGGCGCAGGGCATCAACACGAGCCTCGTGCTCTGCCAACGGGCGGCGCAACTGGTCGAGCGTGGCGGTGCATTGCTGCTTCAGGCGGCGCTGCTCTGCCTTGAGGTGCTGACTCTCGTGCACCATTGCTGCCTTTTCCTCGGCAGTAAGAGGCTTGCCTCCTTGCTCTGCCTCGTGCCGGCGGGCATCTCTCTGCCTTTTAGCCTCAGCCACACGGCAGCGCATCTGCTCAATCGATTGTTCGATATGTAGTTTAGCATCCTCGTATTCGGAGCGTTGGGCAAGGTATGTGTCCGATTTCTGCAGGGCGTCAATCTCCTTGTTAAGAGCCGATATTGCCCTCTCCTCCGTCTTGAAGTGTCCGTCGGGCTGTTGCGCGTCGAACACTGGCGGCACAAAATATCCCCAGTCGTTGCGACCTGCAAGCAATCCAGAGTAAGCTGCAAGGAAACCGATGTTTTCACTTTTCACTTTTCCCTTTTCCCTTACACACAGCACCCCGAACATCTTTCCCGGTCCCTTCTCGTCCTTCCACACTCCACTCTCCTCTATATATCGCTGCACCTCCTTGGCGGCAGCGATGCACAGCGGATGCGGTTCGTAGCAAAAGGGGTATGTGAATTGGCGGGGTGGCTGAATACCAGTATATAAAGGATGTACTAAATCACTCATTGTTATTGTTCTTTGTCTGTGTACCAGAAACCTTCCATTCTACAATATTATGTTCCTTATCCACATCGAAGTTTATACCAACCTTTACCACGTCCTTTCCACTTAAAGCGAAAGCCTCGGCATACTTGCGGTCTTCTATCTGGACAAGAGCCTCATCAGCCGACTTACCGAACTTTAGTTCCATAACATATACATAACGCTCCGTCTCTAATGTTATGTCGGTACGACCACGCGACGTGTGTTGCTCTACTGTTATACGATATGGTGTGAGGAGCGAAAAGATTACATACATCATCTGTTGATAATGTCCCTCGTATGCTGTATTGTCACAATAAGGCACCGTCTCAAGGAAGGTTTGCAGCAATCTCAAAGCACCGGATATGTCGCCATTGTTTATACAGCGCGACATATTGGCTATAACAACACGTCCCTCCACCACTTCTTCGCCGAGGAAGTTGGGCAGCAAACTGCTGTAAAGCCCTACCCTAATCTCGTTGTTTGGAATATCAAGAGTATAGAGGTCGATATCCTCGTCATAATCCTTTATTGTAAGATAGCCACTCTGATACAGCAACGGCACTATTGACGCCATTCTCTCCGTCGGTGCATCGAAAGAGGCAGAGTCGGCACGCATACCTCCAATATTTGAAGGCTTGAGGTTAAACTTGCGCATCATCTCTATGAGATAGGTAGGAGTGCCCGACCCGAACCAATACGACCCAAGACGTCCACTATCAAAACAGTTGAGCAAACTGAACGGATTGAACACGTCGGCAGAGGGCCACGTAAAGTGGTAACCGTCGTATTGCAGGGTTAGACGTTGCAGAGTCTGCTCTTTGGTGAGTTGAAGGCGTTGGGCAAGGCTGTCCACATCATCCGACATATACGTTGTCAACTCGTCTTTGGTGATACCGCATATACCATCATAACGAGGGTCCATACTAATGTTGATGATATTGTTAAGCTCGCTAAATATGCTAACCTGCGAAAACTTTGTTATACCAGTAAGAAATACAAAACGCAGATACTGGTCGCAATCCTTTAGCGGACTAAAGAAGTTGCGCATCACATTGCGAAGCACAGGCAGATGTTCGTCCTCATGAACAACATCGAGCAACGGCGCGTCATACTCGTCAATAAGCACAACAACGGGTTTGCCTGTCTTGCTATAGACAGTCTTTATGAGATTTATCAGTCGGTCGTTGGCATTTGCCGGATGTTCGGCAATGCCGTATCTTAGCTCTTCGTCCATAAGACGATGGCCTAAAAAATCCTCCAACGCATCCCTATCCATATGCTTGCCACCCGCCATACTGAAGTGAAGCACCGGATATTGAATCCACTCTGTCTCAAGGTGTTCAATGGCAAGACCCTCGAACAGCTCCTTGCGACCCTCGAAGTAGCTCTTCATAGTTGATACCAACAGCGACTTGCCGAATCGTCGTGGACGACTCAGGAAAAAGAACTTGCCGCTGCCGTGCGACATACGGTACACATACTCTGTCTTGTCGACATACAACATGTCCTTCTCGCGAATCTCCGAGAAGGTCTGCATACCTATAGGATATAACTTCAGTGCCATAAGAGTGGATGTTTGGATTTAATGACGCTAAGTTAGCGAGAATAATCCGAACGGCAAAATAATTAGCGACAATCTTTCAAACAGCGGCAAGTAGGTGGGGTTTAATGATATTTGTGGGCGTTATATTATGCTTTCTCGGTTTTTTTGCCTACATTTGCATTTGAAAAAAACAACAAAAAACAGATACAACTATGAGTACATTGAAAAAGAGCTTTGCATCTAAACTTCTTGAAGTAAAGGCCATTAAGCTTCAGCCTAACGACCCGTTCACATGGGCATCTGGCTGGAAGTCGCCTATCTATACCGACAACCGCAAGACCTTGGCTTATCCCGAGCTGCGCTCGTTTGTCAAGCAGGAGTTGGTACACCTCATCCACGAAGAGTTTCCGGAGGCCAATGCCGTTGCCGGTGTTGCCACTGGCGCTATCGCCCAGGGCGCTCTCGTAGCCGACGAGTTGCTGTTGCCTTACTGCTATGTTCGTCCAAAGCCGAAGGATCACGGTATGGGCAACCAGATTGAGGGCACTATCCCTGAGGGTGCAAAGGTAGTGGTTGTGGAAGACCTTATCTCTACCGGCGGCTCGTCGCTTAAGGCTGTCGACGCTCTGCGCAAGGCTGGCTACGAGGTTGTAGGTATGGTGGCAAGCTACACCTATGGCTTCCCTGTTGCCGAGGAGGCTTTCAAGGCTGCCAACGTGCGCCTCGTTACCCTTTCCGACTACGAGCACACCACTGCTATCGCTGCCGAGACTGGCTACATCAAGAAGGAAGATCTTGAGGTGTTGGCAGAATGGCGCAAGGATCCAGCCAACTGGAAGAAGTAAGAAGAAAAACCGAGTAAGAAAACAATATGACAACATTCGAAAGTTCAATACGACAGATTCCGTTTCCTCAGCAGAATGTATACGATAAGCTGAGCGACCTCAACAACCTGCAAAAGCTTAAGGAACGCTATGCCCTGATGAAGGACTCTATGCCGGAAGAGGCTCGCAAGCAGGCTGAGAAGATACAGGATCTGGAGTTTGACCAGGACTCGCTGTCGGTCAACGTGCCACCGGTGGGCAGCATCAAGCTGCGCGTGGTGAACCGCGAAGAGCCGAAGTGCATCAAGTTTGAAACCGAGCAAAGCCCAATCCCCTTCAACTTCTGGATTCAGATTTTGCCCGTTACATCCACAACATGCAAGATGAAGCTCACCATCAAGGCGGAGCTAAATATCTTCATCAAGCAGATGGTGAAGAAACCATTGCAGGAAGGCATCGAGAAGATTGCCGATGTTCTGCAGATGATTCAGTATAACTAACAAATAAGAGGGTGTGTCAAGTACGTTTTCATACTTTTGACACACCCTCATACGAACTTTATAATTATGGCAAGCAAACTTTGGGAAAAAAACTTCTCTGTCAACGAAGAGATAGAGCGTTTCACTGTGGGACGCGACCGCGAACTTGACATCTACCTCGCCAAGTATGATGTGCTTGGCTCTATGGCTCACATCACTATGTTGGAGTCGATCGGACTGATGCAGAAAGACGAACTGCGACAGCTCCTCGCCGAACTTAAGAACATCTACAACGAGTGTGTGCAAGGCACTTTCGTCATCGAAGAGGGTGTGGAGGATGTACACTCGCAGGTGGAACTGATGCTTACACGCCGCCTTGGCGATATGGGCAAGAAGATTCACTCGGGCCGCTCACGCAACGACCAGGTGCTTGTCGACCTCAAGCTCTTTACACGTCACGAGCTGCGCGAGGTGGTAGAGGCTACCGACGCGCTGTTCCGCGAACTGCAAAAGAAGAGCGAGCAGTATAAGAACGTGCTCATGCCGGGCTATACCCACCTTCAAATAGCCATGCCAAGCTCCTTCGGCTTGTGGTTTGGCGCACACGCCGAGTCGCTTGCCGACGACATGCTGTTCCTCCTCGCTGCCTACCGCATGACCAACCGCAACCCTCTCGGGTCGGCTGCCGGTTATGGCTCGTCGTTCCCGTTGAACCGCGAGATGACAACCCGTCTGCTCGGATTCGACTCTATGGACTATAACGTGGTGTACGCCCAAATGGGTCGTGGCAAGATGGAGCGCAACGTAGCCTTTGCCCTGGCATCCGTTGCGGGCACCGTGGCTAAGTTGGCTTTTGACGCCTGCATGTTCAACAGCCAGAACTTCTCGTTCGTCAAGCTGCCCAAGGAGTGCACCACCGGCTCGTCTATCATGCCGCACAAGAAGAACCCCGACGTCTTCGAGCTTATCCGCGCCAAGTCGAACAAGCTGCAAAGTCTGCCTACACAGATTCAGCTTATCATGAACAACCTGCCCACTGGCTACTTCCGCGACCTTCAAATTATAAAAGAGGTGTTCCTCCCGGCTTTTGCCGAACTAAAGGACTGCCTTGCCATGGCTGCCTACATCATCGAGCGCATCGAGGTGAACGAGCACATACTCGACAACCCTATGTACGACCCTATGTTCTCTGTAGAGGAGGTGAACCGCTTGGCTGCTGCCGGCACTCCGTTCCGCGATGCCTACAAGCAGGTGGGTATGGAGATAGAGAACGGCACATTCCATGCCGGCCACAACATCCACCACACTCACGAAGGCTCTATCGGCAATCTGTGCAACGACAAGATTGCGGAGATTATGGACAAGACACTTGCCGAGTTCGGGTTCGAGAGAGTGGACGAAGCTGAGCGCTCGCTGCTGGCAGCGGGCGAGTAATTAATAGAATTATCTCCCTATGACTCGATACAAATTGGCACTCCCCCTTATTGCCCTCCTCCTTTTGCTAACGCCATCCTGCTCCAAGGAGTCGTTCGACTACTCCTCCTTCCACGCCTACTTCGTATTCAACAACAGCATACACCAGAACACGGTACTGCAAACCGCAGTAAACCCCATGTCGCCCGGTGTATTCTGCCGCATCTACGAGGTAACGCAAGGCAAGGCGGTGTACATCTACTTCGAGAGCAACCAGGGCGGCGACCCAGCGCCGTCACAACTCAACGAATTAGAGGTTAAGCAGACAAGGATGCTTGGTCTGTACAACAAGACGGGCATAATAGTAGGCTACGGCAATTTGTCGTCTACCCCGGTGTTTTACGTCTACGACTCGCAATGCCCCAACTGCTACCGCGAGACCAACACGATGGCATACAAGCTGAATATGGGTACCAACGGCATTGCCACTTGCCCTAAGTGCAACCGCAAGTACGACCTTAACAACAACGGACTGTGTGCCAACGGCAGAAAGCTCGAGAAGTATCGTGGTAGCTGCACTGGACCATTAGGCGTCCTAAACGTACACAACTAATGTTTGGCGCGCCCTATTGTCAGCACGCTAACCTTGGCATCCGTATCTTTATTAATAGCCCTTATACACTCGCTTAGAGTGGCACCCGTCGTAACGATATCGTCCACCAACAGCACATGCTTGCCCATTAACACCTCTGGGCTAACCACCCCGAAAGCACCCTTGACATTAGTAGACCTCTCGCCATGGGTAAGCGAAGCCTGACTCTTGGTGTTGCGCTGGCGCAGTACGGCATCGGCACACAGCTCGATATGCAGCACCGAGCACAAGCCTAAGGCAAACTCGCGGCTTTGGTTGTAGCCTCGCTCGCGCTGCCGCTTGGGATGCAAGGGCAAAGGCACTATACAATCGATGCCGTCGAAGAACCCCGTTGGCTGCAGTTCGGCGGCTATAACCTTGCCAAAGGCGAAGGCTATGTCGGGGCGGTCGCCATACTTCAGGGCATATATGGCATCGGCATGTTTGGTGTGCGCCTCGTAGTCGATCCACGCCGCACAACGCTCCACATCAGCAACACCCCAAAACAAGCGGGCTGTAGAATTGTTCAAAGGGTCGTCAACATCCCGTCGGCGAGGCATGGCGAGGTCGCAAGAGGTGCAGAACACCCTCTCGTCAATGCCTAACCTACAACCGCAGCAAGCGCAACACTTAGGCGATACAAGGGCGAAGAGCGAACTAAGCAAGCGGCTTATCATAGGTCGTCGTCACAAGCCGGGTCCACATCATACTCGTCGGCTCCGCTTATGCAACGTCGTATGATGTCCATACCAAATCCTCTGCCAAGGGCAAACCGTATCAGTTTGCCGTTCAACTCGTACTCGCTGTCTGCCTTAACCTGACGTTTCTTCGAGGCAAGCAGCGGCTGCAAAGCCTCCTCATAATATTCGGCAGGCACGGCATCGAGCACTCTGCCGATGATGTCGCGCGCCACTCCCTTGCGATAGAGCGCTTGCTCTATCTTGCGGCGACCCCAACGGTCGAACCTTATCTTGTCGCGAACAAAGAAACCGGCAAAGCGCTCGTCGTCAACAAAACGCTCGTCGATAAGGCGGTCGAGCACCCGCTGTGCCTCCTCCATCGGCATCGACCAACGGCGCATCTTCTCCAGCATCTCGCCAGACGAGTGTTCGGACTGGGAGCAGAGGGCGGATAGCTTAAGCAAGGCTTCTTGCTCGGACACTTGCTTTCTTGATTTCTGAAACATCTTATGTCTATTTGTTTAAATATTTAACGTACAGCATCCACAAAGCGTGGCAGCCCAAAGCAATCGTCAGCCACATCGGCACAGCCCATTCCTTCGCTTTTAGTCATCGCCGCAGTAGCCTCGGCATAACGCGTGTTGCACTCGAAGAGCAGGTGTCCGTCCTCGTTCAACGCTGTCAAGGCATAACGTGTTATGGCGCGATAGAACAAGAGAGGGTCGGCGTCGGGAACAAAGAGGGCTGTCGACGGCTCGTGGTCGAGCACATTGGCATCCATATCCACACGCTCGCTGTCGCAGATATACGGCGGATTGCTAACGATGATGTCCCAACGCTCGGCACCTGCCTCTGCCGAGAGGGCGTCACGACGGCACAACCTTACATCTGCCTCAAGCTCCTTGGCATTGGCAGCGGCAATGGCGAGGGCGTCATCCGATATGTCCCAAGCCTCAACGTATGCCTCGGGCAGCGCCTTCTTGATGCTTATGGCTATGCAGCCGCTACCCGTTCCGATGTCGAGGATGCGCAGCTGTCTGCCACCGGCTGCCTTGGCTATAGCCACCGCTCTGTCCACAAGCCACTCGGTCTCGGGGCGAGGGATGAGCACACCCGTCTGCACACCAAAGCGATGGCAGCAGAACCATGCCCAGCCAAGCACATACTGTATAGGCTCTTGATGCTCCAGTCGGCTCACGGCTTGCTCAAGCCACTCTACATCGGCAGCCGGAAGCTGCTCTACCCCACCGCACAATATATCGGCAAGCGACATGTCGAACTTCTCCTCAAGCAACATCCGGGCTATAGCCTTAGCCTCGCCCTGCTCGTTGACGGCAGTAAGGCGACGCCATATTTCTTCGTATGTCATAAACGTATGTATACAAAAAAAGTGAACATCCATCGAATGTCCACTCTACCTTATTAATAATATATGTGCCGCGAGCGGGACTCGAACCCGCACAGCCATTACTGGCCAAGGGATTTTAAGTCCCTCGTGTCTACCAATTCCACCATTGCGGCGACCTTATCGTTGTTCGTCTTGGTTTTAATATGGCTTAAATAAAAAAACGGCAGCATCTCTGCCACCTATCTTTAAAACCATTACCAATATGAAAAGAGCGGCAAACGAGACTTGAACTCGCGACCCCAACCTTGGCAAGGTTGTGCTCTACCAACTGAGCTATTGCCGCATATCGCTTTATTGCGGGTGCAAAGGTACAAAATTATTTTGTAACGCCAACATATTTGACGATAAATTTTAAGTCAACAAGAAAAAAAGTGGGAGATACGGATATTGCCGTATCTCCCACTCTACATTATATTCAGCCTGCAAGCAAGCTTTATTGTCTTCTACAAAACCTTACTTTACAAACTTCACTGTTGTCGACTCGCCATCGAGCACAGCGTTGAGAGTGTATACACCCTGGCCACTGTTGGCAATGTCGATAGTGATAGTGTCGCCTGCATGCAGGTTCTTGGCTGTCTTCTTGGCAATGAGCTTGCCTGCAGCGTCGTATACATAGACAACAGCCTCAGCCACATTAGCGTTGACCTTGACACCGATTGTGCCGTTGTCGCCGTCGGTGCTTACAGTGATGTCGCCGTTGTCGGAACCTACACCGCTAATGCCGGTAGCATCAACAACGTTGACCATAACCTTCTGTGGTGTAGCATCACCATTGCTGTCGGTTGCTGTTACATTGAGAGAGGTCTTGCCTACCTTCTTGGCGCTGATGATGAAGCCCTCGTCAGAGCTGAAGACTGCAGCTACCTTGGTGTTGGCTGCGTACACACTACCAGTGAACTTGTCGCCATCAGGATCGTTGAAGAGCGATGCGTAGGTAATGGTAGCCGACTGCTCGCCTACTCCAAGTGTAATCTCTGTCTGTCCAACAAACTCAGGAGCGCGGTTCTTGAACACAACGTTGTAGTTGACGGTAGCGCTTGAAGCATTGTTGCTTGCGTCGGTTGCATTAACGACGATAGCACCGCTGCCTACATGGTCGTAGCCATACTCAGGAACAACATTAAGTGTAGCCTGGAGCTGCTTGCCTGCCGGAACGCTAAACACGCCATTCTCAAAGGTTACGCCGTCTGCCTCGTTGTAAGAAGCTACGGTGGTGTAAGCCTTGCTGTCCTCGAACGATACGCTGAATGCCTCGTCCTCAGGCTCGCTTACGTTAAGCTCAACATTGGTGCTCTCGCCCTGGTTGGCTGCCACAATACCCTCCGGAACCTCTATAGCAGGAGCCGCGTTGCGGTCGAGATAGATGTGATAGTTCACAGTGGCGTTTTCCGGGTCGTTGCTCTTGACAACAAGAGTAGCCTTGTTGTTCTTGGCAAAGTAAGCGCTCTTTGCATTGATCTGGAAGTTGATTGGCAATGATGCGTTTGCCTCCAACACACCCTCCTTCTGCTCGTTGAGCAGCTTGATCCAAGGCTCGCCCTTCTCGTGCTCAACACAAGTCATAAAGTAGCCGAATGCACCGTAGCTGTATGCGTTGTCGTACAGATTCTCGATGTCTACCCAGCCACCGAGCGACTTGAGGTGAGCCATATAGCGGTTGGGCTCAATATTGCCGTCCTTTGTAGCCATAAGTGCAGACGACTTGTAGCCTGCAGGATACTTAAGCACTACGTAGAATGTATCGGCAGGGTTGATGTATACAGGGTTGTCGAACTTAAGCATACGCGGCACGCCCATGTATCCACGGTCTGTCTCTTCCTCCTTATCGACGTGAAGCTTGCCGTGACCGATTGTACGTTCGGTAGCAGTGACGTCGTTGCCGAGGATTACAGAAGCCTCGATGTCCACATTTTCAAGATTGCCCACGGTGCCCACGAAGTAGAGGTGGGTGAGGTTGAAGCCTTCGGCTGGTGCCTCATAACGTGTGGCAGCATAGAAGTTCTCGTCGAGTGCGCTTTCGCCAGTACCCATAATGGCTGCCTGAGCATTTTTTACTGGGTTGAGTACCGGGTAGTAGAGCATGTTGTCCTCAACACCCGTTGGCACGTCGTATATAAACTTCTGGTCGTCCTTAACCTTCTTTATGCCGAGAGCCTTGAAGAAGTTCTTGCCCTGGAGACGTGCTACACATGTCTCGGTGAACTGCTTGGCAGCCGCCTTAGAAGGAGTAGAGATGACGTTGAGAGTCTGCAACATTCCGTAGTCAAAGTCGTCGTTGTTGCCTGTCTGCTCGTCGCGGCCCGAAGGCTCAAGACGCAGAGAGTACTTAAGCTTATATCCGCCTTCGTTGAGCATCTTTACAGAAGTCTCGCCGGTATAGTCGCTTGACACATTATTAATATGCAGCTCGTCCTGGTCGAACGATACGACAGGAGCCTTTGTAATATTAACCTTGATTGTGCCCTGGACTTCCTCGTTCTCAAGTCCGCTTACAGTAAAGAGGATAGGATAATCCTTCTGACGCACTTTGCTTACGTCGTAGAGAGAGATGCGGAACTTAACCGGCTCCTTGCCTACAGTGATAGGAGCCATCATGCCCTGCTGGTATTGTATCCAAGCCTTTGTTGTAGAGGCATCGGTAAGGCTTACGCCCCAAGGATTATCGTCTGGGAATCCAGGCTCTCCGCCACCGCCACTGTTGGCATCGGTGTATACCTCAAGCAAACCTTCTGGCATTGCCATTAGGTCGTCAGGATCGGATACGGCAAACAGCTCTGAAGCCACATCGTCGATAGTGAAGGCCTTTGAGCCCTTGTTCTCTATCTGGAACTCGTGGTATACCGGCTCCATTGGATACGGATTTACCACCTGCTCTACGTTGATGTCTGTCGGGAATACTGGCTCGGCAGCACCTGTGATGTTGAGAGCAACGGGGAGCTTGACACTCTCCTTGGCAGGAGCGTTGGTCTTAAGGCTCAGCTCATAGTTGTATTCGTCGGCAAGCTTGTCGGCCAACAGCTCGATAGGCAGAGTTGCGCTCTTGCCCGGAGCCACCACATAGTTCTTGTACGGAGTAAACTCGAGAGCGTTGCCCGGGTTGATGTACATATCCGACGGAGTGATACCGCGTGTCTCGGTGTGGTCCATGATACCGCAGAGGCCGAATACGCCAATCTGCATACCGTTAGGATCGAGGTCGTACTGGAACTTGAACGAGCCATCCTTGCGCAGGATAACCTGGAAGTTCATGCCCTGCATCATGGTGTTGCCGTAGTTCTTGTAAGACACCACTACGTCGTCTTCGTTAGCCTTATAGTATACACCGTCGACTGAAGGAGTGTTCATAGAGTGGTTGCCCCAGAACGGACAGATGATATTGCTGTAGAATGTCTCGGTTGTAGGCAGACTTGCAGGCGGTTCCGGGAACTGCTTGTAGTCTTCAACCGGCTTGTCGAACGATACGAAACCAGTGTTGTAGATGTACATCTCAGTGTACTTCTTGCCATAGAACGGGAACTCGAACGGCAATGTAACCTTCTTGAAGTCGGTCTTGTCGATGTAGTAAGAGTAAGGCATGTGCTCGGTGTAGTCTTCTGTGATGTCCACCCAGTTGAACGGAACGTCGAAGCCGTCGCTCTTAGAGCGGAATACATAGTCTACCTGCGATTCGCCTTCCTCAGCCACGTCGAGCGAGCGATACCAAGTATCGGGCTCGGCATTGAATGTAAGAGGCTCGTCACCTGTATTGGTTACGGTGATGTCCTGCTTTGCATTGACGCCGTATGCGGTCTCAAGCTCAACAGCATCAGGTGTTGCGCTCCATACCGGTGTGCCGATGACGTTGCCCTTGAGAGCCACCTCGTTAGAGGTTCCGTCGGCATAGCTTATAACCAGAACGTCCTCAACGGCGCCCTTCTTTTCGGTAGGCAGTGTAACGGTGATGTCCTTGCCCTGGCCTGCAGGTACGTCGAACGCACCCTTAACCTCGTCGGCAACGTTGAACTTGCCGTTCTTTACGCTTACGCCACTTACGTGCAGCACGTCCTTGCCGTTGTTGCTAAGGAGCACGTTGTGGTTCTGTACAGATGTCTGGAACACGCTGCCAAAGTCGACGCTCTCCACATCGGTCTTGGCTTCAGCCTTGAGGTTGTCGCCTGTGATGTTGGCCTTAAGCGCGATGTTGCTGCTTGCGTGTGCCGGGTCGTTTGTGATAACGGTGAGATAGTTGGTAAGCTCGCCTGCATAGAGGTTGTCGCCAGCCTCCAATGTTATGGTGATGTCCTTGCTGTCGCCGTTGCCAATGTAGCCGTCGGTGCTTGAGAGGCTCTTTATCATCGACTTGGCAGGAGCCACAATCTTGATAGCGCTGCCTGTCATGATGTCGTAGTAAGGAGCATCGTAGCCCTCACTTGAAGAGTGAACCTTTGTGGCATCGGTAAAGACACAAGCGTCCTTCGCCTCGATGTCGCTCACACCTACGAAGTTGTTGCCACCGCTGCCGAACACGCCGGCTGGGTTGTAGTCGTCGTAGAATACCTCAACGCTGCCGTCAGGACACAGTGCCATGTGGAAGCTGAGGGTTGTGGTCTCGCCGCCACCAGCTGTTGCCGGTGTAACAACGTCCTTGAACTTGACGTAGAACTTGCCGTCCTTATGTCCGTAGGTTATCTTGCTGTTGCCGCCCATATCCATCCAACCAGAGTTGGTATAGGCAGAAACATAGCCAAGACCCTCTACACATTCGCCTGTAGGAACCATACAAGAGATGCGACCCTCGATAGGAAGCATGCTCAGTCCACCATAAGACGAGATGTATACCTGGTCGTATTCCTTGCCATAGAACGGGAACTTGAAGCCAAGCTTAACCGCACCCGACTGCCAGTTGTTGCTGTTGAACTGGGATGTGATGTCGGTTTCGTCGGCAAGCTCGGGTGCCGGCTCGTAGTCGAAGCTATCGTCGCCGTTCACATTCGACTGGAGTGTGTAGCCGAACTTGTGTACACGTGTGGTTGAACCGTCTATCTTAGCCGAAGAGAACTTAGGGAAGACATACTGCAATGGATACTCGCCAGTGTTCTTAAGCGTAACGGTTGCGGTTTTTGTCTCGCCACCTACCTTGAGGTCGCCGAGGTCGAACTCGCTCTTGTCAAGCTCCAAGTTGGCTGTAGCCGATGCCACACCGCGCACCACGAAGGTGTGCTTGATGTTGTTCTTGTCTATCAAGGTGATGTTGCTGGTGAAGTTGCCTGCCTTTGTTGGCTTGAAGGTCACCGGCAATGTGCCTGTAGAACGGGCTTCAATGTTCTTTGCACCCTTAGACACATTAAACTGGTCGGAAGAAGATGTGACGTTTCGAGGCGCCTGCAAGTAGCCATACGATCCGCCAAACACGCCGTAGCCGCTGTTGGTAAGCTCTACGTCGATGGTCTTAGTCTGGCCGACGAGCAGGTTGCCAAAGTCGACAAGCTGCTGGCTGTGCAGTTCAGGCTTATAACCGTTGACTGTCATCTTGAGAGCCACCTTCTGCTTAGAGTCCTTTGCCTCGTTCGACTTGACGTGGATGTTGAAGTTGTATGTGCCGTTTACGAGTTTCTGTCCGTCATTCGTGAGTGTTACTTTCTGGCTTTCGCCCGGACGAACCTCGCCGCTGATAGGCTCCGGATTGAGCACCTGGCTCCAGTCGGGGTTCTTGCTTATAGCCTGCACCGCCCATGTAAGATGGTCGGAAACAGCCTCGAAGCTTGAGCCCTTGAGCACCTCTGTGAGCTGTGTCCATGTGGCACCGTTATTTGAGCTGTAGAAGCTATACTGTGCAACGTTGTCCTGGCTGGTCTTGCCTGCACCGAGAGGGTTCTTTGCTCCTGCCGGGAACTTTGCCACTACCCAGAAGCTTGAGCCTGGGGCAAAGTAGATTTGCTCGTTCAAGGCAATGTCGTAGTCGTATGCCCATATAGAATAGTCGACCTTCTGAAGCAGACTGGCGGTAGAGATTGAGCGCGAACCGTCGTAAATCTCGATAACAGGGTCTACACCGTTCTGTCCCTGGAACTTCAAGGATGTGAGGTTGAAGCCGTTAGGATACTGCTTCTTGTCTACATAGAAGTACTGAGCCATGGCGTTAGGCAGCTTGGTATCGCTCTCGCCAATGTAGCTGTACAACTGCTTGCTGAAGGTCATTATGCTTGGCCAGTCCTTGGCAAGATAGTCGGATGTAGCCACAGCGTTGCTCTTGGCAACTGTTGGAGCCACTGTGCCGCTGAACGGAACAACCTGACCCGGCGACGGCTTCTCGGCACGCGCCTTGGTAGACATGATTGCTTTAGTGGTGGCAGCTGTAAGCTCGTACTTAAGCATACCCTTGCCCTTGTTGGTGATGTTGAACGCAGCGCTGGCTGTAGGAGCCTTCGACGCGTCCACCGTCATGCTGAGGGAGGTCTTGTCGAGCTTAACCTTAGGACCTTCGTTGGTTGTTGCCTCCTTGATGGGCGACACTGCCGAAGCCTTGCCCCAACGGTTGTAGGCCACGATAGCAAAGTAGTACTTGGTAGAAGCCTCCAAGCCCTGAAGCTCGTAAGACATGGCGTCGCCAGAGAGCTTGAACTTGGTGTCAACCGATACCGAGTTGAGCTTGTTGAGGTTGTCGGCTGCCGTGAATGGCTCTTTGCTATAATATATAACATGGTGGTCGATGCTCTTCTCCTCGCTCTCCGGTATAATCCACTCGATAAGAGCGTTGTCGTGCGAAGGAGTTACGGTGAAGTCGGCAACGGCAGAAGGCACAGTGCCCTCCTTACCCTGCAATGCCTTGTAAGCATCGATAAAGCCCGAACCCATCTTGCCAACGTAGTTGGGGTTGAGGGTATAAAGGTCGTTTACGGATGTTGTAAGCAATGTGCGGAGCGTCTCGTTAGAGAAGTTCTCATTGCCATACTTGGAAAGGATAAGAGCGGCGATGCCCGAAACGTGCGGACAAGCCATTGATGTACCCTCGTTGTAGCCGTATGTGCTGTTAGGCAATGTCGAGAGGACGCCGAGCTTCTGTCCGTAGTCCAGCAAACCGCCAGGAGCTGTAACGTCTACCCATGTGCCATAGTTGGAGTAGCTGGTTACATAACCGTCGGCTCCCATAGAGCCTACAGCCACTACCTCGTCGAGACAGCCTGGGAAGAAGCGTCCCTCCTCGCCGTTGTTGCCGGCTGCGAAGATACACAGACCGCCGTTCATCTTCTTGCCGCCACCGTTCTTGGTGAAGTACTTAACGGCTTCGGTTACCGATTTGTCCTCATCATCAGGCATACCCATACCCCAAGAACACTGGGCTATGCTTGCACCGCGGTCGGCAGCGTATATAAGTGCTGCGCCAAAGTCGGCCTCTGCCGAACTGCTGGCACGCGAGTCGAACACCTGGCAAACCATCATCTTGACGCCGCCCTTGCCGTCCTTACCGCCTGCCACACCAGCCACGCCAATGCCGTTGCCGTTGGTAGCGCCTACAGTACCAGCCACGTGTGTACCGTGCGAGTGGGCACTGAGGTTGGAAGAGTTGATTACGAAGTTGTAACCGTATACGTCGTCAACGAATCCGTCGTTGTCGTCGTCGACACCCGGCTGGCCGGTAAGCTCGGCTTCGTTAATCCAAAGGTTGTCCTTAAGGTCTGGGTGGTCGATCTGGAAACCACCGTCGATGATAGCAACAACCACATCTTTAGAGCCAGTGACGCCTGTCTCCCATGCCTTGAAGAGGTTGATGTCATTGCCGGCAACACTGCCCTGAATGCTTCCGTCGTTGTGGTAGTGCCACTGGTCGGGCAGCAATGGGTCGTTGAGCGGCATTGTTGATGCAGCCTTCTGCGCACGAGCGATATCGGCAGGCGATATGGGGCGGAACTTCTCGCCGCCATAAGGCTTGTAGATAGGTATACGCTGAGCATACTGTATACCTGCTGTCGACTTGTAAAGGTTGCGTGCCTGTGCCGGCGACATGCCGTCGGCAGCGTACGTTACGTCGTACCAGAGGTCGAGACCTGCCTCCTTGTGCTTGGCCTCGTCCTTGCCGGCATACGGGAACACACGCTTCATGCTTACAGCCTTAACCTTCTGTGCCACACGGTCAAGCTGTGCCACACCAGTCGTGACGTACTTAGCTTTAGCCTTGCGCTGCAACGAGCCGTCGGGTAAGGTGGTCTTCTGCAGCAACGATGCTATCTCCGGCTGGAGCTTCACACGTACCACACCCTCCTTAAAGGACGCCTCGGATGCCGAAGACTTAAGCTGTGCGCCTGCTGTGGTAGCGCCCGATAGGAACATCACACCACAAAGACCTAAAAGTTTAATCTTTTGCATACGATTGTGTTTGAATGATAAAATGTGTATAATTATTGAACGATGATTTTATTTTATTATGCAAAAGTAATAATAATTTACGAATTATCAAAGCAAGGTTGGTATTAATATACAATAAGGTTGGTATTAATATACAAACAAGACGTAGCCCCCTCGCTCTGCCTTAGCGAGCGAGGGGGCTACGTCTGGAGTTTTACCCTTTATGCGTCATTATGTCCAGCACCATTTCGTCGGTCTTGTTCATTGCCTCCGCTCCAATGCTGGTAAGATTCTTTATCGACCTGTCGACATCGTCGTCGATGATGCCTTCCACCGAACTTACGCACTTGCCCTCGATGGAGAGCAATGCCGAGAGCAGGGCTGTAGACACTCCCGACGATATCTTCAGGGCGCACGACGGCTTGGCTCCGTCGCATATCATGCCCGTGATATTGGCTATCATGTTCTTAACCGAGTTGCAGATGCGGCAGTAGTCGCCTCCCATCAGATAGGTTATACCGCAGCTCGAGCCTATGCTTGCCACCACACAACCGCAGAGAGCCGACAGCTTGCCGAGGTTCTGCTTTATATATATAGCGGTGAGATGACTGAGGGTGAGTGCGCGGATAAGCTCTTCGTCGGTGTTCTCGTTCTCCTCGGCATACACCACAACGGGGTTGGTGGCGCAGATGCCTTGGTTGCCCGAACCCGAATTGCTCATCACCGGAATCATGGCGCCGCCCATACGGGCATCGCAAGCCAATGCCGTTGCCGATATAATGTGCGAGAAGATGGAGTTGCCAAAGATGCCGTGGCTCATCGGGCGGTCTATCGTCTTGCCCAAGCAATGGCCGTAGTTGCCCTTCTTCGATTCGGCAGCGGCACGCATATTATAGTCGCGTGTCTTCAGGATGAAGCTTATATCGTCTACCGGGGTGGTCATGGAGAAGTCGTAAACCATACGCATATCCAGTAGGATGTCGTCGTTCTCTGCCTCCTTGCCTGCCGGTTGGCGGTTGTCAAGGACGGTCACGCCGTCGCGCTCTACAAACACAAAGTTGGTGTGCGAGTGGGTTATCACGGCAGTTGCCACATGCCCCTCTGCCTCGCAGCGCACCTCCACATACAGCTTCTCGGTTATGCCTGTCTTCAAGCGTATGTCTATATGGTTGCCGTCGATATACCGCTTGCCCTTCTCAAGAGCTTCGGGGGTAAGGTCTTTAAGCACCTCAAGCTGATACTCCGACTTGCCCACAAGCGCTCCCAAAGCCACAGCTATAGGCAGTCCTATCATACCCGTACCGGGAATGCCCACTCCCATAGCGTTCTTCAGGATGTTGGAAGAAAGCAGGACGGTTATCTTCTCGGGACGAAAACCCAACGTCTCGGTAGCACGCGCCACACAGAGCGATACACACATTGGTTCGGTGCAGCCTACAGCTGGCACCACCTCACGATTGATGAGGGCAATAATCTGTTCACGGATTTGTTTGTCGAGCATAAATTTAAGGTATTAAAAGCCCCACCTCAGCCACTGCAGTGGTTGAGGTGAGGCTTTCCATTTATTTTTTGTAATTGTCTATTCCCACTTTCAAGAAGTCCACATACTCGTTTATGTCTTCGTCGTACGAGCGGCTGCCGGTAAGCGGCTTGCCCTCGTTGTCGAGCAGGATGTACATAGGCTGGGTATTTGAGCCGAACTTATGGCGCTGCAAGTAGCTCCACTTGTCGCCCACGGTGCGCAGTGTGCGCTGCGAGCCGTCGGTATCGGTTACGGTCAGCGGCTCTGTCAGCGGTGTCTTGTCGTCCACATAGAGCGAGATAAGCACATATTTATTATTAAGCAGATCGGCAACGGTTGCGTCGGTCCAGACGGCTGCCTCCATCTTACGGCAGTTTACACAGCCATATCCGGTGAAGTCGATCATTACCGGCTTGCCCTCCAAACGTGCGGTAGCCATACCTGCCTCGAAGTCGTGGAAGCGTGGATGAACCTCGTTCTTGTAGAGGTTGAAGTCCTGGGTATTCATCGGCGGAGCAAATGCCGACACTGCCTTAAGCGGCGCGCCCCACAAGCCCGGTATCATATAGAAGGCAAATGCCAACGAGCCAAGGGCGAGGAAGAACTGGGGCACATTGGTGCGGCGGTTCTGGTCGTCGTGCGGGAAGTTGAACATTCCGAGCAGATACAGACCCAACAGCGAGAAGATGGCTATCCAAAGGGCGAGGAAGGTCTCGCGGTCGAGAATGTGCCAGCCGTATGCAAGGTCGGCTACGGAGAGGAACTTAAGTGCGAACGCCAGTTCGATGAAGCCGAGCACTACCTTGAGCACGTTCATCCAACCACCCGACTTAGGTGCCGACTTCAACAGCGTCGGGAACATTGCGAACAGCGCGAAGGGTATAGCCAAGGCTACGGCGAAGCCCAACATACCAACGGTCGGGGCAACGATGCTGCCCTCCGAAGCCACTGCCACAAGCAGGAAGCCGATGATAGGACCTGTGCACGAGAAGCTTACGAGCGACAATGTGAAAGCCATGAGGAAGATGCTGAGCACTCCGCTGGTTTCGTCGCTCTTCTGATCTATCTTGTTGCTCCATGACGATGGCAACGTTATCTCGAACGCTCCGAAGAACGAAGCGGCGAAAACAACAAGCAACAGACAGAAGAGGATGTTGAATATGGCGTTGGTCGAGAGTGCGTTCAAGGCACTCGCGCCAAACAGCAGCGACACTATCAAGCCCAGGGCCACATATATAACAACGATAGACACGCCGTATGTAACGGCCTCACGTATTGCCTTCTTGCGGTCCTTGTTGCGCTTAAGGAAGAAGCTTACGGTCATCGGGATTATCGGCCACACACATGGGGTGAAGAGGGCGAGAAATCCGCCAACCAGTCCGGCAAGGAAGATGTACAGCAGCGAGTTGTTTACGGGCTTGTCATACTTGGCAAGTTCCTTTATCACCGGTGTCCACAGCTTCTGCACCTCGGAGTTGTCCAGTTGGGGAGCGGCTGCAACGGCACTGTCGGCAGACGCCACCGAGTCGACCGCGGCTGTATCCTTACCGTTAGCGGCTTTTGCGTCAACTGCATTCGTTTTTGCGTCAGCGGCAGCTGCTTTTGCGTCAACAGCCGGCGACTTTCCATGGAAACTAATATCCACACGAGCCGGAGGTGTGCACATCTCGTCACTGCAAGCGCCATATTCGAGGTGGCCCTTAATAGTGTATGTGGGCTTGGTGAACTTGATTTTCTGTACAAACTGAGCCGTCTTCTCAAAGAAGCGCAGCTTCATTTCGAACATCTTGTCGTACTTCGAGATTTCGTTGCCACGTGGCACAAGTCTGCCTACAAGCTCCACACCGTCTTTACTGTCAACACTGAAAGACGCCTCGGTGGGTCCGCCCTCACCAAGGTTGGTCGAGTAGACGTGCCAGCCCGGCTCTATCCTGCCCTCAAACACAATCTCTGCCTCGGCAGTGGAGCCTGTCTTAAGGTGCGACTTAAACTTGACGGGGTCGGACATCTGCGCATTGCAGAACATTGCGACCAACAGGAGCAACGCTAATGACATCGCTTTCTTCATAATCTGTATACGGATAAAGGTTATAAAAAAGGTGGTACTCCCACCGGGAATCGAACCCGGATCAAAGGTTTAGGAAACCTCCGTTCTATCCATTGAACTATAGGAGCAGCCTAACACATTAAAGCGCAATCTGACAAAAGGCTCAGATTGCAACTGCAAATTTATTGATTTTTTTCGGATTTGAGAAATATTCTAATAACAAAATACAAAAAACCCAAGTCGAGGCAGCTTGCACTTACCGTCAACTCGGGATTGTAATATATAATATGCGTTTCTGTATTGGTAGGCTTAGCCTTGCCGAAGCAAAGCCTTGTTCAGTTCTTGCAGATGCAAAGATAGGACTAAGTCGACCATAACTCTATAAAAATTGGGAAAAGAACAAAAAACCACTTGTAAAAAGACAACACATTATTACAATTTGGATAAAATAACACAAAACACAGATAAAGTACAAAGAAAATTACTAAATTTGCACTATTACAAACCTTACATAAATAACAATCTCCATAATGACGTCAATACAATTACAAGAATGTTTTGAGACTATCGCGCTATGCGTAGCGTCCATATACCTTACTATATGCGTATGCTTGGCTTTCTTCAAAGCGCCGAAGGACGAATTGTATCGTCCCTACCGCCAGTCCAAGCGCATGCTTACTGCCTCATTCGCAGCGATGGCTACCAACTTGATTGTTTGGCGTATCCTAACAACGGGCAACTGGAGCCACTTCAACTATGGCATAGCTATCCTTGACATTGTGCTTTTCTACGTCGAAGAGCTTTTGCTGTGCTATTCGTTCTGCCATATACTCAACAATAGTTTCCTCACAAAGCGTCGCATAACAAAGGATATGACGCAGCTTGGCATCGCTACCCTTATGATACTGATGCCTTTAATACCTGCCTTGCGCCCATGGACACATACGTTCTTCGTTGCCGCATTGGTGGTGATGATTGCCAACGTAGCCGAATTGGCTTGGCTCTTCCGCAAGCAATACAAACTCAACGGCGAGATGCTGGACAACTACTTCACCGACGATATGCACTACTTTGTGCGTTGGACCAGCCGAAGCATCACCTTGCTTATCATCTCGTGGGTTATGGCTATGGTGACGCTCTTCACCAATGTCTACTTCAACCTTGTGTTCCAGGCTTATATGGTGTCGCTCAATCTGTATATAGCCATCAACTTTGTCAACTTCGTTACACGATACGGCGACATCGCACGTGCCTATCTGCCTGCCGGCGAAGACCCTGAGGACATCGTCATGATGCCGGAAGAGGCAGCTGCAGAGTATGACAACTCGGAGAAGAACACCCTCGAACACCGCATCAATGCCTGGAAAGAGGCTAAGGAGTATGTTGGCTCGCAGTTTACGATAGACGAGCTTGCCACCAAGCTTGGCACCAACAAGAACTATCTGTCCTTCTTCATCAACGAGCGGTATGGCTCCAACTTCAGCGCTTGGGTGTCAAGTCTGCGTATTGCCGAGGCAAAGCAGCTGATGACTGCCAACCCCGACCGCAAGCTTGAGGACACAGCCTACACCGTTGGCTTCTCCTCACCGTCCTACTTCTCTAAAGTGTTCGCCTTCCACGAGGGCATGTCGCCAACGGCGTGGCGAAGAGAGATTAGAAGCAAGGAGTAAAGGGCATTACCATAATGCAACTTTCCCTGCAATACCCAAATCGAGTGTTGCTGTTGCAATGCCCAATGCTTGAAACACACGACTCATTGTAGGCAAGGTTATAACGCTGGTTCCTTTTTCCAACTTGGAGATTTGAGCACGCTGCACACCAATACGCTCACCAAGTTCTTCTTGCGTAAGATTTTGTGCCAGTCGAGCCTTGCGTATGGCTTCGCCTACAATATAGGCATTAACATCCTCCTTGAGTTTAGCTTCCATGGCTTCACGCTCTGGGGTTCCTCTTTTGCCCCAAAGTTTATCTTTCATGTTGTCTGCTGGTATCAATTTCATTTGTGCCATAATGCTACCACTTTTAGTTTGTTGATGCTCATTTAGTTTGATTTAGAATACAAAGATAACGTTTTGTTTCCTTATAACGATACATCATTAGGTCTTTTAACACAAAAAAACAGTTGGATGCCGTACCTCCCTACAGGTAGTTGGCATCCAACTGCTTTTATGTTTATAGCCACACCAATAATGGCAACGGCTTCTATTCTTCTTCCGCCGTTATATAACGGGTAGTCGACAGCTTTATCTTTTCGCTGTCATAAGCAGAAGGCTTAACCGTTACCTTACAGTTGGACTTATTGGCAGCCGAGTTCCACATCTTGTTCCAAATGGCATCCTTCGACAAATACTGAGGATAGCTATGAACCTCAACGGTGATGCCGTCGCCGTAAGCCTCTATCAGCTTCTTTATGTAATCGTGGTTGATGTCGCTTACAGTAATGACAATCTTGTCTGAATTGTGAGCCACCTGAACCTTGATAGGCTTAGCACCCGTAAGCTCATACTCCGAACCCTTGATATACACCTTATTCAACTCGTAGTCGTAGGTACGGATAGCAAAGTCGTCCGACGGAACCATATTTTCCTGACCGATAGGAATCTCAACCTTTACCTCGTCAACCAAGTCGCGTATGTGGATAGAGGTCTTTATCTCGTCCCAGTCCTTATGGAGCTGTTCGTGGATATTAACCTCAACATTGCCCTTGTCAAGGCTCTCTACCGGCTCGTCCTTTTTAGAGTTATCAAGGTTCTTGTCCTCGTCAATCTTAATATCAGGTATCTCTGTAACGTCTTTTGTATTAACATCAGTCAGCACACCATCCACATGCCAACCGTTAGACTCGCCCGACTTTGCCACATACCAAATAACCTTAAGCTTGGAATAGTCAAGATTGTCAAACTTGTACTTTGTGTTCTTGTTGGCATTTAATATCGACTCAATAGACGGAACATCTGCTAAAGCCTCGGTAACAGCCTTGCCGGTAGAGTCGTAAACATACTGACCTACACTACCGCCAGCATACTTCCAATAAGGATAGTCGAGATCTACTGTGCCTGTATTACCTGCATCCAAGAGCGAACGGCCTGAGCTTGTCTGCGGCCAATAGTTTGTCGAAGGACACGACTCGTATCCCGGAATACGTCTGTCTATACGAATAAAGAAGTGGGCTTGCTTTGTGTTGGTTGACGCTGCGCGCATCATGGCACGAGAAGTACCCGATACGTCCTTGCCCATAACATAAACCTGAGTGGTGCGGCTTGGGGCAGGAGCAGGGTCTATGGTCTGCTCGCCTCCAGTAACATTAGCATCCTCACCACATGATGACAGACACAATACTGCCATCATAAAAAGGATCAGCTTTTTCATAATAATGTTGGTTGTTATACTTAAATCGTTATAGAATATAATATCTTTGCAAAGATATGAAAAGTTATTGAATTACACATTAATATACCAGAAAATCTCTATCTCTACCTACTCTCTCCACGGAAACTTGCTGTGCGACCTGCTGTCGGTCGACGCATCGGGGTGCACATAGTAGCCTTTCTCGCTTGGCTTGCCGTCTACAAGCTCCTCCAAGCCACCCTCAGCAGCCTTCTGCTCATGGAACACCTCCTCGTAATCGGGGTCGTGGTCGGATGGCGGCACCACATTAACATCAAAGACAAGAGTTGCCATTCCTCGCGGAAGTATATTGCCATATAAACGGATGGCATGCTTAACATAACCCACATTTTTAGACGAGTCGAAGGTGAACGACACTATAAGCGAGTCGTGTGGCGGTATGACGTTAGCATTTAACTTGCCTGCAATGCAACCGCAGGACGGCTGTATGTCGTCGAGCAGCAATGGCGAGTCGCCAATATTACGAAGTATATACGAGAAGTGAAGTTTCTCGCCAGCTACAATAGGATAGTAATGGCGCACTGAGTCGGTAACGCACAGGGCTGTGGGAAGTATACGCTTCTCACAACTCGAGGTTAGCAACGTCAATGCAAACGTCACAGCTGTTGCTAATACACCTAATATGGTTTGGCGCTTTATCATATTCTACTACATTACTTCAATTTCGTCAACAGCAATCGTCGCCCTACCCGAGCGTTCGGCTTTGTTGACCTTTATCTCAACCGGAGCAGATACCTTAACTCCAGAAAGCATAACCTTTACACTATTGCGACCTTCGTTTGCCACTGGCATTGTCTTGCCTATGAGCTTGCCTCCCTGCCAAACCTCGACACTTGCCGGAGCAAAGATGTGCCACTGGGGTGCCTGAAGGAATGTAAACTGCAATGTGGCATTACCAGATAATTTGCCTTGTGGAACAGTCAACACCACCTGGGCAGCCGAGTTGAGCACCCAACCGGTGTGATAATCGGATGCAAAACCTGCCTTGCCGTCGGTCAGAACAGAGAGGTCGGCATATTCGGGGTCGAGCTTGGTTGTGGATGTAAGCGTTGCGCCACGCAGCTTGTTGCCGTTGTTGGCAACCCACGGCGACGACGTGCGCCACTCGCTGATGTACTGGTCTACCTCGCCAAAGCTTTCACGATAGTTGGCAAGGTCTTTGAAAGCTGTGTGTGCCGATAGCAACGACAGCAGTTCGCCCTTCGTTGCAGCCGAAGGAGCCGCGGGCTTAAGGCGCAACAGCTCAAGACGTGTAAAGGCGAGAGCTGTCAACATCTCGTTGATGTTGCGTCGCTCGGTGTCTACCGCCTTGCCCTTGCCGCCGTCGAGCTTATGCCAGAAGGCGTCCAACGCTGCCCCGTCGAGATACGTGTGGGCAGCCTCGCCAATGCCGCTGTACGGATTGAGCGTTGCCTTCTGTGCCTTGTCCTCGAGCGACAGATAGTAGTCGGCATAGATAGGAGCCGTCACAGGGTATGCCTTGCCATAGTAGTGGCGCACAAGCTGTGTTATGTCGGCATCTGGATTGAGCATCAGTTGTGCCACGACGTATGTCTGCACATCGTCGAAGGAGGCATAGTCGTAGCCGCTGCCGTTATAGAACACGCCGTCGACGCCCATCTTCTTGAAGTATTGCAGACGTGCCTTGATGTGCTCAAGGCATGGGTATGGCGTGATGTAGTCGTCGAAGTTGCGCATATAATCCCATACATATATATGCTTGGAAGCGCTTTTCCACGATTTCATCGTTGCCTCAAACTTGCGCTGTTCGGCGGTAGAACCGTCCATCTTGGTTTGCAACGGCAGTACCAGCGTACTTACAAGCACGCCCACATTGTCGGGCAGGCGGTGTGTAGGCGGTGGTATAGGATGATGTAAAGAACTGGTGCTTGGGGAAACGGTGCGCCAATCGCTCCACCATCTTCGTAACGGCTGGTGTTGCCGATGTAGCCGTATTGCCCGCAGCACGACAGGTAGGACACTGACATACGGTAGAATTGTCGTTTGGCATAACGGCAAAACGCACGATTTCATCGTTGTTTCCGTCGCCATATTGGTCTATCACGTAGGCTTCGTATGCCTTATAAAGCTTCTCGCTTGAGAAGCAGAACTGGCTCTCGTCGCGCTTTCCGCCTACCATGGCGTATGCCTCTTGGGGTATGCCGTCTGTGAAGACCTTGCGCAGGTTGTGTCCCCACAAGCCCCAGTCGAAGTCTACGTTGTGTGTGCCGAGTATCGGCATGAGGTCGGCATTGGTGTTGGAGGGCGAGTAGATGCCACGATATTCAAAGGCGAAGCTGCCGGCAGTGTCCTGGGTGCAGCTCAGCACCGAGGCTGGCAGGTCGTCGGTTGTAAAGCGGCGGTCTTGCTCGGAGGCAGCTGCCATAAACTGATATTGCAGCCACAGCATAGCCTCCGTGGTGCGTGCACGCAGCGTGAGGTGCTGCTCGTCGCGCTCCACGGCATAGTCGGTCGACATATTGGGGTCGAGGTCTACGTTTACTTGCAGCTGACTGCCGTCGGCTGCCTTTGCCGCTATGACGCAATCCTTGTCGGTGGCACGCTTCTGGAAATGACTCTTCAGATACGTAGCCCACTTTACGTCGGCTGCATCGTCGGCGTTGGCGGCGCACACTGCATACTCACTATATTGCGTGAAAGGCGGCACGGCAGCCTGTCCACAGCTCGCCATCATCAGCAACGGAATCACAAAGACAGCCGAAAGCGATGAAATGGGGCTTTTTTGCTTAGAATGTAATTGATAGTTGTGCATCTATATTGAAGAGATTTTTATACTTTATCGTTGAATACTCCGTTTTCTTGTACAGTGTACCCGTACACTGCTTGTTCTGCGTATAGTATGTATACCACGAGCCGAGCACTCCACAGGTGACGTTCTTCGTCAGACGATACTGTCCGCCGAGACCCACCATAGTGTTGAGGTGGTTGAAGGTGCCGGGCATTGCAAAGTCGATCATCGTTACCTCTGGTGCCGAGCCTATGCTGCCCACAACCTGGATGTTGGTCTTGCCGTCGTTAAGCGGATAATACTTGGCTTGTGCCGAGAGATTGAAGTAAAGCTTCGATTTCATCGTATAGGCATCTACCTTCGAGTTGATATAGAAGTCGTCGATGGTCTTGCTCACCCCTACACCGCCACTTATGAGGCTGGTATACGAGTGGTCCCAACGGTCGAACACCCATCCGGCGTCGTCGGCGCCTGCCGCCGACGCGCCCTGCCACTTAAACATCTTCTCGTACGAGTTGATGCGGCGGTAGTTGGCATGTGCCTCCACCTCCCAATCGTTGTTCAGGTTGCGCTGAACCTGAACCGAGGCAAATATCTGCGGGAAGTACTTGTTTGCCCATCCGGCTTGTGCCGTGGCTTGCCACTTGTCGTCAAACTTGTGTGTCCACGCTCCAATAATCTGCACACCAGTGCCTCCCGACGTCTGTTCCTCGGGGTCGGCACCTGCCACGGCGCCCTCACGTCCGGCATAGTTCATCTTTACCGACATGTCGTTCTTGTCGTCGAGCTTGCGTGTATACTCGGCGGTGGCTATGGCTGTAAGCATATCTTGCTCGCCAAAGCGGCCTTGCAGATACTCAAGGTTTATGCCGTTGCGGTGGCCTCTCGACTGTAGAGAGCCGAGATGACGATAGAAGTCGGCAGCCTCGGCATAGCCTGGCTGGTAATGTTTCTGATAGACGTATGCCGAATCGTACTGGTGCTTGGCCTCGAAAGCCAATCCCTTGGTATATAGCAGCGTGCGGTTGTCGCGGTCGAACACCAGTGCAGAGTCGACCACAGCTATGGCAGAGTCGGGCTGATGTGCCTTGATAAGCACGCCTGCCCAGTCGGCGCTATTGGTAGAGAAGGCTCTAACGAGCAATGTGTCGCCTGCATAATCGTCTATCGACGAGCGCAGAATATTCACGGCATCGGCAAAGTCGCCGTTGCGGTGGAGTATGGTGGCTTGCTTCACGAGGTAGAAGCGGTCGTCGGGATAGTTGTTGCGGCCCTGAAGTACAAGGCGGTCGAAGTCGCTCCAATAGCCAAGCTGTGCCGATGTGTTGACGGCATACTGCAGTCCGCGCTCCGAGGCGGGATAGAGGCTCAGCAGCTCCATGCTTGCCTCGTAAGCCTTCTTGGTGGCGCCGTTTGCCATAAGGTCCTTGATATACGGCGTGGCTATATCCTCGTAGTTGCTTATATACTGATAGCGCAAGAACTCGTCGTCTGCCTTGGCAGCCTCTTCCTTAAGGAAGTTGAGTGCCTTGACTATGCGTCCACGGTGTACAAGGAGGTCGGCTCGCTTGTCTACATAATCAGATCGTGAGGGGAATTTCTCGTGCATAGCCATCAATGCCTCCTCGGCGGCGTCGTATCGGCGCAGACCGATGTTGCAGGTATAGATGCGCGAGAAAGCCGACTCGCGTGTCTCGCGGTCGGAAGCGTGCTCCGTAACAAACTTAAGCATAGACAAGGCATCGGCGTATGCACCGTCGTCCATCAGTCGGCGAGCCTGGTCAAGGCGCAGACGGGAGAGTGCATCAGCCACCTCCTCATTCTGCGGACTGCGCTCGTACAGACGTGTAAGCAGACCATTGGCTGTGCGCTCGTTGCCCATGCGCTTGTTGATGATGTATGCCTTGTACAGCAGGTCGGGTGTGTCGCCCCTGCGCTTGCGTGCCTGTCCTATGTAGTAGAGGGCGTCCTCGTAGTAGCCGCGCGACATCGAGGTGTTGAGCAGATAGTCGAGCGACTCGTCGCTCTTCGACTGTTCGAACACTTTGCCGTACAACACGTATGGGTCTTGGTTGGCTTCCATACGTGCGGCGTCCAACTGCAAGGAGTTGAAGAAGCTCGACAGCTTGCCGCTGTGGTTGCGCTTCATGCACAACTTGACGAAAGCCATTGCCTCCGGATATCGGTTTTCTTCTGCCAGGATGCCTGCCTTCTTTATCACAAGAGCGGTGCTTCCGGGTATATTCTGCACTCCGCGGTCGGCAATGTCGATGGCATCCGAACGCTTGCCCTGCTGAAGCAGCATGTTTGAGAGCGACAGATAATACTCTTCGCTGGTGGGGTTCTGCTCTATCAAGGCACGCAGCGACTCTATGGTAGCCGTCTTGTCGCCCTTCTTGCGTTCTGCAAGATACTGCTCCTCAAGCCTGCCGGCAAGGTCGCGTTTAAGGGTAGGGTCGTTGGGATAGACCTGGCAGATACGGCGCAGCAGTCGGTCGGCTTCCACATCATTGCCTTGCTTGCGGAAGAGGGCTATCTTGCGGCGCCACAATCCCTTCCAGTAGGGATTGACCTGCAATAGCTCGTTGACGTAGCAGATGGCGCTGGAGTAGTTCTTTGTTTTCTCCTCCACATCCACAAGCATCTGCTTGGCAAGCACGTTGTCGTTGTTGTCGCGCAGGGCGCGCACCAAGTAGTAGCGTGCATCGTCAAACTGTTGGCGGTGCAGATAGTAGGATCCGGCAAGCTCGTTAAGGCCGGAGATGTCGTTGTAGTGCTCCAGTCCTTCGTCGAGCAGTCGCTTGCCGCCGTTCCAGTCGCCTCGCTTGAATGCCTTGCGCACAGTATGCTCATAGTAGTCGGGGGTATGTATATCATTGCTGCGCTGGAAGCCGTCGGCACCCAGCACCACAACGGTAAACGTAACCGCGAGGAGCAGACTAAGAAAGATACTGAATTTACGCATATATTGTTTTGTTTTATTAATTCATTGTCATTACGACACCGCCTTGGTGGGCTTCTTGGCGAATCCCTGACGCGTCATCTCGCCCCATACGATGCGCTGCTTTGTGATAAACTTCATATAGCCTCTCAAAGAGAAGAACACGATAAGGGGATGATACACAAATGGCTCAAGCAGTGCCGCAACTATCAGTCGCAGATAGGCAAAGCCCTTCATCTTGGTCTGCGTATAGTCGTAGTAGATAACGACGAGCGACAGCTGCACGCAGAACACGTACATCACGGCGAAGATAATGGCTGCCGTACCCCAGTTTACGCCGCCCGTAAAGGCGAGGTATATGGTCGTTAGCAAACCCACAAACTCTATCACCGGTGCCAACAGCTCGAAGATGAACTGGTGCGGCATGGTGATGAGTCCAAGTTGCCGGTACTTCTTCTTGAACATCATTCGGTAGTACTTGCCAAAGGTCTGTATCAAGCCGTGGCCCCAACGGGTGCGCTGTCGGTTAAGAATCTTGAGGTTGCCGGGACCCTCCGTCCAGCAGCATGTGTCGGGTATCTGCACCACACGATACTTGCGGTTGAAGTCGCAGCAATAGCCTATCATACGTATCAGCATGTCCTCGTCCTCGGCGAGCGAGTCGCTGGAGTAGCCTCCGGCTGCTATAGCCACCTCGGTGTCGAACATACCGTAGCCACCCGACACGTTAGGCATGGCGTTTATGGCGCTCCACCCCATCTTGCCCACCATGAAGGAGCGCAGATACTCCAACGTCTGGAACAGCGGTATTGGGCTCCACGGTATGCGATACTCTATCAGCTCGCCGTCTTCCACCCTTGAGCCATTGGACATGTTCATCACACCCGACACGGCTATAACGTCGTTCATCTCTATCATAGGGCGCACACACTTCATAATGGCGTCCTTGGCAAGAATACAGTCTACGTCGGTGTTGATGAAGTAAGGGTAGCGTGCAACGTTCAGTCCGCCGTTCACGGCATCCGCCTTGGTACCGCCGTTCACCTTGTCGACCACTCGCAGACGCTGATACTTGGGGTTGGTGGAGGTGAAGAGACGCTTGAAAGGCTTGGCGGATATGCGCATACGATAGTTGTATGGTGTCTCCACAAGGTCGAAGTTGTCTATCATCTCCTGCAAGGTGTTGTCCTTGGAGCCGTCGTTAACGATAACAATCTCAAACTTTGGATAGTCCTGCGACAGCAACGACTTTACGTTGTTCACGATTGTCTTCTCCTCGTTGTAGGCAGGCGCAACGATAGACACGCCCGGCGTATAGGGCGAGTGGCGGAAAATCTGCTTTACATACGAGTCGGACATCGTGTGGCGGTGCTTGCGCTGCTCTGTGTAGGCGAGCCATATCAGCATAACGTAGGATGCGATAAGCGCCAGAGAGTAGAAGAACACCACATAGCCGTAGGTGTATAAGATGATATCTTTTAACATTCGGGTTTGTCTTTATTTTGGGGTGAATTGTCCTTATTTGTGGTTGATTTATTCTATCATTGGGTCTACAAGCACCGCCCTCACTTCCTTGAACAGCAGCAAGTCGTTCTCGTCGGCCGAGCTTTCGAGCAGCTCAAACGTCTCTCGGCTCTCCTCGTTGTACCAGTACATGCACATCAGTATGGCAAACTTGGTGGTGGCTACGGTCGACTCGCCGTAGGCTCCCACGTAGAAAGGCAGCGCCTTGCCCGACCGTATGCGCAGGATGGTGTACAGCGTAAGCTCCTTTAGCTCCTCCGTCTGCTGCGAGTAGGCTTGCTCGAGGGCTTGCTCGGCATACGCGAACTTGGCTATGCCCATGCACTGTATGGCGGCGCTGCGGTAGAGTGTATTGTCGGCGGTAATGTAGACGCGCATCTTGTTGATATCCTCGTACGTGCCCCAGTAGGCCACCTCGCGTATAAGGCACGACTTAAGTTGTGGGTCGGGACAATGGTGTACAATCGGCACGAGCGACGGTATCTCCTTGCCGCCTAACTTTCGGGCTCGCAACATGTGGTGTACCTCGAGGCTGTCCCAGGGTCGATACTCGTAGTCTACATTCTTGTCGATGAAGAACCGGAAGGGTTCGTACTCGCTCAACCATACGTAGAACATACGCACCTCCTTACGCACCATATGGCTCGTGGAGCTTAGCAATCGAACCAAGATCGACTCTGCCACGTCTATCATCAAGAACTGCGACAGCTGCAACGACATGATGCGGTCGTGATATGAGCCGAAGGTTAGCTCGTTTTCCACGAATCCATAGAGTCCGAACACGCGCAC
>OIZS01000108.1_pt1 | contig 44236 bp, 30 predicted proteins | sample 1588641 | NCBI WGS metagenome assembly OIZS01 (sample SAMN03283240) | human gut metagenome | biome: human-associated habitat; material: feces | host: Homo sapiens | place: Peru | collected 2012
TTGACCAGATCGAGCAGCTTGCGATCGACCGCCTCTGCAAGATCTATGACGCTGAATATGCCAACGTTCAGCCACACTCCGGCGCCCAGGCCAACATGGCCGTCATCATGGCGTGCCTCAAACCAGGCGACACTTTCATGGGACTTGACCTCTCACAGGGAGGCCACCTCACCCACGGCTCGCCTGTCAACGCCTCCGGAATCCTCTATCATGCTGTGGCTTACGGTCTCAACGAGGAGACCGGGATGATCGACTACGACAAGATGGAGGCCACTGCCCGCGAGTGCAAGCCGAAACTCATCATCGGAGGCGCTTCGGCATATTCCCGTGAGTGGGACTATGAGAGGATGCGCGCCATCGCCGACGAGGTGGGAGCCCTCCTTTGGATCGATATGGCCCACACAGCCGGCCTCATCGCCGCGGGTCTGCTCAAGAACCCTGTCAAATACGCCCACATCGTGACATCCACCACCCACAAGACACTTCGCGGACCACGCGGAGGCATCATCTTGATGGGCAAGGACTTCGACAATCCTTGGGGATTGAAGACACCTAAGGGCGAGATCAAGAAGATGAGCGCGATCCTCAACTCAAGCGTGTTCCCTGGAGTTCAGGGCGGACCTCTTGAGCACGTGATCGCCGCCAAGGCAGTCGCATTCTACGAGGCGATGCAGCCTGAATATGTGGAATATCAGAAGCAGGTTATGGCCAACGCCAAGAAGATGGCCGAGGAGTTCGTTGCAAGAGGCTACAAGGTCGTTTCCGGCGGCACCGACAACCACTTGATGCTCATCGACCTGAGAACCAAGTTCCCTGAGGTTACCGGCAGGATGGCCGAGAAGGAGCTGGAGAAGGCCGAGATCACCCTCAACAAGAATATGGTTCCGTTCGACTCCCGTTCTCCGTTCAAGACATCCGGAGTCAGGGTCGGCACACCGGCCATCACTTCCAGAGGTTTCGTGGAGAAGGACATGACCGAGATCGTCGAGCTGATCGACACCGTTCTCAGCGCCGTGGCCAAGTACGCCGATGTTGTCAATGGTGTCTCCCAGGAAGGAGCCGAGGAGTACGCCAAGGTTCTTGAGACCGTAAGGCACAAGGTCCACAATATGACCGCCGGCCGTCCGCTCAACAGATATTAATATTCTATTAATATTCAACCCCAGTCACTTCGTGACAGCCCCAAGGGGCACTGGGGAGCGGTCTCCCCGGACTCCTTGCGTCGCTTCGCTCCGAATCATAGGACGTTTGAATGATACAACCCCAGGCAGTTACAGTTGCGACTTCCTGGGGTTGTCCATATATCAGTCATCAATTACATTGATTATCAAGACATTCACACAAAAGAATGTCCACATTGCAATGTGGTAGCGATAAAGATTCCTGAGTAAATTTGCAATCGAAAAATGACATGTAAAATGAAAATAAGACTTGAACAACCCAAAGACTACCGAGAGGTAGAGAACCTCACCAGAGAGGCATTCTGGAATACTTACAGACCGGGCTGCACAGAGCATTACGTGCTTCACAAGTACCGTGAGAACCCGGACTTCATCCCCGAGCTCGACTTCGTGATGGAGGAGGACGGGAAGATCATCGGGCACGTGATGTACTCCAAGGCCACCATCGTCCGCGAGGACGGCGGCATACTGCCGGCCTGGACATTCGGGCCGATCAGCATCCTTCCTGAATATAAACGCAAAGGCTACGGGCTCAAACTCCTGACATATTCAATGGAGAAGGCCCGTGAGATGGGCATCGGGGTGCTTTGTATGGAGGGAAAGATAGGTTTCTACAAGCACGCGGGGTTTGTTGTCGCCAGCACTTTGAAGATCCACTACCACGGAGAGCCAAAGGACAGCGAGGTGCCTTATTTCCTCGCTAAGGAGCTCATCCCAGGCTATCTGGACGGAGTCGAGGGCACTTATATGACTCCGAAAGGTTATTATGTCGCTGACGAGAATCCTGAGGATTTCGAGGCGTTCGAGGCCACGTTCCCGGCGAAGGAGAAGGATTTCAACGAGGAGCAGCTTCCGCAGTTCTGCCAGAGTTGCGGGATGCCGCTGACAAGGAAAGAGGACTGCGGGACCAACGCTGACGGAAGCGTGAGCTTTGACTACTGCCAGTACTGCTATAAGGACGGCAAGTTCCTCCAGGACTGCACGATGGACGAGATGATAGATCACTGCTCGCGGTTTGTCGATGAGGTGAACAAGCATATTCCTGAGCCAATCACCCGGGAACAGTACAAGGATCAGATGCGGCAGTATTTCCCGCTTCTGAAACGGTGGAGGCGCTTCGACAAGCTCAGCGACCGCAATTAGCATGGTCACTGAGCCTGTCGAAGTGACCAATGGTAAAAGCCGGCATGGCGGATAACCGCCTGGTCTTCATGCAAAAACATACTGTCCTGGTACCTGTTACGGCACCAGGACAGTATGTTTTACGCTCATATTCAAGGCGTTAAGCGCCACGACAGATTCTAGTTGCCCACCGGGCGGATGACGAATCTAAACTCACGCTCGGTGGCCGGGATGAGGTACTGGTCCAGAGGAATTGTCCCCCAGGAATTAATGCCACCCACACCCATCTGCCTGAGGTCGAAGTTGACGTATGTCGTGCCGTTGGCGCGGTCGTTCTCGTGCGCCTTGGCCTTAAGGTTCAGGGAATGGCGGGCCTCGCCGTTCTGGGTGTTGGTCTTGTTGGCACGCTTCGGAGTACCGTTCTCAAGGCAGTCCAGATCCCTCATCGAGAACGGAAGGGCGGAGGCGGAGAACCTCTCGTCAGCGGTGACCTCAAGGCCGGTGCCGTTTGAGTCAAGGAGACGGAAATATCTCAGGCCGGTCTTCGTGCCGGACTCCTGAGTGCGGACATAGCCGTAGTGGTACTGGTCGTTGACACTCTGCACATAACGGCCGACAACGGCGGCGGAGTTCCTGTCGGAGTAGTTCTCCCAAGGGCCCTTGCCGTAGAAATCCACGGTGGTGAAACGGCCCGGCATCGCGAACTTCATTCCGAAACGCATAAGAGCCGGAGCCTTGGCCAGACCGCCGGCTTCCTTCATCGTCTCTGTCGCCTTGATGCTTCCGTCAGGGAATATCTCGTAGAACATCCTGACGGTGGCCGCCCCGCCGGCTACAGGCTCATATTCAGCGGACAAAGCCATCAGGCCGACCCCATCGGTCGCCTTGTCAACAACAAGCGAACCGGCTTTCAGTTTATAGACAGGATAACGCCAGGTGTTGTACATCTCGCGGATCGTCATCGCACCCATATCGTTCTCGTTAGGTGCGCGGGCGAACTCCGGAGTCAACGGCTCGGACAGCATCTGGACACCGTTCACGGTGTAACCGGTGAGGAATCCTGTGGCCTTGTCGAACGTAGCGGTCCAGTCGCCGACACGGTCAGCCTGCGTGCCGGCGAAAGCGAAGGAGCCGGAGAACACATAAGCGCCGGCGGTCTCGCTGTGAGCCAATGACTTGCCGCTAACTGAAGCGGATCCGGCGACGAAAGCGGCACCTGACTTTTCCCTAAGCATAATCTGGTCATAAGCCACCTCGGTTCCGGCCGGAAGCACACCGTCGGCGGTCTTGAGAACGTACGAAACGTTCAGGAATATGTCAGCGTCGGCCTGAGGGATGGTCTTGAAGCCAAGGTCCACGGTCTCGGTCTTCTGCGGGGCGATGTTCAGGTTCTCAACGACTCCCGAGGACACAGCCTCACCGTCAACGGAAATATTCCAGAGCATCCGGTACTGGCTCAGATTCTTGAAGAAATATTCATTGAAGACATTAACCCTCCCTTGCCCTGCAAGTGATGTATGAATATTCCTGTGCTGGTAGCGGACCTCGTAGGCGTGAGGGTGCAGGGTCCTGTCGGCGGCGATGATGCCGTTGCAGTTGAACGAGCCGTCCGAAGGATCATATTCATTGAAATCTCCTCCGAAGGCGAAGATGTGGTCGGTGCCACCGTCCTTTGAAGGCCAGCGGAGCGCCTGATCCACGAAGTCCCAGATGAAGCCTCCCTGGTAGGTCGGGTATTTGCGGATGAGGTCCCAATATTCCTTGAAATTTCCCATCGAGTTGCCCATCGCGTGGGCATATTCGCACTGTATCAGCGGTCTGTCAGGGTTTCCTTTTGCGAAATCCTCACACCACTTCGGAGAGGCATACATCGGGCAGATGATGTCGTTCTGACTGGCCTTCTCGGCTCTTTCGTACTGAACCGGTCTGGTAGGATCATTCGCTTTGAGCCAGTCGTAGCAGGCGACGAAATTATCGCCGAATCCGGCCTCGTTGCCAAGGCTCCAGATGATAACCGAAGGGTGGTTGAAGTCTCTGCGTACCATCCTCTGGTCACGGATGAGGTGAGCGGCCTTGTAATCCGTTCTCTGAGCGAGGGTCTTGTCGCCGTACCCCATTCCGTGGGACTCGATGTTGCCCTCGTCCACCACATAGAGGCCGTACTTGTCGCAGAGTGCGTACCAGCGCGGGTCATTCGGATAGTGGCAGGTGCGCACTGCGTTCATATTCAGTTCCTTCATTATGCGGATGTCGTTGATCATGTCCTCCTCGGAGACGACATAGCCCTTGTCGGCGTTCATCTCGTGGCGATTCGCGCCCTTGATCAGGACAGGCTGGCCGTTGACAAGCAGCTGGCTGTTCTTGATCTCAACAGTTCTGAATCCGAAGTCGATGGACGTGCTTTCCACAACGTTCTTCCTGTCGGAGGCCGTCACTTTCAAAGTGTAGAGGTTCGGGATCTCAGCGCTCCAGAGATCAGGATTCTGAACCATTCCATTCAGGATGGCCTCCCCTTTTACCGGAGTCGCCTCCCTGTAAGCCACCAGGTTGCCGTTCCTGTCGATGACGGCGACACGGACGTTCCTCACGCCCTTGGTGACCTTCGCGTTGACAGTGAAGTTCCCGTCCATCCCGGCGATGATGTTCACATCCTCGATGCGCTCCCTCTCGCGGGTATAGACATAGACCCCGCGGGCTATTCCGCTGAGCCTCCAGAAGTCCTGGTCCTCAAGATACGAGCCGTCGCACCAGCGGAAGATCTCAAGGGCGATGAGGTTCTCGCCTGCCTTGACGTACTTGGTCAGGTCGAAGCGGGCCTCCAGCTTGCTGTCCTCGCTGTAGCCGACCATCTTTCCGTTGACCCAGACACGGACGTTGGAGGTGGCGGAGCCGATGCAGAGGCAGATCTGTTTCCCGATCCACGACTTGTCAACGTTGAACATGCGGCGATACTGACCGACGTAGTTGTGCTCAGTCGGAGGGTACGGAGGATTGTTCTCGTAGTGCCCCCTCCAGGCGAAGCCGACGTTAAGGTAGATCGGGTCGTTGTACCCGTTCAGCTCCCACATTCCAGGGACAGGGATCGTGCCCCAGTCCGTGTCGTTGTAGTCCACGGCCTCGAAGCCTTTTGTGCGGCCCTCTATGGTCTCGTTCCATTTGAACTTCCAGACTCCGTTCAGAGTCAGGGTCTTCTGCTGGTCGGTGACAAAGGTGGCGGCCATCGGCAGGCGGTTCTCCTCGAACACGTTAGGATCCTGCCAAGGCTCCATCTTGTCGTTCTTGCCCGCAAAAAGCGGGGTCGCGGCTAAGGCTGCCGCCAGAATCAGTAGTGTTTTTTTCATATTCGATAATATAACTATTCACTTTATTATGGTCACTTCATTCTAAGCCGCTATCTGCGCAGCAATGTCACTGTTCCGTCCATTGTGGAGGCGAGAATGTAAGTCACTTCCCCTTCGCTCCAGACCTCCATCGGATTCACAAGCGCGATGGAGATCTTGCGGGCCCAAAGCCTGCTGCCGTCCTCAGCGCCAAAGCCAATTATGTTGCCCTTGTCTGTCGGCATAATCACCTCATTTCCAATGCGGACGATCGAAGTCGGCGAAATCTCGTACCCAGCCCCAGTCTCAGCGCACCAATCCACCTCAAGGCTCGCCGCATCCACGGAAGTAATTGTGTGCCACATAGATTTGCAATAGACCTTCTTCCCGTCCGGCGAGACACCTACCGCCTCACGAGCAGACTTCTCATAATGCCGGAGTTCCTTTCCGGTCGCCGCGTCAAGCGCATAAAGCCTCCTGTCCGGAACAGCTATGAATATCTTCCCTGATGCCTTGACTGGCCACACGGCCGCCGGGGAGTACATCCTCGAAGGCTTCTCGCATTTCCACTCCCACTGGAGCGCACCAGTCTGAGGATCAAGCGAATAAAGTTTGTTTCCCCAAGTGCCGAACACAACCTGATCCCGATCGACATAGGCGCGGCACTCAACGAATCCCTGCACGTCTGAATATGTCCACACAGCCTTTCCGGTCTTCAAGTCAAGGGCCCTGAAGCAACCGTCCGAAGCGCCGACATAGACCCTGTCATTGAATATCACAGGACTGCCCAGCACGGATTTCCTTGCGGCATATTTCCAGATCGTCCTTCCGTTTTTGGCGTTCAGCGCATAGATGTTGCCGTCGGTGCAGCCGAAGACAAGGTATTTTCCCTGCACGGCCGGAGTCGAGAATATCTTGCCCGGAAACTTCTTCGTCCATATTCGCTTGCCGTCCTTGACGCTTATGCAGCGCACATTGCCGGAAGCGGTGGTGTACCAGGCGCGGTTTCCATTTCTTGCGAAGCCAGCGACTATATTGCTGTCATCCTTCAGCTTCCAGACCTCCTTGACAGGGCTGTCGCCATTGACATCGTAGCGCATCCACGGGTATGATGCCGGCAGGCCGTCGGCATCGTATGTCACGGTGTCCTTCACCTCTGTCAGTTTCCTCGTGTACCAAGGCTCCATCTGCACAGTCGTGGATCCATAAAGTCTTCTTTCAGAGACGGTCACACTGTCGTTCTGGATTGTGAACACATTGTAGCCCGGCTGCCTTCCGGCCGTCAGAGTCGAGCGGTCAAGAACGCCCGGCAGACCGTCATAATCCAGCGCCACATTCCTGTGCCAGTGTCCTCCAATCTCGAACCGAGTGCCGATCCTCTTGAGCTCACGCGTCACATCAAAATAGTTGAGCACCGATGTGTCCTGCGGGTAATGGTTTATGAATATCGTCTTCTTTCCCGGCTTGAGGCCTTTGAGCCATTCCATACTCTCCTGAGGAATCAGCGCGGGAGCCATCCTCATATCCGGCCCGCAGTTGCAGCCGATGAACCGCCAACCCTTGCACTCAAACTCGTAGTTTTCGTACCCGAACACCTTCAGGAAAGTGTTGCATCCACTCTCCGACCATTTGGCGTCATGGTTTCCAGCCACGACATAGTACTTGTACCTGAGCGAGTCCAACATCTGCTTCACCGCCGCGATCTCCTCGTCAGTCCCGAAGTCCGTCAAATCACCGCCTATCAGGACGAAATCCAACCCGTCCAATGTGTTGACATCCTTGACACAACGGCTGAGGTCCTTTACGGAACCGCTTCCAGCCGAATAATGCAGATCAGTCAGGAACGCGAACTTGACCGGTGACTCCTGCGCCACAGCCACCACCGCGGACACCCACACGGCAGCCATCAATGACATTATCTTTCTCATATTCATTTTAGCATCATTTATTTCAATTTCTGTTCTCGGTCGCTGAGCCAACCGTTGCCAAACATCCAGCCATCGAGCTTATAGTCACCGCATTTGCAGTCGCTGAGCCTGTCGAAGCGTCCTTCACCGACATCCTTCCACAATTGTCACTTCGGCAAGTTCAGTGACCGTGTGTATCGCTTTGGCGGACTCTATAACCGAACCAGCCAGCCACGTTTTTCAACACGCCAGCCTACAAATTTACTTAATTATAAGGAATATTCAACCAGCCCGTCATCATATTCCAAAGTTTTTCCAACCGTTTTAGGGCAGAAATATTTGCGGATAACAGAAAAAGCGTTATCTTTGCATTCCCAATCAACGGTGCTTTTGGCCGAGCGGTTAGGCACAGGTCTGCAAAACCTGCTACAGCGGTTCGATTCCGCTAGGCACCTCTGGAAAAGCCTTTGACGAATTATTGTCAGAGGCTTTTTGATATACATACGAGTTGACCACAAAATATAGCCAATCGATAATTGTCAGCATATCCAGTCAATAACACATTGTATATAATTATCTTAATATTAGTGCGATACGCCAAAAGATAGTCAATTCCCAAATTTGCCCGTCTTCCTTTAAAAGCAGGAATATGACGGAAAAACGCTCGTAAAGAAATCATTGCCCTTCTAAAAGCGCGATTTACACAAAGTAACGCCTGTGAAATAGTTCGTTTAACAGACAATGCAGGCTCCACAGACTATTCCACAATATGCCCATAGCACTCAGGTGCGCGAACATATTCACACCCGGAAGAGCAATTCACTGGCTATCAAGCCTATGGTGTTCCAGGTGCGTCTGGTTTCTCGCACTTGGAAGTCCGGAACACCAATAGAACACTCTGTACGGGGGGAGCCGACTCTCAGGTGTGCGAATATGCTCGCACCTAAAACTCTAACTTGTTAGCTATCAGAAGAGTAATGTTTCAGGTGCGCATAGTTTTTCACACCTGGAAGAGCGGCCTCCTATTGTTTTACAGGACAGAAAATGTACGAGAGAATACCTTTGTATGCACCGAATATACTGAGGCGCGACATTGGTACAGAAAGCACACTTCTGGTGTTCCTCTCTTAACTAAGAAGCAATTGTCCCCCCCCCCCTCGCACAAGAGAATATTTTACGTTTGCTGAAGGATCGGCAAGTTGGATATGGCGATGACTTTGACTTCTACAGGAACAAGATGAGAAGGCTAAGAAAGAGTTCCAAGAAATCAACGCGGAATATTTAAGGCAATCTATTTCAGTCTCGCGCCACTTCTTTGCGTACCGATGTACCAGCAAATAAGGCCTTTGGAGGCGATTTATGGCAGAGGAACTCTCAAGCGCAGCTCATTCTGGGAGGACGAATCTTTGGCTAACTTCTGGGGAGAAGATCGCTTTAAGCACCCAAGTTGTGTCACTGACAGTATCCTCAAGACAGAGAAACGGGAGGTGGGGAACGGTGATTCGGTCATAACGGTCTATGCCTATGGTTACCGTAGAATGCAACGACTTACATATGTCAGCGTATGGGGTGGCGATGGAAGATCACATCAAGTGCCCGTTTATCGGGATGAATACATAAGCGTCACAGGACAAGGAAGCATCCGCATACGAGAGGATATTGATTTTGAGGATAGCGCGATCAGCCAGCGCGAACGTTTGGATCATATCAACACAGTACTGGACAGTGCGAACCTGAACATCTACAGAAGACACATAGCGCCTAAAGTGTAATGTACTTTAAGCAGAGTACCAACCGAAGGCCAAGCAGCGTTTTGGCAGCGTGGCAGATAACTATCTGATAATCAAAAGAAAACACAAACTCATGGTACAGGATTCGGCACCAGGAGTTTATTTAATCAGTTGATTGTCAAAGGCGTAAATGCCACGTCATTCAGCGGTATCTGATGACATCATCGCTACTCCACGTAGAGAAGGAGTCCCTTGAGGTACTCGCCTTCCGGGTGGTAGATGTTGACGGCGTGGTCAGCGGGCTGGTTCAGACGATCGAGGATACGGACGCTGCGGCCGGTCTGGGCGGCGGCGGAGAACACGGCGAGGGCAAAGGCCTCCTTGTCAACGACTTGCGAGCAGCTGAACGTGAAGACCAAGCCTCCGGGAGCGACCTTGGAGATCGCGGCGGCGTTCAGACGCTGATAGGCACGGAGGGCGTTGTTCAGGGCACCTCTATGCTTGGCGAATGCCGGAGGATCCACGATCATCAGATCGTACTTGTCCTCTGGGACGTTGCGCAGGAACTCGATGGCATCGGCGCAATAGCCCGTGTGTCGGGATGGCTCGAAACCGTTCAGGAACATATTCCTTTCTACCATATCGATGGCCTTGCGGGAGCTGTCCACGGAATCAACGTGAACTGCGCCGGCGCCGAGGGCATAGACGGAGAAGCCTCCGGTGTAGCAGAAGAGGTTCAGGACGTTGCGGCCTCGGGAATATTTCCCGACAAGGGCCCGGTTCTCCCTTTGGTCGAGGAAGAAGCCGGTTTTCTGGCCTTCGGTCCAGTTGACAAAGAATTTATGGCCGTTCTCAAGGACGATCTGCTCGTCATCGGAGAAGCTCTCGGAGCGGTAAAGGTAGCCGTCAACAAGGTCGAGGCCGGCCTTGAACGGGGCGGTGCCGGAGCTTTTGTCATAGACTGCCTTCAAGGACGGGCCATAGACGGATTTCAGGGCCTCGCAGATCGCGCCTTTCGCACGGAACATTCCTACGGAGTGGGCCTGCATAACGCAGACGCCATCGTAATAGTCTATGATCAGGCCGGGGAGACCGTCGCCTTCGCCGTGGATAAGGCGGTAGCAGTTGGTGAGGGCGGGTTCTCTGACAAGGCCAGTCGCTTCGACAGGCTCGGCGGCCGGAGAAACTGGCTCGGCGGCCGAAGAAACAGGCTCAGCGACCGGAGAAACTGGCTCAGCGGCCGAAGAAACCGGGCAGGCCAGTCCAACGGCGACACGTACCCGGAGCGCCCGGGCGATCATATTCTTCCAAAAGTCTGGCGAAAGGACATCCTCGCCGGCGAAACTCAGCACACGGACGGCGATAGATCCTATCTGATAGTGCCCGTAAGCCAGAAAATCCCCGCCCTGAGAGAACACACCGACGATGTCACCTTCAGCCGGCTCGCCGACAATCTGGGCGATGGCACCAGAGAATACCCACGGATGGAATCTCAAAAGAGAGTCCTCTCTACCTTTCTTTAATATTATCTTTGTCATTTTCAGTGTGTTTTGGAGGGTTTGGAAGCATCTGCTCCGGAGTCAACGGATTCTTCTCCGAGGCCAATAGCTTGTAGTACATCTCACGGCATATCCAAGCGTCTGTCGCGGCATAGGCCTGCTGCGAATCCGAGAGGACATCCGCCTCCCAGTTGGAAAGCTGCTGGGTCTTGGAAATCCGCACCCCAAGGATTATCGCGGCCATTTTCTTGACACTCTTGTCCTTGATGCCATATTCCCAGACCATCTTCTGGAGATCGACGAAGGATTTCGGCTCGAAATCGTGATGCTTCTTCAATCCGCGGACATCATCAGTGACCGCTGCTCCCACCTTGATTATTTCTTTGTTACCCAGTATCTTGCGAAGGGACTTAGGGATTCCGCCCATAAGCTTCACCCTGAACAGGAAAGCCCTCTCCTTGCCGGAAAGCTGCAACAGAGAGACCCCGTAGTGCGGCTGGTTCGCCGAGAAACAAGGCCGGGACTCCGTGTCGAAACCGATAACCTTCTGCCGCCTCAGATAACTGATGGCCTTGAGAAACTCAAAGCCTTGGTTGTCAATGACCTTAATCTTACCTGGAAAGCTCGAAGGCTCCAGCTGTTCCATTTCCTCCGGACTAATGCTGATTTTGTACGTCATAGGAATAATAAGTGTTTGGAGCAAGAACCCCGACCGTGTCTGGGTACGAAGCCGGGACAAGACTGTCAATGAACGGAAGGACGGACACCTTGGAATCCAAGGAATCACGCACCGCCATATAAAGCCTTGCGACAGGGTATGCAATGTTGTGCGTGAAAGCGTCCCTTTCCCTCATCTTTCGGAAGCAAGCCTCAGTGAATGAAAACGTTGTGTCAGACGAACATATTACCGGGACATCGCAGCCTATCCTTTCGAAGAGATCGCTGACATCGCTCCCGCCATATTCAGAAAGAATCGGGTTGCAGATGATGAGGATCTTGCAGCGGGAAGGAATTTTGAGAGCGGCGAGCGCGCCGTTTACCGTCAACTCCCGCAAGACAGTCTGTCCGTCTTTCGTGGCAGGCCGGTTCATATAGGCGGTGTCGGCGAAATTCAGGATAGAGACGATTGTCTCCCCCGCAAAGTCCGGCAGGCCGTCGCTGATTTTCCGCGCGTCAATATTGTCGAAATCGTCACAGATCATCATCCTTTCGCTGAGACGAAGGCACCCCGACGGATCGCCGACCAGAACTATCGTCCCCGAGGATTTGCCGTTGCTTTCAGCCAATGTCCGCAGTTCCGGAAGGGAATCCGTCAGGAGGGAATTGACGTAGGCTATTGTTCTATAGCCATTTTCAACCCGCCTTGAACAGCTGGAAGCCGCAATGACGGATAGTGCCAACAATATTACCGCAAAAAATCTCTTCACTGTTATCAAATACCTTCCAGACGGCATAGCCGCCCGGACCACTCTTAAATTCGTACAATTCCGAACCGTTGCCTTGATTCGTCCGCCTAAAGATTTCTCACCTTTAAAACATTTCAGACAAATTAAAACTGATTCAGACTGCAAAGGTAAAAAAATCTTCACTATCTTTGAAGATAGTAAGCCTTAAAAAATAAGTTGATAAAGATTTGGCGGTATTTTCGAGGATATGGTTCTTTTGGAAGAAGGAGTGTGCCGGTGGCACATAACTGATGAGAAAAGAAATATAGACCGAAAAGACAATCAAAGATTACAAGTAATCTTTTAAGGATTGCTTAGTTGTGTATAAAACTCCTTGACAAGATGGTTAAAGTCTCAAAAAAATCGAGCTTGATGCCGGCTTCCGCTATCAGAAAGCTTGTGCCGTTCGCCGACGCGGCCCAAAACGACGGCATCAAAGTCTATCACCTCAATGTCGGCGCACCTGACATCAAATCCCCCGAATGCGCCCTTGAGGCGGTGCGCAAAAACACTCTCGACCACGTTTCCTACACCAATTCGGCGGGCATGCCGGAACTGCGCAAGGGACTGGCGGAGAAATACTACCGAAGCATCGGCATCGAGGTCTCCGTCCCCGAGATCATCATCACAGTGGCCGGAAGCGAGGCGGTCAACCTCGCGCTTCAGATAGCCTGCGACGAAGGCGACGAGCTCATCGTGATCGAACCTTTCTACACGAACTACAACACGTTCTGTTTTGAAAGCGGGATCATTCTCAAAGCGGTCCACACCGACATCGAAAGCGGCTTCAAGGTCCCTCCGATCGAAGAGTTCGAGAAACTCGTGACACCACGCACGAAAGCCATCCTCATCAGCAACCCCGGCAACCCGACCGGAACATTGTACTCGAAAGAGGATATGCTCGCGCTCGGAGAAGTAGCCAGAAAGCACAACCTTTTCCTGATTTCAGACGAGGTCTATCGCGAGTTCAGCTACACCGACGAACCTCGTTTCTCGGCAATGAATATACCCGGTCTCGCCGACAATGTCATTCTTGTCGATTCAGTCTCAAAGCGTTACAACCTCTGCGGCTGCCGCGTCGGCTGCATCGTCTCCCACAACAAGGAGGTGATGGAAGCGGCGATGAAATATGCCCAGTCCCGCCTCTGCCCGCCGGTTTACGGCCAGCTCGCCTCGATCGGAGCGCTCGACACCCCGCAATCCTATTTCACGGAAGTGAGGAATGAATATGTCGCCAGACGTGACTATGCGATCTCCAGGCTCAATGCGATGGAGGGGGTATATTCCCCTACCCCGATGGGTGCGTTCTACACAATCGCCCGCATTCCGGTGGACGATGCCGAGAAGTTTGCGAAATGGATGCTGACGGATTTCAGACTTGACGGCCAGACCACGATGGTGACTCCGGCGAAGTCCTTCTACAAGACTCCTGGATTCGGAGCCGACCAGATCAGGTTGGCCTACGTCCTTGGAGTTCCGGAACTTGAAAAAGCGTTCGACGCGCTGGAGGCCGGGCTAAAGGAATATCCCGGGAGAACTGTCTGACAAAAACAGTTCAGCCAAGTAATCCAAAGGTTTTATGAAAGCGATCATCGCCATAGATTCTTTCAAGGGATGCCTGACCTCGGCCGAGGCCGGGAAGGCGGCTCTTAAAGCATTCGCCGATGGAGAGGCCGAAGTCATTCCGGTTTCTGATGGCGGTGAAGGATTTTCGACAATTCTGACGGAGAGTCTGGGCGGATCATTCAGGACGGTTTCCTGCCACGATCCGCTCGGGCGTTCCATCAAAGCGAGATACGGAATCATCGGAAGGACCGCTATCATCGAAACCGCCGCGGCCAGCGGACTTGGCCTCCTTCGCAAGGATGAGCTCAATCCCCTTCTGGCCACCTCCTACGGCACAGGCGAATTGATCTCGGACGCTCTTGAATATGACTGTGAGGAGATTTGGCTGGGTCTTGGCGGCAGCGCCACCTGCGACGGCGGGACCGGAATGCTGCAAGCGTTGGGCTACAGATTTCTGCCGGACGATAGCGGCTCATTCGTTTCCGGGGATGTCCAGCGAGCCGCTCCAAGAGAAGAGTCCGTTTCAAGGAATATCCCCAATGTCATTCTCAAAGACATTCACGGGATAGACATCCCGGAACGAAACAAGTTGTTGGATTCCTGCAAGATAACCGGATTCTACGATGTCTCCGCACCATTCTGTGGTACGGGTGGGGCGGCAAGGATGTTCGCGCCGCAGAAAGGAGCGGATCCCGAAATGGTCGAATCGTTGGATGTCTGGCTCACAATGCTTTGCGAAGTCTATTCAAAATATTCAGGAAAAGATGTCTTGAATATTCCGGGAGCGGGGGCAGCCGGAGGAATCGGAGGGGCGCTTGGCGGAGTGCTCGGAGCGTCAATGGTTCAAGGGATTCAAAAGGTTCTGGACATTTCAGGTTTGGACAGCAAGCTGGAGTCCTGCGACATTGTCATCACCGGCGAAGGTCGGGCGGACGCACAGACCCTCCGTGGCAAAGTACCTGTCGGGGTTCTTGAATATGTCAGAGCGCATACTGTTCCGGTTCATCGTCCCAAGGTCATCCTGATCGCCGGCCAAGTCTCTGACCGACAGCAGATTCTCAATGCCGGATTCGATGCCGTGCTCCAAATCACACCGGAAGGGATGCCTCTCTCCGAGGCCCTTGAACCAGTCACGGCCTCAGCCAACATCACGCAATCAATGCAGTCCTATCTCCAGCAAAGATGCTCGGGTGAAAAGTAAAGTATTTCTCACCCCACAATCCATTCAAGACTACTTTCGGGTGAAAAACCGGTCACTATTCACCCGATATTCCTAAAACCTCATAGATCTTAGGAATGAGGAACGAGAGAATATATTCATACTCCATAAAGTGAGTGCCGTCGTAGATGGTCCAGGTGCCGTCGCCGAAGTATTTTTTCCAGGTGCGGATGGAGACAACGCCGCTGCGCCGGTAATGGTCACGGGTGCCGAAAAAGGCATAGAAATAGTCCTTGCCACCGTTGCGTGGGGTGTTTTGCAAAGCGTCGCCGAGAACCCGCCTCCACTTTTTCAAAGGCTTATAGGTGAAATGCAGTTTCTGGCGGTCACCCGGTTTTGGCCTGTAAATCCTGTCGAACAGAGCCGTGACGCCAGGAATCAAAGTCAGCCAGGCCAAGGCAATGAAATATCGCGGAGCGTTCAGTGACGGGGAAACGAAAAGATGCGGATAACCCCTCAGCGCGATGGCGTGCGTGGCACCCATACTCTCCCCTATCACAAGCTCCGGCCGGACCTCCTCCGCCCAAGCGGCCAGCTGGCCTTGAGCGATTTCCGGATCAAAATCGTAAGTCCTGATGATGACCTCGAAATCAGGTCCCAGATTATCCTTCAAAATGGACGGGATGCGGCTGTCACCGCCCCCGCCCATTCCGTGGACATAAAGTATAACGTATTTTCGCATCCGCTATTTTTTGGCGACCAAGTCGCTCATCGCCAGATTGATAAGTATGTACCCCAGGAAACTGGTCAGGAATATGAACGACCAGTGGGAACGTTCGACAAGCGCGATGATGACCGCCAGTCCAACGATGACCAGAAAGGCGATCCGCTTCGTCACCTCCAGTTTAGAGGCTTTCTTTCCGCCACCGAACTTCATCGAGAACATCGGGATCTCGCAGATCAGAAGGTAGCACAGAATAAGTGTCAGAACCGGGATGAAAACCGGTCCCTGGCACCAATGCGCCAGAAAGCAGTCCGGCCGAACGGTCACAAGGGTCGCAAGTGATCCGCAGATCATAGCCGCCGCCGGGGTAGGAAGCCCGATGAAGCTGTCGTGCTGACGCTCGTCAAGGTTGAACTTGGCAAGTCTCAACGCTGAGAAAGCGGCGAGGACAAGCGGTAAATATTTCAGGATCCAAATGTCCGTCCCGCTGATCTGGTAAAGCATCACGGCAGGAAGCACTCCGAAGCTGACATCATCCGCCAGCGAATCCAACTCCTTTCCTATTTCCGAATATGCCTTCAGAAGCCTTGCGGCCAGTCCGTCGCAGAAATCAAAGACGGCGGCAAGGATCATCAGTTCGAATCCGAGTTCCAGCCTGCCGTTCAAAGAAGCGATTACCCCCAGAACTCCGCAAAGGAGGTTCATAGAGGTAATCGTGTTGGGAATATGTTTTACGATAATGTTGTTCATTTACTTTATTCCAAGTTTCTTCTTCAGATCCTTAGAGAGGGCATCCTTGTGGACGAGAACATCCATCGACTTCGCGCGCACGAACGAATCGGAGCAGTACCAGATTCCGCCGTACTTGCTTGATGTTCCCCAAGAGTTCTTGACCATGAAATAGTTGGTACCGTTCTGATCCTTGGCCACTCCGAAGATCTGCATTCCGTGGTCATCAGTGGTGGTCTTGTTTTCAAAGCCTTCCTGACGGGACTCCTGGGTCACGGAAGCCTCCTTTGGCAACTCGGCGACAACTTCCTTCTTCTCGCCGGCCTTGCCGATCCAACGCTCCTGATCAGAGCCCGTGGTCGCCTTAACATCATCGAGAAGCACACCGATTCCATTTCTGGTGAAGCCCTTCTCACTCACGTCTGATCCCCAAGCGAGGGTATAACCCTTGTCGATAGCGTTGTAGATCACCTCCATGAACTCGTCCAGAGGAATGTTGTAGGCGGAGTCCCACCTCCAGTTGTCGGCGATCTCAATGATGAACGAAGTGTAGAACGGGTGGTGGGTGAACGAAGTGAGGGTCACATAGTCAGACGGAACGATTCCCATCTCGTCCCTGTAGGAGGCTGGGGTATAGTTCTTGCCGTTATATTCAAATGTCTCCGGGGTCTCGCCGAGGAAACTGTCCACGATGGCGTCAAAGCCTTTCTTCCAGTTCGTGGAAAGGGTTCTGTTAGGATTCTTGGCGATGGCCTCCACATAAGCCTTCGTGGTGGCGTCGAGTTCTCCGTGAATCGGGAGAGGCTGGAGTCCAGGCATCGCGTCCTGAGGCACAAGGCCGTAGTCCTCAATGACATGTAGAACATCATCGGCCTCTGAACCGGCGGCGAAGTTTATGTGGCCGTCCGTGCGGACATATTTCACAGCCCTGTCCTTGTAGGAATGCGAGACAACGAACATCTCCGAGAAATCCGGGTAGAGTGTCGTGTCCTTGATGTTCTTGATTCTTATGGCCTCTGACTCAAGGAATCCGAGTGCCGAAAAGCACCAGCAGGTACTGGAACGGTACTGGTTCTTGACAGATGTGATAGGGTTCTCCTTCACAACGGTGAACTGGTACTCGGCCTCAGGCTGAGCCGGCTTTGGCTGCGCGTTTGCAGAAATAGAGACAAGCGCCACCGCCGCGGCAATGATGATTTTCTTCATATTCGATAATTTTAATAGTTCTCAGCCTTGATTTGGAAATAACTTCTCGGGTGCTTGCAGACAGGGCAGACCTCCGGTGCCTTCTTGCCGATCACGATGTGGCCGCAATTAGAGCACTCCCAGATCATATCCTCGTCCTTGGAGAACACCACCGCGTCCTGCACATTCTTCAGCAGCTTCCTGTAGCGCTCCTCGTGGGTCTTCTCGATCGCCCCGACCTTCTCGAACAGGAACGCGATCTCGTCGAACCCTTCCTCCTTCGCGGTCTTCGCGAACCCGGCGTACATGTCGGTCCACTCGTAGTTCTCCCCTGCCGCGGCGTCCGCAAGGTTCTCCTCCGTAGAAGGCACCCCGCCGTTGTGCAGAAGCTTGAACCAGATCTTGGCGTGCTCCTTCTCGTTCTTGGCCGTATCCTCGAACAGCTTGCCTATCTGCACATAGCCATCCTTGGCGGCCTTCGACGCATAATACAAATACTTTGTGTGAGCCTGGCTCTCCCCCGCAAACGCGGTGCGCAGGTTCTCCTCGGTTTTCGATCCTTTAAGTTCCATATTCTATGAATATTAAATATTACCTTTTGTGTTCCTTTCCGTGCCTTTGCCGCCCCGAGTCCATCATCCATCCCCAAGTGAGCCTCCGGCAGATACTTCCTTCCGCCTTTCGTCAACATCATTCATTCCCCCCGAGCCACAAGACACCGGCCTTGCAAATGTAATAAAATTACCTTGATAAAGAAAGCCCTACACGACTATTGGTCACGCGAACCGTTTACGGGTCCCCTCCAAAGGAGCAAAAACAGGCAATATCGCTCCCATCGATGGCAAATTAACGTATGACGGCAGCATAATACGACAGAAATGCCACCGTGACCTACAGAGGAACGCTCCCGGGCAGCACTTCAAGCCGATTTCGCTCCCGTAGAGGGCAACGAGGTGTCCCCCGGCGACACTTTCTGGCAAAAACGTTGCCCAGGAACACGCCCCATCGTATCCAACAATGACAAAGAATGCAGTTCCCGCAAGGTATATTGGTTTTACGAAGAGATATTCATAAATTTGTCGGAAGGGAAAAAGATAGTATTCACACTTGCGTTGCTTGCGGTTATGGGCTATCCTATAAATCAATAAAATCGGGCAAAGACTATATTGGCTATATTCACAACCATCATTTTTGACAGAATATGAGCATAACAAGATTCAAGGAGGCGCAGGAGCGCTTCGGGGAGTATGAGACGGCGCTGGAGGAGATCCGGCAGGGACGGAAGAGATCTCACTGGATCTGGTATATATTCCCGCAACTCAAGGGGTTGGGAAGAAGTTACAACTCTGAATATTATGGGATCGCATCGTTGGAGGAGGCTAAGGAATATCTTGGAGACGCGGTGCTGAGGGGACGGCTGCTGGAGATTTCAAAGGCGCTGATGGAGCACAAGGAAGAGGATATTCATAGCATTATGGGAGGAATTGACGCACAGAAGCTGCGCTCCTCGATGACGCTGTTTGAATCCGCCGCTGGCGATGACGATGGATGCAAGGTCTTTGGAGAGATTCTTGACACCTTCTTTGACGGCAAAAGGGACGGGCGCACCCTCGGGATGCTCAAGACGCAAGAAAAATAAAGAGCGGAAACCGACATTTGGATTTCCGGAAGAAAAGCGTTAAGTTTGAACCGGGGTAAACACGTAAAAGACAGATGCAGAATCTTGATTCCATAAAGCTCTGCGCGACTCAGCGGCGGGCGGTAATGAAACTTGCGGTTGAGCTGGTGAAAGCGGACGACCGGATCCACTCGAAAGAGGTCGCGGTGCTGGACAAATTGCAGTCCGGGCTTGGGTTTGATCAGAAGGAGCTGGATCTTACACACTACCTGTCTTTGGAGAGTGCAGTGGATTGTCTCAAGAATCTTGAGGAAGAGCCGACAAGGCGCATCATCAACCTTTTCAACGAGATAATGTGCTCGGACAACGACATCGACTTCGAGGAGAATCTTCTGTTGTCCTCAATCTCAATGTCTTGCGACAGCGGATCCAGAGACTGGTGCAGGATTCTGTCCGCGGACGCAGCCGAATCCGAAGCGCCTGAAAAGCAAATCGTCTTTCTTGAAGGCCAAACTTCGGAAGCGGCGCATCTGGTTCTCGATGACAAATACGACAACTTACTCATTTCAAAGGCATTCGGCGACATCGGAATCGAGTTTTTCTACCTTCCGGACATTATTCGAGAGTTCGGGCAACATCTTGAGGACGATGACAAATTCGGGCTTCTCCAGCGTTCGATGGAATACCTCGTGCCGGCCGGAGACAAAATCAAACTGAACAATCTGAAGGAATCACTGGCGACCCTCGACACCAGAACCTTCTACCACCTCATCCTTTCAAGGTTCAACATTGACCCTGAGCGGATTCCGTACCAAGCGTTCCTGCTCGTCAAAATCAGGGACAGCCATATTCTTGACGACAGCGACACGATGCGCCGCACGGTGGATTTCCTCTGCATAGACATCTCATCCGAGGTCAAAAAACGAATCCTGGCATTCGTCTCCCGCTTCGACGAGCGCCGCGACCTCCTCTCCTACAAAGGCTACTACAAGTTCCTGTACGACTATCTCAGTTCAGAGGCGAAAATCACCAACCCCATCAGCATCAACTCAAAAGGCGACTTCATCCTCGGCTCGGGCGAGATCATCAGGTTCAAATCCGCCCCTCAGGCGAAAACCCTCTACGTGCTTCTTCTGAGCCGCGGCCACAAAGGAATCTCCCAAACCGACTTCAACAAAGCCGTCTCATTTCTCAAAGCACTGGACATCAATGAATATCTCACCTCATCCGGCGATTTCGACTTTCCGCGTTTCAATGAATATCTCGCCGGCAAGGCTGATGAATATGCCCGGATCATCCTCGACACGATCACAATCTACCGCACGCTCTCGACCAAGGACTGCCAGAAGAAGAATTTCCTTGAATATATCCAGAGCATCCTCCAGCACCGCAGTTCGCTGAAGACCTACATCAACTCCGGTTTCGCTTCCGCCAGGAAACTCGCTAATCCGGAGCACTTTACGGTCCGTTTCGACACCGCTTCCCAAACCTACTCAGTGTCGGCCAGTCCATCGCTTTTCACCTCAACCTTAGGTTCCACAAGCACCAAGCCTCTTACCGAGACTACTTTCTGGCACTCTCTTAAGTAGCCGTTGGACGTATCATACTGAATTTCAATCTATTACAGATTACTGCCAGCCAATACGAGAGGGCAGGATTACACAACAATATGGTCATCAAGGAGTTACAGTTCAGCCACATTTTAAACCAATCACGGGATATTGATTTCAGGAGACAATACAGCGACATTGTTGTCAAGTAGTGTGTTTATTTTCCAAACGGTTGGATTCCTGGCGGAAGAGTCTGGAATGAGCGTTATCTTAGCGGACTCCAAGTAAGAGTTATAGGATTATGGCTAAGGAAAACAACGGTAAGGTTACGGGATATTTCCAGAACGGTGAGACGCAAAATAGCACAAAGACAATAAGTTATCTGTGCGGAGACTCAGTGGAAGTTATCGAGAAAAAAGGACGGAACGTCATTCCGGAGGCAGAGAAGGAACCACTTTGGAAGGCCTATCTGGAGAAGTTCAAGGATCCAATCATCATCATATTGCTTGTGGCGCTGGGACTGTCGCTTGGAGTGTCCGGATATGAGATGGCATATTCAGGTAGGGATGCCTCGTGCCTGATCGAGCCACTGGGGGTGCTGGTGGCGATACTTCTGGCGACAGGGATCGGGTTCATATTCGAGGTCAAGGCGGAGAAAGAGTTCAAGATTCTGAACAAAGCCAAGGACGAAAGACCGGTCAAGGTGCTGCGACTGAAAAACAGGAACGACATACGTCCGCAGACCTATGAGATTCCGAAAAGTGATGTCTGTGTCGGAGATGTGGTGGTGCTGGAGAACGGGGACGAGGTCCCGGCGGACGGCAATCTGATCAGCGACCGGAATCTGATCATAGACGAGTCGAACTTCACGGGCGAGCCGTTCACGAAAAAGAGGACCGAATCCGATGGCACAAAGGAAGAAAGCACCTATCCAGAGAACTTTCTGCTTCGGGGCACAACCGTGATCGAGGGCAGCGCGACCTATAGAGTCACAGCTGTCGGCACGGAAACCGAGGAAGGGAAAGGTGCGAGAATATTACAGGAAGAGCCTGAGGTGGAGACTCCTCTGAACGCCCAGTTGAACCAGCTCGCCAAGTGGATAACATACGCCAGCTACATCATCGCTGCACTTATCGTGATCGGACGGATGAGCATATTCTTCCTCACGAATGATGTGGGGACATATTCATTCATCGAGGTTTTCCGGGTGGCGCTCAACTCGCTGATGATCGCCGTGACGCTGATTGTCGTGGCGGTGCCGGAAGGGCTGCCGATGAGCGTGACGATCAGCCTTGCGCTGAGCATGCGCAAGATGCTGAAAGAGAAGAATCTGGTGCGGAAACTTCACGCCTGCGAGACCCTCGGGGCGACAACCGTCATCTGCACGGACAAGACCGGAACGCTGACAGAGAACAGGATGAGCGTGGTGGAATCCGAGTTCTGGGGCGTCGATGAAAGTCTTGTCGCCGACAGCATCGCAGTGAACTCCACAGCGGCGCTGAACGTTTCGGAGGGCGGTGAGCCACGCGCTATCGGCAACCCGACGGAAGGAGCGCTGCTGCTCTGGCTTCGCGGTAAGGGAATAGACTATTCCGAGCGCCGGAACGCCTACAAAATCCTGAACCAGGAGGCGTTCTCCACGGAAAGGAAGAGGATGAGCACCGAAGCGATTGACACTGTTTCCGGCCATGAATATCTCTTCGTGAAAGGCGCGCCGGAGCTTCTGCTGGAGACTTCCGATGTCATTGACGGCGGCCCGTCCAAGGGAAGCGTGCTCGCCACTCTGGCAAACTGGCAGTCAAAAGGAATGCGAACCTTAGGATTCGCTTTCAGGAATATGTCAGCGGAAGGCTCCAAACTCATATTCATCGGCATTGTCGGCATCGCCGATCCGATCAGGAACGATGTGCGTCAGGCGATCGACACCTGTTCAGGTCACGCCGGGGTCAGGGTGATCATGGTGACCGGGGACAACGCCCTTACCGCCAGCGAGATCGCCCGTCAGGCCGGAATCATCGGCGCCAACGAGACCAATCCTCTGACCATCACCGGCCCCGAGTTCGCAGCCAAGAGTGATGAATATCTCAAAAAGGAAGTCATCCCGACTCTGCGGGTTCTATCCCGGGCGCGTCCCGAGGACAAGGTCCGCCTTGTCACACTGCTTCAGGAGATGGGCGAGGTTGTGGCGGTAACCGGCGACGGAACGAACGACGCTCCGGCTCTGAAAAAGGCACAGGTCGGGCTCTCGATGGGTGACGGAACGGCGAGAGCCAAGGAGGCCAGCGATGTGACGATCATCGACAACTCATTCTCCAGCATAGGCAAAGGCATCCTGTGGGGACGCTCGTTGTACCTGAATATCAAGCGGTTCATCCTGTTCCAGATGACGATCAACGTCTGCGCCTGCCTGATCGTGCTCCTTGGCGCGCTCATCGGTCTGGACTCACCGCTGACCGTCACTCAGATGCTGTGGGTGAACCTGATAATGGACACATTCGCGGCGATGGCCCTGTCATCCCTGCCGCCTGACCGCCGGGTTATGGAAGACAAGCCACGCGACCAGAAGAGCCACATCATCGACCGGCGGATGGGGAAGCGGATAGCCTTTTCGGGAATATTCTTCTTTGTCTATCTGGCTCTTCTCTGGCAGCTTCTCTGGCATATGGACATCAGCTCGGTTGCCGACCTGCTTCACTGGAATGTTGTCGGAGAGTTCTTCAGCGGAGCGTTCTCGGCCCACACAAAGGCACATCTTTCAGGCTACGAGCTGGGAGTGTTCTTCACGACATTCGTGCTGATCCAGTTCTGGAATCTGTTCAACGCCAGATACTTCAAGACCGACGGAAGCGTACTTCAGGACATTCTTGATTCCTTCTTCAACCGCAAGAGGTTCAAGGCTTCCGCCTGCTACGGATGTCTTTGGGTCGCTGGAATCATCCTGGCCGGCCAGTTCCTGATCGTCAACTGCTTCGGAGCCTTCTTCGAGGTCTCCCCGCTTCCGCTCTCCGACTGGGGCTGGATTCTCCTCTGCACCTCGCCGGTACTCATCCTGCCGGACATTTACAGGTTCATTCGTTCTAAAGCAGCATCATCACCTGCCCGGAAATGACACGCAGAAACATCTCCATCGGATAGACAGTGGCGTAAGCGACAGACGGTTCGTCATCGTCAACCGTGGTAAGCGCATAGTTGAGAGCGATAGGATTGGCCATAGAGGCGCACAGCATCCCGACATTCTCCGAATAGTCCGTCTTGCAGAATTTAGCGGCGACAAAGCCGACAAGCAGCACCGGCACAATGGCCAAGAGCACACTGATCCCGATCCACAGCAAGCCTTCCGGTCTCAAGACAGTCTCGAAAAAGTCCGGCCCTGCGCTGAGTCCCAATCCGGCCAGATAGATCGTCAAACCGAACTGCCTGAGCATCAGATTCGCACTGTGCGTCGTGTAGGTGGTCAAGTGGATCCTCGGGCCGAACGCCCCCATCAGGATGCCGATCAGGATCGGGCCGCCGGCGATCCCGAGACGGATCGGGACACTCATTCCCGGAATGGAAATCGGAAGGCTGCCCAGAATCAATCCGAGCATAAGTCCGATGAAAATGAACAGCAGATTCGGATTACGGAGCTCTTTCTCCTGATTACCAAGCACCTCCGCCACACGGTCAATCGCTTTCTGCTCTCCTACGATCGTCAGTTTGTCTCCGATCTGAAGTCTGAGGTCACGGGACGGCAGCAGGTCGATACCCGCGCGGTTAACCCTTGTGATGTTGATTCTGTAAACGTTACGCAGATGCAGATCCCCAAGTTTCGCCCCGTTGACGCTCGTCTTGGTCACGAATATATGACGGGAAACAAGCATTCCGTCCAGATGGTTCCAGTCGATGTCCTTCTTGTTCCAATCCTTAACGACCTTCTCTCCGAAGAGCTGCTCGGCAGCCCCGGCGTCCTTCTCACGGGTCAGCACAAGCACATGCTCCCCTTCCTCAAGCACGGTGTCCCCGTCCGGGATTATCACCTGCCCGCGGCCTTCACCGCCATATTTCCAAACCCTTGACACTACAATTCTGATGTGTGCGTCCTTCATGATGTCCCGGATCGTCTTGCCGAATACAGCCGGATTGCTCACACTGAACTCGTTGATGAATGTCTGGTTGTTGTGCGTGTCCTTTGGGCCGCGGTTCTTACGGAATATGACCGAAAGGACCACCACGCAAAGGATCACACCGATCACGCCGAAAGGATAGCCCACGGCGCAGGCGGTGGCCATCTGGTTGGAGACATCCACTGCCCCCGGATCGGTCTGAAGCAGAGTCTGTTGCGCCGCTCCAAGCATCGGGGTGTTGGTCGCCGCACCGGTGAGAAGTCCGGTCGCCACAGGCAGCGATATTCCGCATAATCTACTTATTCCCAACGTCATCAAAGTGCCTACCAGAAGCACGGCGAACGCCAGGATATTCAGTTTGATGCCTCCTTTCTTCAGCGAAGGGAAGAAACTCGGGCCGACCTGCAGGCCAAGGGTGAACACAAAGAGCACAAGGCCGAAGTTCTGCGCCAACGCCAGCATACGGGGATCAACGCTGAGCCCGAAGTGCCCGACAACAATCCCGGCGAAAAAAACGAACGTCACGCCAAGGCTCACCCCCTTTATCTTGATCTTGTTGCAAAGAAGGCCGGCGACGCAAATCAGCGACAGGACGAGAATCGCCTGAATATAAGACGGTTCCGTGAATATCTCGATGAACCAGTTCATAGTCCTTTAAATATACTGCGTACAAAGATAGTCAGAAATATTCATTAATTTTGTGAGGCGGTGGCCACGGTCGCCGCGGTTTCAAGGATTTTATGAATATGCCAGAGGCGAAAAACAAGAATATTCAGGGTTCAGCCGCCAGGAAAAAGGCCGGCGCACAGAAAGCCAGGACATCACCGGCAAAACGTCCCCGGAGGAAAAAGAGGAAGCCCAAGAAAGTGAATATAGGAGTCTGGACGGCTGTCGGCATCGCCGCGTCAGTCATTCTGGCTCTGGCGGTTATGTTCATCAGCCAGGGTGGCGGAGGCGGACACGAGACAGGGGCCAAGGTTCCGCCAGGAGACTGGCGCTACGGAATCGACATCTCCCACCACAACGCCGGCGACATCGTTTGGGATTCCCTTTACGTGCTGACGGACAAACGTGGAAAAACAATCCGTGATCACCATCTGGCTAAAGACATCAGGCCTGTCAGTTTCGTGTTCATAAAGGCTACGGAAGGGGTGTCGATGGTGGACAAGGATTTCAAAAGGAACTGGCAGGACGCCGGCAGGTCTGGCCTTAGAAGAGGCGCGTACCACTTCTTCAGGAGTTCAAAGGACGGCGAGGCTCAGGCAAGGCTATTCATCAAGACGGTTGGCGACCTGAGATTCAAGGACTTGCCTCCGGTTCTGGACATCGAGACCATCCACCGGGGAGGGTCGATGAAGAAACTGAACGAAGAGGCCCTCAAATGGCTGGAAACCATTGAGGGTCACTACGGTAAAAAGCCTATTGTCTACACGGGGTCTTCCTTTGCCCGTGACTGGCTCAGCAAGAGGATCACGGACAACTATCCTGTTTGGATAGCCCACTACGAGAAGGACAGGCCGGACTTCGACGGCTGGACCTTTTGGCAGTTCACCGACAAGGCCGTCGTGAAAGGCGTTCCGGGGCCTGTGGATCTAAGCGTCATGAAACGCTGATCCCCGTCACTCCGACAGGCCTTGTCGCCGACGGCTCCGAGGTTGACCGCATGCACTAAAACGACACAGGACGGATCGGCAGACCGAGGTGGCGAGGGGCTGACGAGAGTCCAACCATTCCATTGCTCTTGATCATGGAAAAAACACCCGCTTTTTCCACATGCCTATTCACATTCACAAATGAGGTCCAGTACAATCCCTTGTAAATGGTCGGATTATAATCCGGTGACGGGAAGAAGAGGCTGTTACCTTCATAACCAGGGGATTCACTTGTCAGGACATAGCCGTTTCTTGCATCATCCCATGTACACTTACAATAATCCAAAAGTTTAAAGATGTCATTACTGGTCGGAGTACGCCAAGTTCCTCCCCAGTTGGCGGTGGCGGCATCATCCTCTTTGCTCAGGATCTGCCTGCTGTCTGTGGAATTGTACTTGGTGTAGTTCCCATCCTTGTACCATTTGTAGTTGTCCAGGGAATACGTGGCCTTCGGTGTCGTCTCACCCCAGGCGAAAAGCGCCCCGACTTCCTCAGGCTTGTCCGCGCCCACGTTGCAGTTGGCCCATTTCAGGCCGTCGCCCATCTCGACATACACATGACCGTTGATCATGTCCGGCTCCAAAGCGCCATCCACGACTTTAAGAGGAATGAAGTCGGATGAGATTTCCCAACCCATGGCGGAATCCTCTATGAGAAGCTTCGCGTAGGTTGGATACTTCCACGTGGAGTCAAACAATGAAGTCGAAGAGTTCTTTATGTCTTCCGCTGAGACCTTGACCGCTATCACACCGTTTGATTCAGGCAGAATCCCTTTGACAGCAAGGTCTATGGAACGCCATTGACCTCTTCCCCAGTCAACATAGGCAAGCATCTTGACATTGTCGGCATTCAACTTTGAAGTCAATCCGGCCGGACGTATCTCAAACCTGATTCTGAATGACTTGGTGTCTCTATACACATTATGGACTCCGTCGGAATACTCAGGACGATAGGTCACGGACTGGATCTTGCTTCCCATGTCCTTCAGCGCCTCGTTCATCTTGTCAATCGCATTCTTCGCCTGGTCCTCACAGGTTTTGATACGGTTTTCCCACGTGTCGAAAATCTCTTTGATCCTGTCATTTACTGCTTTGATCTCGTTCTCCAGCTTGGTGTCCAGCCTCCCTTCAAGGCCAGTGATCGCGTCCTCAATGGCTTGCTTATAGGCGACTGTGATGTCTGTCTTGGCCTTTTGCAAGTCAGCTCTCAAATCGGAAATCGCCTTGGTGTTGGCCTCGATGTTCTTTTCGGTCTCCACCAAAGCCTCGTTCAGTTTGGTGATGTCACCGGTGTTGGCGTCAATCAGACCTTTCAGAAGAACCCTCTGAGCCTCCAACTGCGTTTCGAGGTCTTTCTTCTGAGCCTCAAGGGCCGCCTTGGTCTCCTCGATTGTCCAGTAGGCGGTCAGTCTCTCATTCACCCAAGACTTGAGGGATTCCTCCAACTCCTCAATGGATGCCTTCAGATTCGCGGTCCAGGCTTTCTCCAGATCCTCACGTGTGGACGAGATGGCGGCCTGGTAGGCTGCGGTGATGTCGGCCACCTCCTTGTCAATCCTTTCGCCAAGGCCGGCGACCTCATCGGCGATCTCGCCCTTGAGATCATTCACGGCCTTGTCCAGATCCTCCGCGAACTTCTTCGTGAGACGGGCCTCAAGGTCAGTGAGGGATGTCTTCAAGCCACTGATCCCGGCGTTGATGCCCGCTATTTGCTCCACAATGCCGCCATACTGCGTCAATGTCGCGAACGAGGCTGCCGCCCAGTCTTTTGCGTCTTTGATTTCCTTGTCAACATATTCCTCAAGGCCTGAAATCCTCTTCTCCAACTCAGCATCCTTTTCCTTAAGGTCTGAGATTGCGTTGTCTATGTTGGCAAGTTTGCCCTCGATCTCGGCCTTGACAGCCTCAAGGTCAGCGAGAATCTTGCCCTTGGCGGTGTTGATCGCGGCGATAAGTTCATCCTTGTTCGCCTTGTCACTGGCCTGAAGCTCCTTGACCGACTTCTCAAGGTCGGCCTTCACATCGGAAATGTTTTTCGAATTGTCGGCCAGCGACTTGCCGAGACTTGCGGCTGTACCCTCAAGGGCTGTGATCATGTCCTTGAGATCCTTGTCCGCCTGCTCCAGCCTAGGTAGCGAGGCTCTGATGTTCTGTATCTGCGATTCGATGGATTTTATCCGGTTGCCCTCGATGTCATCGATCCTTTGCTCAAGGTACTTGATGTCTGAGTCGTAATCAGCGCAGCCGGATGCCAGAAGGGCGATCGCGCCGAAAAGGGCGGCAATATATTTTTTCATATTCATTGTGTTTATATTCATTAAGTGATTTTATTTTGTTACTATGTTGCAACGACCATCTTTGAGCGGTTCGCCTTGGGCAATCACCGAGTTATTGACCCATCTTTTCACTGCTTCCACGGTCTTCTTATTGCAGTTTCTGACGTATATATTAAAATCGCGCCTTCGGCAGTTGATACCGCTGAAAACATTCCCTTCATATACCTGTGGATATGGATATGATCCTCCGGTGTAATTGTTCAGATTCCAGTTATCCAAATACAATTCTTTAAGTGACGCACAGTTATAGAGCAGTTCAGTAACTCTTTCAATCTGGCTCATATCCCATCCCGAAAGGTTCAATGTCTCTAAATTACTGCAGCGATAAAAGGCTTGATATATATCCTTGGGTTTAGGCTTCCAAGACGATATCCTCAAATCCTTCAGTCTTGTACACCAAGCAAACATCTCCATAAAATTATCGACTTTCGAAACATCCAACTTTTCCAAATCCGCAAATTCAAGTTTGTATTGGTTTCTAAATTTCAATTCTATGTAAATACCGGATTCAGCCACCGCAACATTCCTGCACACCTTTATTTTCATCAATGTTGCGTTTGGATCTTCTTCATAACTCTTTCTACTGAGATTGAGTAACAGTTCCCCAATCTCAGCCCCTGTAAAGTCAATCCTACCATAGATGTGCTTCCTGTTCAGAATGCCGCCATCTTTACTAAAACCTCTCACTCCTACGATCTCACTGTCCGGCAGCATTTCTCCGTCAGTTGTGGTATAACGGATAACCGGCGGTTCAAGCGCCTGAGCCTTAAGAGGGACATACTCCGTGCTGAGATTTCCGACAGCCACGGCCACACTCGCGGGTATCTTGCCGTCAATGAAAGCCTTATCAACCTTGGACGCATCAATGGTAACGGTGATGACACCGAACTCGTTCTTGAAATCAGTTATGTCCAGTTCCACATCCTCTCCGGCAGCGGCTCTGGTCTTTGTGTAAAGCAGACGGGCTGACAGCAACTCCGCTGTGATGTTGGCCGCTTCACTTGCCGGGCGCACCTCAAACCTGAAGGTGATGTACCTGTAATTCTCACTTCCCGGGAAATCAGGGTCACCCCTGTCATAGTAAAGGGTCACCTTGCCGTCCGAAGACAACGGGAACCATGACACCGACTGGATTCTTGAAGCCAGGCTGGCATTCAGGAATACAGACAGTTTGTTCTCAAGAGCCTTGACCAATGACTCAAGATAAAACATCTTGCCCTCGATTCTCTCGTTTCTGTCATCAAGGTCTGAGTTCACGGCGGCGATCCGCTTGACGATTTCATCCGAGAACGTGCCATTGAACTTCGTGATGGCCTCGGTGACCGCGTCAGTGTAGGCCTTGGTCAGGTCAACCTTTGCCTGCTCCAACTCCTTGCCGGCGGATTCGATGTCGGCAGCGTTTTTCCTTATAGTCTCATCGAGTTCTTTCAATTTGTCATCCAGAGCCTTGATGTCTGCCGCATTGGCTTTGATCAAATCATTCAGGTATTTCTTCCGCGCCTCGAACCGGCCTTCGATGAACTCTTTCTGAACCTTAAGCGCACCTTGGGTTTCGACTATCGTCCAGTAGCCGTCCAGAGTGCTGTTCACCCAGGATTTCATCGAGGACTCGCAGTCGTCAATTGATTTCTTCAGGTTCTCGCTCCACCATTTGTCCAACTCCCCACGGACAGTGGAGGTGGCGGCGGTGTAGGCCAAGGTAATGGCCTCGACCTCCGTGTCAATCCTTTCATTCAGACCGGCGACCTCCTCACCGAGTTTTGACTTGACTTCACCTGCGGCGGCTTTCAGTTCCTTTGAATATCTCTCTGTCAGGCGGGTCTCAAGATCTGTCATGGAAGTCTCCAGTGCTGCGATCTCTCCCTTAATTCCACCAAGCAGCCCAACAATGGTGTCGTGCTGCTCCAGCGTCATAAAGGTGGCCTTGAGCCAGTCCCTGGTCTCCTTAAGTTCCTTGGCGGCGTAGGCCTTAAGCTCAGAGATCTTCTTTTCAAGCCCGACATCCTTCTTCTGAAGATCCTCTATTGTATTATTGATTAAGGTTAGATTGCGGTTCAACTCGGTCTTCTCGGACTCCAGCAACGCAAGCAGCACGGCCTTGGCCTTGCCGAGGGAGTCAAGGACATATTCCTTGTCCGCCCTGTCGCTGTTTTTAAGATCCTCGACCGCTTTCTCAAGGCCGGTCTTCAATGCGGAGATGCTTTCCCCGTTCTCCGAGATTGCTTTTTCAAACTCCCCAGCTGCCTTCTGAAGGTTCGCGATCATTTCCTTCAGATCCGCATCGGCCTTCTCAAAATTGGAAATCGAGGAGTTGACCGAGACGATCTGACTCTCGATGGTGGCGATTTGGTTGTCCTCCATGGCGTCAAGCCTCTTGTGGATGTCATCGATGTCCGGGGAGTAGTCCGCACATCCGAAGGACATCAACAGACACAGGGGCAGAACAATCCCGGCGCCGATTCTCTCTAGAAATTTTGTCATAAGGTATTGAGTTATTGTTCAACGATTTTCACAAATGTACACAAGACAATATAATCAAGGTGTTAACCCTCACGTCTTATTCAGCCATCCTCAAAGGAATATATTCAGACGACAGATTCCAGCCCATCGTCTCGTTCTCGATGTGGACTCTGGCGAAGGCTGCCATCTCGCCCCGCACAAACGAATCAGAGATGTAGGTGGCGTTCACCTTGATGACAATATAACCGCCATACACCTTAAAGTCATTGTCATTATTTATGTAAAGATCCTTCTGTTCATTATTCGGATAATGCGCCGTTATCTTAATGTTATCCTTTTTCAGATAGTACAGCGCGGAGGAAGGCCGGACCTCGAATTCCAACGTCACGAATTTCACAATGGAACCCGAGCCATATCTTGTCACTACAGCTACTCCATCCTCGGTATAAGGGACATAAACCAAAGACTGTATTCTGTACAGCACCTTGTTGACAGCATTCTGAGCCTGTGTTATCTTGTCGCTGACAGATTTCTCCATCTTCCGGATTTCCGAACTCATTCGATCAATCTCGCCCTGAACCTTACTGTCCGCATCATTGATCGCGGCCGTGATGTCCGCAGACAACTCATTTCGCAGGGAGGCTATCGCATCTCTGATGGCTCTCTCATACGCCTCTTTGACCTCAGCCTTGACCTCATCCAAATCCGACTTCAAGCCTTCGATCTCCTTCGCGTTGTCCTCAATCGCCTTATTGGTCACGGCCAAGGCCGCCTTCAAATCCTCGATGTCTTTCGAATTTGCCTTGATCATTTCCTCCAAAGCGGTTTTCTGCACAAGCAATTGACCTTCAAGAGCCTTTTTCTGAGTCTCAAGGGCCGCCTTCGTTTCCTCAATCGTCCAGTAAGCCTTAATTTTATCATTCACCCAAGACTCAAGGGATGACTTCAAATCATTCACCGAATCCTTAAGGTTCTTTTCCCAGGCTGCCTCAGTCTCGTTCCGGGCTTTTAGGAGGGCTTCGGTGAAAGCGTTTGTCAGATCAGCAACCTCTTTTGAGATTCTGTCATTCAACCCGGCGACCTCGTCAGCGACAGCTGATTCCAGATCGCTGACAGTCTTGTTCAACGACTCTGTGAAGTTCTTTGTCAGACGCTCCTCAAGATCAGTCATTGAGGTCTTCAATCCGGCGATTTCGATATCAATGCCAGCGATTTGCTCCACGATGTCATTGTACTGTTCCAAAGTCGCGAAAGTGGCCTTGACCCAATCTTCAGTGCCTTTCAATTCTTTTCCGGCATACGATTTCAAATCCGAGATCTTGCCTTCCAAATCCGCATCTTTCTTTTTCAGGTCGGAGATCGCGCCGCCTATGTCTGACAATTTCACGTTCATCTCAGACTTCATTGTCTCAAGAGTCACAAGAACCTCTTTTTCGGCTTGTTCTATTGCCCTGATAAGTTCTTCCTTGTTGGCATTGTCGCTTTTCCTCAATTCTTCCACCGCTTTCTCAAGGTCGGACTTCACTGCTGAAATCCGTTTCCCATTCTCCGTGATAGCTTTCCTGAGATCGCCGGCGGTCTCCTCCAGGGAACCGATCATGTCCTTCATGTCCTTGTCGGTCTGCTCCAACTTCGGAATGGAAGCGTTGATCTTCTCAATCTGCTGGTTTATGGATGTGACCCACGCATCCTTTCCGTTCAGATCCTCATGAATCTCATCAAGGTCCGGAGCATAGTTCGCGCAGCCGAAAGCTGCGGCAAGACCCACACTCATCAAGACCAGTCTTATTTTTCCAATATATTCTTTCATTTTTCTCTAATGTTAACAGTCATACAAGTCTTTTTCTTAAGGGTTTGTCACCACAACAGGGACAATAGGAATAAAACCGGAAATCATATCCCAACCTTTGGAAGCATCCTTTATTGACACCAGAACGTTGAACTTTCTAGAACCATTTGTAAAGATGAGAGGAAGGTCGGAAGCATCTATGTCCATCAGAACGATGCCGTTCCCGGTGCTTGTGATTCCGTTCAACTTAAGAGGAATAACATCATCTTTTGGCTCCACGCTTTGAGTGAGGATCGACACATTGCCTACATTCAGAGCCTCGGCGGCAGAGAACGGACGGACCTCGAATTTCAATGTCAGAGACTTCTTGACACCTTCACAGAAGACCTCAACCGATCCATCTGAATATGTCGGGAAATATACAAACGATGATATCACGTTTCTTATCTTAGTCCGCGCGTCCTCAACATCCTTTATTATCGAAGCCAAGTCATCCTTGCATTTCTCAATCCTTGACTCCAATGCCTCGACTCTCTCGTCAATGCTGTTGTTGAGGATTTCTATCTTGTCATCAAGCTCATCGTCAAGAATGCCCTCCAACGATGTGATGGCATCCTTTATCACTGCCTCATAAGCAGCCTTGATGTCCTTTTTTGCCTGCTCAAGCTCCGAGAACAAGTCCTCCAGGCTCTTGGCGTTGTCCGCAAGAGCGTTCTCTGTCTCTGTCAGAGCCTCTTTCAGGTCCTTGATCTCTCCCGCATTAGCGTCAATCAATTCTTTCAGATAGGCTTCCTGAGCCTTCAACTGGTTTTCAAGATCCTTTTTCTGAGCCTCAAGAGCCGCTTTTGTCTCCTCAATCGTCCAATAGGCCGTAAGTTTCTCGTTCACCCAGAGTTTAATGGACTTTTCCAATTCCTCAAGAGAGGTCTTAACCTTTTCCGTCCATGCGCTTTCAATCTCTGCGCGAGTCTTGGCTATAGCCGATGTGTAAGCCTGTGTAAGATTTGATACCTCTTTGTCTATCCTGTCATTAAGACCGGAGACTTCCTCTCCGATTTTTGACTCAAGGTCACTGACCGCCTTTTTCAAATCCTCGTCGAACTTGTTTGTCAGGCGGGTCTCAAGGTCAGACAAAGACTTCTTCAGTTCAGACATCTCCGTGTTGATCCCTCCAATCCGTTCCACAATACCATTATACTGCTCCAACGTCGCGAATGTGGCTGTGGCCCAGTCCCTGATGCCTTTCAATTCATCATCAACATAGGTCTTGAGAACAGAAATCTGTTTCTCCAATTCTTGATCCTTATCTTTCAGATCAGAGATCATCTCATCTATGTCGGACAGTTTGCCCTGCATTTCCGTCCTCATCGCCTCAAGGTTGGCCAAGACGGTAGCCTTGGATTCATTGATGGCAGTGATCAGTTCCTCCTTGTTGGTCTTGTCACTGTCCTGGAGTTCCTTCACAGCCTTTTCGAGTTCAGAGCGAACTTCGGACACGCGGTTCTCGTTCTCACCGATGTCTTTGCGAAGATCATCGGCGGTCTTGTCCAAGGACTCGATCATCTTCTTGATTTCCAAATCTGTCCGCTCCAACTCCAGAAGTGAAGCGTTTATCTTTTCGAGCTGCTTGTCGATGGACGGGATGCGGTTGTTCTCGATTTCATCGATGCGGTCATCCACACGCTTGAACTCAGCATCGTAGTCAGCGCATCCGGAGGACACCAGCAGGATCACGCTCAGAAGAGCCGGTAATATTCTTCTTAAACTCATTGATTCTTCCATTTTAGGGTTAATTTGTCACGATCGTAGGGTTTATGCCGGCCACATTAAGATCACGCTTGACCAGATCCTTAGTGGCTTTGCTGCAGCCTACCATTCTGATGGTCTTCAATTTCTTACAACCATAGAACATACAGCGTTCTTCTTTTCCATTATCAGTCACATTGTGCCAGTTCGCTTTCTCCAAATTCCAACCGGACAAATCCAAAGTTTCAAGAGATGAACATCCATTGAACATTCCAGGCACGCTAATCACCTTATCCATTTTCCATTTGGACAAATCCAAGGAAGTCAACCCTGAGCATCCATAGAATGTAAAGTTGGTATAATCAAGGTTCTGAGGCCTCCAAGAGGAGATTTTCAACGATTTTGTAGTCAGCTTACTACAATTATAAAATGACTGTTGAAAATTAGTGACTGCCGACACGTCCAATAACTCAAGATCCACCTCTTCAAGAAGATTGCAGTCTCGAAAATATATCTCGTAATCAGGCTTTGCTTTCTTGAGGAGCTTGATTGTCTTTAAGTCAGCAGATTTATACCAATTAAGATTCACTTTGTCTGCATCACCGTCAAAGCCGATTTCACCATACTTGGTGTGCACGATGTTCAAAGTTTTATTATTCGCGTCTTTGGCATATAAAGATGAAGAAATGTCAACCATACTTCCGGACGCGGTAGTATATTGGATCAAAGGCGGTCTGATTTTCGCGACTTTCAAAGGAGTGAACCGTGTGGAAACGTCACGGACAACGACCCTGAAACCGGCGGAGACACGTCCGGCGATAAAGTCATCCAACAGTGCCCCGGGCTCAATCCTGACATTCAGGACTCCGTTCTTTGCCTTGGTGATTCTCTGAACCTTCAGAGCGACCTCATCCCCGACCGAAGCCCTTGTCTTTGTGAGCAACGCATACGCCGACACATCAGCGGTTCCTATTGAGGACAGCAGCCGCTCAGGGCGGATCTCCAGAGAGACATCGATGGTCTTTTCCAAAGACTCGACGTTGTAGGAGAGAATCACACTCCCGTCATCGCTCGTCGGGACAAACGCCAGAGACTGCATCACGGAGTCAAAGGAAGAAATAAGGTCAGCGAAATCAAGGGAAGCGAGATCGCTATTGATAGACGCCATCTCCCTCCTCATTTCAGCCTCTTTTGTCGAAAAAGCTTTCGTGAAACTGTCATACGCGGCATCAACACGAGCTTTGATCGTAGCCTCAAAAACACCCTTGAAATCAGTGATGGCATCCTCGATTGCTTTCTTGTAGGCAATGGTAAGATCCTCCTTCGCCTTGTTCAAGTCAGACGTGAAGACCGGGAAACGATCCGCCAACGCCTTAAGGTCATCATTGACTTTCTTCAACCTGTCCTCAAGAGCAGTAATATCCCCCGCGTTTTCACTGATCAAATCATTCAACAGTTTTTTCTGCGCCTCAAGCTGATTCTCAATGTCATCATTAAGCGCCTTGAGGGAATCCTTGGTCCGGGCGATCGTCCAGTAGCCGTCCAAAGTGCTGTTCACCCACGATTTCATAGAGGCCTCGCTTTCATCGATGGCTTTCTTCAGGCTTTCGTTCCACCATTTTTCCATTTCCTCACGGAAAGTGGCGATGGCGTCGGTGTAGGCCTTGGTGATGTCAGAGACCACCTTGTCGATCCTGTCATTCAGACCATCGACCTCCTCGCCAAGCCTTGACTTCACTTCATCCGACGCTGTCTTCAGATCCTTTGAATATTTCTCCGTCAGACGGGTCTCAAGGTTAGTCATAGAGGTTTTGAGGCCAGCTATCTCGCCTTCGATCCCGCCGAGCTGGTCCACAATGGCGTTGTACTGGTCCAAAGTCATAAATGTCGCATTAGCCCAGTCCTTGGTCTCCTTCAGTTCCTTGTCGATGTAGATTCTCAAATCCGTAATTTTCTTCTCAAGTTCGGCATCCTTTTTCTGAAGATACGAGATGGTGTTGTTGATTGAAGTCAGTTTGCCATTCATCTCGGTCTTCTCGGACTCCAGCAACGCAAGCAGCATGGCCTTGGCCTTGCCGAGGGAGTCAAGGACATATTCCTTGTCCGCCCTGTCGCTGTTTTTAAGATCCTCGACCGCTTTCTCAAGGCCGGTCTTCAATGCGGAGATGCTTTCCCCGTTCTCCGAGATTGCTTTTTCAAACTCCCCAGCTGCCTTCTGAAGGTTCGCGATCATTTCCTTCAGATCCGCATCGGCCTTCTCAAAATTGGAAATCGAGGAGTTGACCGAGACGATCTGACTCTCGATGGTGGCGATTTGGTTGTCCTCCATGGCGTCAAGCCTCTTGTGGATGTCATCGATGTCCGGGGAGTAGTCCGCACATCCGAAGGACATCAACAGACACAGGGGCAGAACAATCCCGACGCCGACCCTTTCTAAAAAACTTGTCATAAGGTGTTGTGTTAAAATTCAATCGTAAATTTAGACAACACCTTCCAATGGACAATAAAAGCAGGGTAGTAGATTTCGTCAGACACACGAAATTTACTACCCTGCGATGAAATTTACCAACAAATTTACCGGATCAGCACTTAGATGTTTTGTGGCTTAGGCAGCACTACAATCTCTCAAACGGGTTGTCCGGATCACCGGTCCAGCGGTAAAGATGGGTTCTGGAGTACTGCTTTCCGGCAGCGCTCTTGCCAGGCTCGGCGAAATAGAACAACCCGTTCCCGACCGGACATATTCCTGTCGCCCCGTACTTGAAGTAAAAGCCTGGAACCGGATTCTCCGACGATCCGATCACCGGATGCTTTGTCCTGTCGTAAAGAACCCCGGCCAATTGCCTTTTGACCGGCTTCTCAGCGACATCGAACACAAACATGTCATAATTCGGGAATATCTCCTTACGGCCCTTGTACACAGCCATGAACATCTTCCCCGTCTCCGCATCGTAGGCCAGATTCTGCACGCCCCAGTTCGTGTTGCCCGTGTAGGCGAAATACTTGCTCAATGGTTTTGCCGGTCCTTCACCGTAGAAGTCTCCGAACTTGACTTTGCCGGCATATTCATTAAGCTTCCTGATGTCGTAGCGAAGCAACACCTGATGGTTGTTGTCGTTGCGGGCCTTGTCGCCGTAGATGCCGTAAGCCACATAGAGATAGTTCTTTCCGCCTTTCTTGCCGAGTTCCGGAGCGATCGTCACGCCGTCGATTCCGGAGCAGCCGTAAAAATGCTCATATTCCTTGTCGGCGAAACCGGTCATGTGGTAATCCCTAGTGGCGTCCTTGACACAGACAATCCGGAAAGCGTCATTGTTCTCGGAATCCATGCCGACCTCCGTGACCTTGTCAACGTCAATGATCGCGATGTAGAACATCGACCTGCCTTTGGCGAAAGAGGAAAGTCCGGCTCCGATGACATCGTCCTTACATTCGAGAGAGGCGTAAACCTTTCTGTCCGAAGGATTGAATGTCATCGCTCCAAGATGTCCCTGAATCCTGTCTATTGAACCCACAACCTTTCCTTCCATGTCCGTCTTGATGAAGCTGGTCGTGAAAGAAAAGTACATGTTGCCGGCGGAGCTGTCGTAGGCGATTCCCTGGACATGGTTCTTCGCGCCTTCAACGTAAATTTCCGTCGGCAGCTGTTGCTCTGTCTGCGAATACGCAGCCACGGTTCCGGCCACAATCATCAATGCGATCAATGCTATTCTTTTCATATTCAATGTATTAATATCCTGTTCTTTGGTCACTTTCTTAATTCTTCAATCATCGCTCTTGCCACAGCAGCCGAAGCGCCCTCTCCACCGAGAGCGTCACGGATCTCCTGATAGCCGGACAGCATCGTGGAACGATACTCCTCATCCTCGATCATCCTCCGGACCTCGTTCAGCACGTTCTCCGGCGTGAAATAGTACTGGAGAAGCTCCCGGAAACAAATCCGGTCAAGAATCAGATTGCCGAGACTGATATATTGGATCTTTATTATCGACTTGGCTATCTGGAAGTTAAGATCCGAACCCTTATAGGCGACCACCTGCGGAGTCCCGATCAGCGCGCATTCCAGCGAAGCCGTGCCGGAATTGACCACCGCGGCCTTGGCGTGACGCATCACGGCATAACTCTGGCCGAAGACCACGCTGACATATTCACGCCCCCTTATGTACTTGGTGTAGTCGCTCTCCGTGCGGGCCGGAGCAGCCGCCACGACGAAGCGGTATTCTGAATATTCAGGGATGGAATGCAGCCTGTCGGCAAATTCCATAAAGGTCGGCATCATCGAGCTGATCTCGCCGTTTCTGGATCCGGCCAGGAGGGCGATCATCGGCCTGTCAGGCAGCCCCGTCTTCGCCAGGAACTCCTCACGGGTCTCCTTGAATGCCTCAGAATTGTCGATCGCATCGATCAGCGGATTACCTTTATATATAAAGTCAACGCCTTTCTCAGTGAAGTACGGAATCTCGAACGGGAACACGATGAACAGCTTGTCCACGAACGCCTTGAGCTTCTTCACACGACTCTCCCTTGAGGCCCAGACCTTAGGGGCGATGTAGTAGAAGACCTTGAATCCGGCCTTGTGGGCGAACTCGGCGACACGGAAGTTGAATCCGGGATAGTCAATGAGAATCACCACGTCCGGCTTCCAGCGGAGGATGTCCGTGGTGCAGTCCGTGAACCTTTTGGCGAAGGCTCTGACGTGGAGCAGAATCTGGGTGAAGCCGATGACAGCCCCATCCTTGTAGTCCTTCACGAGGCCGGTTCCCTGCTGATGCTCCTTATAGACGGCATCCATAAGCCCTCCGCCCCAGAAGCGGATGTCAGCCTCGGGGTCCTCAGCGTAAAGCCCCCGCATAAGATTGGATCCGTGCAGATCCCCGGACGCCTCTCCGGCTATGATATAGTAGCGCATATTCTTTAAAAATCTTCATTGAACCCAAGTCCGTTCAACCTGGCGATCTCCTCGTGGTCCGAACTGTTGATGTTGTGGGCTACAATGGAGATGTACCCGTCGGCGAGGATGTGATGATCGGCCAGAATGTCATCCACCGGCGAATCGTCCTTAAATTCCCCGACCATCATGTAAAGGGTCTCCCCCTCCTCGGCCTTCGGGAATGACGTGTGCCCCAGATCCTCCGGACGGACTCCTCTTTTGGCGAAAAGCTCAGCGTCCCAAGGCTTGAACTCCTTCTCCCAATGCCCCAGCCCCTGATGTCCCACACGGATGCCTTTGACAGCCGATGCCGGAATATTCGGAAAATTGACATTATAATATATTCCTGACTTCGGGTTATGACACGCCCAAAGTTTTCTGAATATGCCGGGGAAATATTCATTGACAACGGAGAAGTCCGCGTCCAGGCTCATAGTGTCGAGCGAGACTCCGATGCCTAATATTCCGTTCAGGGCGGCCTCCTCCGCCGCGCCGAGGGTTCCGGAATAGTTCGCCGCGGTGGCAGCGTTGGAGCCGTGGTTGATTCCGCAGACCACGACATCCGGCTTCTGAGGCCAGAAGATCTCGTCCAGGCCATACTTCACGCAGCTTGCCGGAGTGGCATCGAGGTAGGACCTACGCACTCCATCCTCCGTCGGGAGTTCCTTGTAGGCGATCGCCCTGCCACCCATCGAGACCGCCATTGACATCCCGGACTGGTGGAATTTCGGCGCGACTGCCGTGATTCTGCCAAATTGACGCATCATGTCAGCCAGCGAATGTATGCCACCAGCCTGATAACCATCGTCGTTTGTCAGCAGTATATTCAGTTCATCAGACATTCTATTAATATTTTAGCCCACAAATATATTAATTTCCGCAATTTTTTAATAATTTTGCATCGCTTTTGCAGTGAAAGGCTGCGGTTAGTTTAGTAAAGAAAAGTATTAACAACTTATTTAATATCTAATTAAAATGGTAAAACTTGGTATTAACGGATTTGGCCGTATCGGCCGTATGGTTTTCCGTGCAGCGGTTGAGAACTTCTCAAACGACATCGAGGTTGTAGGTATCAACGACCTTCTCGATCCAGAGTATCTTGCTTACATGCTCAAGTACGACTCAGTTCACGGAGCATTCAAGGGCGACGTAAAGGTTGAGGACGGACACCTTGTAGTAAACGGCAAGAAGATCCGTGTCACCGCTGAGATGGATCCTGCAAACCTCAAGTGGAACGAGGTTGAGGCAGACGTAGTTGTTGAGTCAACAGGCTTCTTCCTTACTGACGAGACAGCCCGCAAGCACATCCAGGCCGGCGCTAAGAAAGTCATCATGTCAGCTCCTTCAAAGGACAGCACCCCTATGTTCGTCTATGGTGTAAACCACAAGACCTACGCTGGACAGGACATCATCTCCAACGCATCCTGCACCACCAACTGCCTTGCTCCTATCACCAAGGTGCTCAACGACAAGTTCGGTGTGAAGAGAGGCCTTATGACAACCGTTCACGCTGCCACCGCTACCCAGAAGACCGTTGACGGACCTTCAAAGAAGGACTGGAGAGGTGGTCGTGGAATCCTCGAGAACATCATCCCTTCATCAACAGGTGCCGCCAAGGCTGTAGGTAAGGTTCTTCCTGAGCTCAACGGCAAGCTTACCGGTATGTCTCTCCGTGTTCCTACTTCTGACGTTTCCTTCGTAGACCTTACCTGCGAGCTCAACACTCCAGCCACCTACGATGAGATCTGCGCCGCCATGAAGGAGGCTTCCGAGGGCGAGCTCAAGGGTGTTCTTGGTTACACTGACGAGCCACTGGTATCCACCGATTTCCGCAACGACTCACGCACTTCAATCTTCGACGTGAAGGCTGGTATCCAGCTCGATCCTACCTTCGTCAAGGTTTGCGCTTGGTACGACAACGAGTGGGGTTATTCCAACAAGGTGCTCGAGATGGCACGTGTTATCGCGAAATAATTAATTCACTTTTTTGCGAATAAGAACAAGGGTGGCTAAAGTCTCTTTTTAGTCACCCTTATTTATAATAATCCTACCCCCTAGTCACTTCGTGACAGCTCCGGTGGGGCACGGGGAAAGGTTTCCCCAAATCCCGTTCGGTCGCTTCGCTCCTATTTTTTTATATTTTAGCAGCTTTTTTTGGGGGGCACCTTATTTTTTGACAACACAAAGACGGCATTCTTTTGGAAGCCGTACATTAAAAAATCAAACATTATGAAGAAAGTTGTTTTGACCCTTCTCTGCGGCGCCATGATCTTCTCTGGCTGCGGCACAATGTCCAAGACTGGACAAGGTACACTTCTTGGTTCAGGAGCCGGAGCAATCATCGGAGCCGGAATCGGCGCCGCCATCGGTGACGGCAAGGGCGCTGCCATCGGAGCTGCCATCGGAACAGCCGTAGGCGCTGGAACCGGAGCTGTCATCGGCAAGAAGATGGACAAGAAGGCAGCCGAGCTTGAGGCTCTTGAGAACGCCCAGGTAGAGACCGTACAGGATCAGAACGGTCTCCAGGCCATCAAGGTCACCTTCAACAGCGGCATCCTCTTCCCTACCAACGGATCGACCCTGTCACAGACCTCAAAGAACGAACTCTCACAGTTCGCCACAAAGATGAGCGATATGCAGGACACAGACATCACCATCTACGGCCACACCGACAACACCGGTTCCGACGCCGTCAACGAGCGCCTGTCCAACGAGAGGGCCCAGTCCGTGGCCAACTACCTGAAGAACTGCGGCATAGCCTCCTCACGTATGACCACCGAAGGCAAGTCCTACTCCATGCCGGTGGCCGACAACTCCACCAAGGAAGGCCGCGCCCAGAACCGCCGTGTCGAGATCTACATCACCGCCAACAAGACGATGATCGAGAAGGCCGAGAACGGCACGCTGTAGGGAATGACCATTCTTTATGAATATAACAGACGCGATGTCTGATGCCAATTGAGTATTACCGTATTCTATGGCAATCAGCCATTACACGTTACTGAATATTCATAAAGACAATACTGAATGCCGCGGAGCACAGAATCCGCAAAGCGAGTTAGGTTATATCGCACCTGACTCGCTTTTTTGTTTCTCATTACCCCGTATTGACATTATGACAGCTGTATTTGCCGTAAACCAATAACCACATAGCGCATTTATCGTGACTCACCAGGCACAATATCAAGCTTTCTGAGGTATGAAAACCACTTCCATCACAATTTGGTACAGGAGAGGGGCCTCTGGGGTACGAACTACTCTCCGGAACATGTGTGGTACAGGAGAGGGGGCCTCTGGGGTACGAACTACTCTCCGGAACATGTGTGGTACAGGAGAGGGGCCTCTGATGTACGGAATGCTCCACAAAACACCCTTGGTATAGGGAAATGGGCTATAGTGTACAGAATAAACGAAAAGAGAATACCGGTACAAGGGCTTAATTTTATAAGATTAACGATTACAATATTAACTGAGATATTCGACAACTATGAAGAATTACAATGAAAAGGAAAGAAGTTGCGAGGCAACATTCTTTAGTGCCGGGCCTTATTGGCACGCTTACACCTTAGGAAAAGAGACCCCGATTCTCTTTACTGGCTCTGATGACTTAAGATTTGCGATGAACGTAATAGCTCAGGCTGCGGACAAGTTCCCGGAATTAAGGATTATCGCCTTTGAAGTGATGAACAATCATTTTCATTTCGTGATTTCCGGTAGCGAGTCAGTCATCCAAGCATTCTTTGAGTTTATCCGGAAACGGATTTTCAGATCGGTACCTGGAATCAAGTATGCCAAGTTGACGATAAAGCCTATCAAAGATCTTCACTCTCTTAGAAACAACATCATCTACACAAACAGAAACGGCTACGTGGCGGATCCCAATTACACTCCGTTCAGTTATCCGTGGGGAACAGGATGTTATTATTTCACACAATTTCCACTGGAAAAGACATATTCGGACCTCTACACCGGAGCAAGACGAAAGATGTTCAGAGGTCGTGCACCTGAACTTCCAGGAGACTGGAGAATGATTGATGGATATATTGCCCCTAAATCCTATTGTGCGATCATATTCGGAATGGCGATATTCAGAGATGCGCATCATTATTTTTCTATGGTCAGCAAGAACGTAGAGGCCTACTGCGAATTGGCCGCCGAGATTGACGATGGAGAGTTTCTTACAGACACTGAACTATTTACACAGGTAACCAAGATTGTAAAATCCGGCTACGGGCTAAATGCCTTGAAAGATTTAAGCAAGGCTCAGAAGTTGGATCTGGCCCGAAAACTCCACTACGACTACCGTTCATCCAACGGGCAGATCCGTCGCACGCTTGGTTTGACACAGTACGAAGTGGACTCATTATTTCCATTAAGTGCAAACAAAAACAGATGACTGTCATCCGCCTAAATATAGTGAGCAGAGTTCGGTTGTAATCGGTAACTTTGAATTCCCGAATTTTCGCAAAGTTAATTCCCCGATTTA
>OIZS01000110.1_pt1 | contig 43965 bp, 67 predicted proteins | sample 1588641 | NCBI WGS metagenome assembly OIZS01 (sample SAMN03283240) | human gut metagenome | biome: human-associated habitat; material: feces | host: Homo sapiens | place: Peru | collected 2012
CTTAAAGACACCGACCATATTATTAGTCTAAATAATGACGATATAAGGGGCTATTTCAACGCCTATTCCGACCTTATCGCATTTTACAACGAATACTTTGACTTCCCTGCCAACAAGCAAGATTTTTGCGCCCTAATCGGCATAACGGTAAAAGTTTACAATTCGTGGGCGGAAGATGACGATGACGAGCGACGGCTTTTGGTGCAATCAATCGACGACTATTTCAACTCACTCGGCTTTCACGCTGGCGAAGTCGGAAATGTCAACGACAAGGCAACAATGGCGCGAATGAAAATCAAGGACGCGGGGCAAGGGCTTGTAGAAAACAATTTTTCAGCGACAATCTCGGTTGAAAACAAACTTAACCAAAGCCCGCTTGAACTCCAAAAGCAACTTGAACGACTACTCGGCGCAAGTATGACGGCGGAACAAAAAAAATTAAAACAATAAAATAAAAACACTTGACAACCGCATTTGGATATGATAATATTAAACCATACCAAAGGCGGTTTTTACATAAAGGAGTAGGGAAAATGAACTTTGCTTATATGAGAGTTAGTACAAAAGATAAACAGGAATTTATCCGTCAAGAGTTTGTGCTTAAAGACTATAAGATAGATAAAGTGTTTGAAGAAAAGATAAGCGGGACTAAAAAGGCTTGCGGTCGTCAAGAGTTTGAGAAAATGCTTAAAGAACTTAAAGCGGGCGACACGGTTTACTTTGAGAGTATGAGTAGAATGGCAAGGTCGGTGCAAGACCTTATCGAAACCACTGACTTGCTTGCTCACAAAATGAAAGTAAAGGTAGTATTTATTAAAGAAAATCTTTCTGTTGGCGGAAATGGGCTTGACGCAATGGGCGCACTGCTTTTTAATGTAATGTCGGCATTTGCACAATTCGAGCGCGACATTATAGCAGATAGGACAAAGCAAGCATTGCAAGCCCGAAAAGCGGCAGGAGTGGCACTTGGGCGCAAGAAAAGCGACAACTATGATGAGCAAGTCGCCGAGATTGAAAAGTGCCTTATAAACGGATATACGGCGCGAGAGATATGGGAAAACCGAGAAGAACTTGGAATAACCTATGGTCGCTCCCGTGTCTATGAATTAGTAAAAAACATTGGAGGTAATAAATGAAAACAACAAGTGAACTTATGGCAACGATTGCCGAGTGCCACGCAAAAGTTTCGCCTATGATAGCGGACGAGCAATGGGTGGACAGCGACGGCAACATTTATCAAATTGACAGGTCGCCCACAAACTGGGCAGCGGTCGTTAAGGCAAACAAATTGAAGAAGAAAAGGAGAAAAAGAAAATGATAGCAAGCACAATGTTGACAGACGCGCTCTATGATTATTGGAGCGACGGCGAAAAGGTAGAATTCCTTGAAGCACTTGACGGGGCGATTGCCGAGATTGAAGAATTGGGCTTTGAAACCTACGCAGGGCGCACCCTTGCTAAACTCAAAGAAATGAGAGAGTACTGCAAGGAAGATATTAAGGAAGAAGCAGAATTTGAGGGCGTTTGCCCTTATTGCGGAGCGGACTTGGACTATGACGAAAGGAGCGACGAATATGTGTGCAACGAGTGCGGTTACAATGGCGGATATGTACCCGACGAAGATAAGTTCGACGAAATTTTAAGGAGTTAAGAAAATGACCAAAAAAGAACAAATATACGAAATAGCAAAATATGTATGTAATGCGTGTGAATTTGGAATTTATAGGGCTTGTCGCAAAAGCCAAACTGACGTTAAGAGTTGTTCTCTTGCATTAGGAACGGCAAGGCGCATTTACAATGCAGGCTATCGCAAAGTCCCCGACGGGGCGGTCGTGCTTACACCCGAAGAACGGGACGACGAAATGAAAGCAACCAACGAGATACTTGCGGAACGGGACGACCTTATAGCAAAAGTTGGCGTTCTTGGCAGGGAAAATTACGACCTCAAAGCCGAAATCAAACGGCTTAAAAAAGAAAACGAACAACTCAAGGCGAAACTTGAAAAAAACCCGTTGGCAATTAAGCAAAAGATAATGGAAGAAGACGACTACGAATTAACCGAGCGAGAACAAGCAACGCTGTTTCTTGATAGAATGGAAAGCGACGTCGAAATTCTCCACGATATAGTTGAAAACCTTGACGAGTTGCTCGGGAAAGGTATAGACGAGTACATAAAAGGCATAGACGGCGTTGAGGGCTTAAAGGATATGTGGGAGCGTTCGGCGGTTAGGGAGTTTGCGGAAAAGTTAAGAAAAAGACTTACGGCAGACAGGGTGTCGAATGACAATGTTGTAATCAATGCAAATTACGAAATCGACGAACTATTAAAGGAGTATAAGGAATGATACACAAAAAAGGCGATTTACAACAAATGCAGTCTTTGCCACTTTCGGCGAAAATCTTAATGACAAAACGCCGTATTCGTGAGTGGTATGATTATTGGGACGGTCAAGTATATATTTCGTTTTCAGGTGGAAATGACAGTACGGTATTATTACATATCGCCCGTGAACTTTATCCAGACATTGAAGCGGTGTTTGTTAATACGGGACTTGAATATCCCGAGATACAATCGTTTGTAAAGTCATTCGATAATGTGACAATACTCCGCCCAAAAATGCGCTTTGACGAGGTAATAAAAAAGTATGGTTATCCAGTTATAAGCAAAGAAGTAAGTGAGTGCGTGTATCAAGGTCGTTTGGGAATAAAACGCAACGACGGAACGCCCAGTTATCGGTTGAAAAAGTTATTAGGAACAGCAAAAGACAACAATGGTAATAAAAGTATTTTTAACAAAGAAAAATATAAACCTTTACTTTATACAGATTTTGCGTGCAGTCATTATTGTTGCAATATTATGAAGAAAAAACCCGCAAAGTTATTCGCAAAACAAAGTGGTAAGAAACCTATAACTGCTCAAATGGCAAGTGAAAGCAAAATAAGAGAACAGCAGTGGATTAAAAATGGCTGTAATGGATTTGATATGAAATCACCTATAAGCAATCCTATGAGTTTTTGGACGGAGCAAGATGTTTTACAATATATCAAAGAGAACAACATTCCGATTGCTTCCGTTTACGGCGATATTGTATATAAAGAGGACAGCGACCAAATACGCATTGAAGATTACGGCATTGATGGTTGCGGCACGGACAAACTTTGCACAACGGGTTGCAATAGAACGGGTTGTATTTTTTGTGCTTTTGGGGCGCATCTTGAAAAAGGTGAAAGCCGATTTGAAAGGTTAAAGCGTACACATCCACGCCAGTACGAATATTGTATCGGTGGTGGCGAGTATGTAAACGGCGTATGGCAACCGTCGAAAGAGGGGTTAGGAATGGGACACGTTTTTGATGAACTCAACAAGATTTACGGCGACGGGTTTATCAAATATTAAAGGAGTATGAAAAATGAAGTCAATATTATTGAGTATAAAACCTAAATATGTAGAACTTATAGCAAGCGGCAAAAAGACAATCGAAGTTCGGAAAACCGCTCCGAAAGAAGTGCCGTTTAAGGCTTATATCTATTGTACAAAAGAAAAGCCGTTTATTCAAAAAATTAGGTTTGGCGATATTGCAATTAGCCATACTCAAATTTCAAACAACTTATATAACGGTAAAGTAATCGGCGAATTTATCTGCGATAAGGTTGATATGTCGTTTGTTGGATATATAAAGAATGAGCCTTGTTATTGGGATATACTTGACGGCTCTTGTTTAACAAAATACGAGATAATGAATTACGGAAAATGGAAAACCCTTTACGGCTTGCATATCAGCGACTTGAAGATTTATGACAAGCCGAGAGAGTTGAGCGAGTTTAGAAAGCCTTGCGATTGGAATTACGATTGTTGTACTTGCAAGCGCGCAAAGTACGAATTAACAAAAGCGGAAGCAAAGGTATTTTATGGGTGCGATAGTGAACTTACCCGTCCCCCCCAAAGTTGGCAATATATCGAAGATTTAGGAGAAGAAGAATGAAATTAGAACTAAAAAAGAAAGACGATGACGGCTCAACTTTTTATCGTTATCGTGAAGATGACCATTTAATATGGTTTTCGCAATACGACAATGGGAATATTTACCGAGTAAACATTCAGGGAAACGACGGGATAGAATATTTTGCAGTTGAAGATGAAACTTATTATCCGAAAGAGTTTTATTATACTGTTCCGAGAACAACAATATCGTCAATGAGAGAATTTGATGAGTTTAATAAAAAGATACAAAGTGCAGAAGAATTAAGATGTTTTCTTCGTCGGTTTTTTGCAGAAAGCGAACACGGAAAACTGTATTTTAATCAACATAATAAGGAGAACGAAAAATGAGATTTCCGACATTTGAAGAAATTGATAAAGGTTATTGCGTTTATACCGACTATGTATATCTCGGCAAGGACGATTGTGGCGAGCCTAAATATGGCGAGAAAAAAGACCTTGAAGTTATAATTGCACATAATAATTATAAGGAAATTCTAAACGGAGTTTATATTACTCGTAATAGGAAACACGAAAACACGGGTTTCAAATTCACTATCGCAGGCAATAAATATGGTTATCACTATAATTATTCTGAAAAAGGTTGGGCTGATTGTATAGCCAAAATCAAATCCATTTTATCGTTTTATCGTAGGTATATTGACACCATTTTGGAAGAAGAATGAAAACACGAGAAATTACGGACGAAATTAAAAAGCAAGTAGTCGAGTGCTATAACCGTCATTATTCGACTGAGAAGACACTTAACATAATTCCTATAAGCATATACCAGTATTATGGGATATTACACGAGGCAAGGGAAAAGGGCGAGTATGTGATACCGCCCCACTCCCCAAAACCAAAGTCGCCGAAACCGCAGAAAGTGCAGAAACAGCACGAGTACGATGTGCGCCGACACAACAACCCTAAAACCGCAGAAAACATAGAAAAGACCATTGCAATGCGGGCGGACGGAGTAACGCTCCGAGAAGTCGCAGAAAGGCTTGGCGTGTCGCTTGGAATGGCAAAATACTATTGGAGTATAGCAATATATAGGGGCGAGCAAAAGACGGGCAGACCGAACAAGTTTGAGCCGAACGGCGTTGAGATTGCCCGAATGAGGCAACTATATGCGGGCGGAGCGTCGGTTGCCCAAATAGCCGCAGAAATGGGCGTTTGTGGGACGACAATATACAAGTACCTGAAAGATAATAAATGGCACAGGGCGGCGGTCAGGGATATTCACCGCGAGCGTGTGATATACTTATACCGTTGCGGGTTCTCTTATAGTGAGATTGCGCGGGCAATAGACCATAGTATAAACTATGTAGGTAAATTATTAGACGGCGAAAAGAACAGGAGGGGCAGACCGTGGACGAGCGACGACGAAAGGGCTTTGATTGCAGCCGTAAAGAGCGGGAAAAGTCCCGCCGAGATAGCCCCGCAAATGGGACGGAGCGCAAACACAATATCGCAATATATTTACTTATTGCGGAAAGGCGGGAAGATACCGCCGAGCCAAAGGGCGATAAACCGCCTTAAAAACGGCGAAAGCACGGCGGACGAATAAGTTATCAACCGAACATAAAAAACCGCCCACGGGACAACCACGGGGCGGAAAAGGGCAAAAAGATACCCACGGCACAAAACCGTGGGCTTTTATTTACTTAACTTTACAGGTGCAAAGCATTGTTTTTGCCGAGCCGTCGGGGGTTTCAATAAAAATAGGACGGGTTGCATTGTCGGCGTCAATCGTGATAAGAGCGCGCTTGCCATATCCATAATCTTTAAGCGAGTTAAGGATTTCAGCAAGCATTTTGGCGTCAATTCCGATTTCGACGGGCTGTTTCGGAGCGTTACTCGCATAAATGCGCTCCCAACCGATATAATCAACAAGATAGTTCGTTGTTAGGCTTGTTGTGCCGTCGCACATTGTTACGGACTTATTGTCGTTAATCATAAAGACAACGCGCATTGCGTGCTTGTCGATTTTGACGGGCTTAACAAAAAAGTCAAACACCTGTTCGTCTTTGGTGATTACGTCGGTTGACGTTACGGTCGCAAGTCGGAAAGCGTCGCAACCGATAGCGGTCGCTTTGTTTGCCCTAACTTCGATTTTGATATATTGCAGATTTTCGCGCACGCCGTCGGTGTCGAGGCACGCTCCGCAAACTTTGAACATTTTTTTGACGTCATTAGCATTGATTGATACAATTTTCATTTCCTTTGCCTCCTCGTTCATTCTTCGATTTCTCTTTTCCATTCAACGCCCATTCTGCGCGCTCTTTCTTTAAGTTCTTCTATCGTTGTTTTTTTGTTGAAATAAAAATATTCATAATCGCCCTCGGCAATTTCTACGGTAATTTCAGCCACGTGGTCGACTTTATCAACCCACGCGCCGCCCTTGGTACGCATTTGGAAATCTCCCATAGCGGGCAGATGTTTTTGCACGTGTTCAAGTTCTTTTTTTGTAATAATATTTCTTTTCATTTTTCATAACTCCTTTGATTTTATTATTTTTTAAGCACTTCTTCAAGTGTGTAGATGTATCTTTCGCGGGTAAAGACAACCGCTCCGAAAAGGCGGGCAGCCGCATAAGCGCGTTTTTTGTCGGTGTAGTCTTTTTGTTTTCCATTGATAAAAAGCGTGTAGATTGTCATTTTCTTATTCTCCTAAAATGTATTGTATGTCGGCTGTCGGTAAGTCGCAGATTTGCACGCGTTGCAGGTCGGGTGAGTTCGGGAGCGACACGAGCGCGTCGCCCTTGCCGAGCAAGTCCACCGCTTTGGCGCAGTCAATTATATTTATGCTATGCCTTTGATTATTGACCGAAAGGCAGATTTTTGTTTGGCAGCCATATTTGACGGTCGAATTGATAACTTGTAGCACGGGATTTTGCGTCGCTATGATTGCAAACACATTGCACGCGCGCCCCAGATTGACGACTTTATTCATAAGCGTGTCCAGCATATCACGCGCTTCCTTTGTGCCTTGTCGCAGTTGTGCATATTCGTCGATGACAAGCACGAAAAGCGGAAAGTCGGAAAGGTCGGCTTTTCTCTTGCCTTTTTCTTGTAAGATTTTGTATCGCTTGTCGATTTCGTCGGCGGTTTTGCGGATAAGGCGCAGGGCTTCGTCGAATGTATAGGCGACGGGTTCAACGAGTTGTGGCAGCCGTCCGTCATATATCGAAAACTCCGTGCGTTTCAAGTCAATCATTAAAAAGACGATTTCAGACGGCTTCGCACCGATTGCAAGCGAAAGTACAAGGTTATTTACCGCAACGCTTTTGCCGCTCCCAGTTGCGCCCGCAACAAGCACCGAAAGGGTGTCCATTATGTTAGCCGTAATAGGTTTATTATCCGTATCAATTCCGATGAGCATTTCGCCCGCGCACTTGTTGTAAGCGTTCCGCCCGAAAGCGAAAAAGTTAGGGAAAGCGCGTTCAGGGTTCGGGATTGTGATTTTCAAAGTGTTTCCGACGCCCGTATTCGCGTTGTAAGTGATTTTTTGCCCCGTGGCGATTTCCAGCGCGCCGACAGCCTTTTTGACCGTTGTGGGCGTATTTCCGCCGTCAAGGGTTGCCGTATATGTCGTGCAGGTGTAGCCCAGAACGGCAGGCGCAACCGTGCAAGGCGCGCCGTGTGCCGTCAATGTCGATTGTATAAGGGTTTCGGGATAGTATTTCATTTTTCCGCGCTCCCCTCCTCGACAATTTCCTTTAACTCAATAATGCAATCCCATTGCTTTTTGGTATAGTTTTTGTTATGGGTGTAAAGGAAGTCGATAATGTATTGTAGTTTCTTTATTTGCGGCTTGTAACTCTCGGCGACGTCAAGCGCGATAAGGTCTATTTCAGCCTCGGAAAGGTCAAAACCGTGTTTGTCGCACGAATTGCTTATTGCCGTTGCTAATTTCTCGATTTTTTCATTGTCTATCATAATATATCACTCCTTAACAAATGCCGTTTTCGTGGAATTCTCGCAGAAGTCCGTAACGCTTGCCAAGGCGACGGAAATATTCGCAGCATACTTTCATTTTTATCTCCTTATTTTATCATTTTTGATATTTCGTCGTTTGGTAGTACCCTAACGGGGGAAACGCTCCCACCGTCAGACGCTCGCAGCCTAAACTCTTTTTATCCCCGCCGCGACGGGTTGCGCGGTTAGTTCCGCGCGCTGACCTCGTATACCTCAAACGTCTTCCCGTCCGCAACCTGTGTAAACTCATAATTGCAAACTCTGAATATTTCATTAAAGACCGTACAACCGCAACCGCCCTCGAAATATGGCAAACCTGCCAAAAATCCAACGCCATAGGGAAACGCCTGATTAGCCTCGGCGCGGTCGTATAATATCCGCAATGCCTCGGGGTTTTGATTTAATGCGCCCGCGATGGCTGCGCTTCCTTTGTCGTACCCGCAACCGCTCGCGCGGCTCTCGGTTTCTCTCTTCTCGGCCGCGACTGTTGCGGTCGGATTATATCCCCACGTGCGCGATTTATGCCACTCAACGACGATATTAAGGCGTTCGGGGCGTCTGTATTGCGCGACTAATTCGACGCGCTCTATATACCCGCGTATTTCTTTGCCAATTTCGCGCGCCCGCTTCGCTCTCATTTTCTCGACAATATCCAGCGGCACGCGCTCGCCGTCTTGCATTTCGTTTAATTTCTCGGAGGTCTTTTCCGTCAAATTCTCGCGCAAATACCAACTCCCGCGCACCTGTCCGACGGTCGCGCTCTCGGTCAGTTTTTCAAACTCTGCGCGTCTTTCCGCGCCGTATGCGGTGATTTTTTCTTTGAGATTTTCGTACATTTTTTTACTCCTTCCCCCGCGATAACGCCCGCGGGGCGGCGGTATTGTTTTTTATGTCTTTATATTACCACGGCTGCAGGGCGTTGTCAATAGTTTTTGCCATACCAATTCTGATATAATGCCATATCACTATTGATATATATACTACTTGTATATTTATACATACCATTGTATATTTATACATAAGGCTATAAAGGGGGTTAAAAGGCACGGAACGCGGCGCGGCGCACTCTTTCCCCGTCTATATCGCTAACGCCTTAATATATGACCTTATACGCCTTTATATATTATATTTCTTTTCTCTCTCTCTTATTAGCACTTGCTTATTATATTATTATATATTATATTTTGCTCTGCCTTAAAAGTAAATTATATATAGTTCACTTATCGCACACGCGCGCGGGGGTTTCGGGGCGTTTTTGGGGTGTCTGGGTGGTTCTGTCCGTCAAACGGTCGTTTTCTGGACGCTGGGACGGCTTGCGGGCGCGTTCTGGGTGCGTTTTCCGTGCGTGCGGGCGTGCGGGGGTGTACCCCTGCCATTTTTCGCGCGCGCCCAATCCCTGCGGGTTTACCCCCTCATAGTGTACGGCGAATATGCGGGGAAATGTCGGTGTGTGGGTGAGTGCAAGTGAGTGTGTTTATTGCATAATAATTAGAGCATAAATATATATATAATATAAGGGGAGTGGGGCAAAGGTGATTTTGTGGCAAAAGAAAAAGAGCGGTGAAGTGTTGGTGTGGGCAACAAATCATCACTCTTTCTCAAACGGGGGAAATAATGACTATGGTGATAGTATAAGCGATTTGGTGAGGAAAGTCAAGGGGAAAGTGCGGGAAAGTGTGAAAATGTATAAATATTCAAAAAGTGCGGGGCGGTGCTAACTATAATTAGCAAATTTGTGGGAAAAAGTGGTTGACAGTTTAGTATTTTCAGATATATAATAAAGATAGACATTGGTTGTATTTTGTCCTCCTGTTGTATTTTAATTCGGGAAAGGCGGGTTGTGTGAGAGCAGCCCGTTTTTTCTATTTATTTTAATAAGGATTATCTTTGTAGATATTAAAAAAGGAGAAAGGTATATATTATGGAAGAATTTAAGGCGGTCGTCGTAACCGACGAAAAAAAGATAAAGGAAATCAAAAGAGCGTTGTTATCGAGGGAAAGTTCGATTGCGGATATTAAGCCTGCCGCGCCTGATAAGTTGCCCAAAAATGCACAAAAAATGTGGTTTGGTAAGGTTGACAAATAATAGCATATAATGATATTATATTTATAGACAAAAGAATAAACGGTTAAGAGCCGAAATCGCCCGACAATCACGGGAATGTGAGTACACTCTTGACTTTTGGTAAGTTTCGACACGGATTTTCGCTACCGTAGTTCGGACAAAAAAGCCCTTGTAAATTGCTGAAAGGCAGTAAGTTTAAGCAGGGGCTTTAATTTTTTTGAAATTTTTTCCTATTTTTTAAGAAAATCTCTTGACAGCGGTGGTCGAAAGTGGTATTATTTGCTTATCAACAGTAGGAGGTCATCAAAAATGACTAATAAAGAAAGGCAAAAGAGCCTTGATAAACAAAAGTGGGTAAACAGCGAAGATTTTGGCTATGATTTAAGCGGGAAACTTTTTTATTGCGACCATTGCAAGTTTCAAACGGAGCGCAATATGGTGAAAAGTTGTATGGCAAGTCAAAAACAACGCGAAGAAAAGAGCCTTTGCGCCACGGCTTATAACAAAATGGTTAGAGGAGGAAATAAATAATGGATAAACTTTTACAATATTCGGGAATGTTGGAACGCTTTGCTTTCTTGTCGTTGCTCCGTTCGGGCGACAAAATTCTCGGGGAAACGGTTGATTTTACCGATGAGCAAAAGGAAAGGCTTAAAAATTATTCGGAAAATTTATAAAACCCGTTGACAAAAGTGGGCGTTAGTGGTAATATCAAAGAGTAATCAACGTTTACTCCTGACATAAAAACACATTGGTTACTAATTGCGTAGCGAGGTTTAACCTTGCCGCGACCGCAAGTGCCGACTTATATGGGTTGGTTATAATAAGGTTATCTCGAAAGTTTCCTTGTTGTGTAAAACATACTGTCATATAAGCGGTTAGGGCGATGAACCAACCTAATTGCCCAACTCCTTTGCTTTGTATCAAATAGTGTTGCTTCGGCATTGTTGTTTGTACATTTATAACTCCTTTATGCGGTTTGGGCGACACCGTACAAAAAGTCGCCCACTCCTTTGTTTTTTTTGCATTATGAGCGTAGATAATTATGCAAATACAATAAACATTTGTAATAAAGAACTTAATAAGCGACTTAATAAAAAAGCGTTGTGGGACGATGATGAAACCGTTTCACAACTTTTTGATATTCTTTACACTGCCTATTGGCAACAAATTCATAAAGTTTTAGTGCCACAAGAGAATAAAACGGCGGAAGCGGAAATTCGCTCCCATATTAGGTGCATTATTTCTAATCACCTATTGCCTTTATATGCCAAAGTGGAAAAATTGAGCAAGATTGCGAAAAAATCGCCCGAAAATACAAAGTTGTTGAATAAGTATATGGAACTTTACGATAACTTTTATGCGCTCGCGGCGTTTCGCTCGCTTAAACACTTTGCCCTTTATATGGAATTTGATACCGACCCGCGTGATAGGGTGTGGGAAAATGTAATGCCTTGCTTTGAGGGGCTTTACTTCTATATAAATAAAATGGTGCTTGACGGCTCTATAAAACATATATGTAAACAATATCCGACGGGGTTTGGCAAGTGCATACTCGAAACTGAAAAGGCATATACTCCAAACGGATATATTCCGCTTAAAGACCTTAATGTTGGCGATATAGTATATTCTCTTAAAGATAATAAACTTGTTGAGCGCAAAATAACCAACAAATGGAATAGTAGGAAATCTCAAATCAAAATAACGGCAAGAAACGGTCAAACGATAATTTCAAGCCCCGAACATCACCACCTTACACAAAGGGGATATGTGCGTGCCGACGAAATAACGGCAAGCGACTATATCTATGAGTTTTGTGCAAAAACCGACGGCGGGCAAGAGATTGATTACGATGAGTTGTTTTTCATCTCTTGTATGCTTTTTGAGGGGCATTGCAAAAAGAATTTATATAGGTTTGCACAACAAGACAATGAAGTTGCCGCCGCATTTGAGAAATGCCTTGGAAACTTGCATTTTGATTATGCAAAAAAATATTATAATAATTGTTTAGAATATAGAATTAAGTCAAATAACGGAAGAGTTGCCGAATTGTTGAAAAAGTATGGAATTTTTGGGGAATTAGCCACCGAAAAAAGACTTCCGCAACAATTTTTTAACTTATCTTTGAAACAAAAATATGAGTTTTTGGGGATAATGTTTGGCACGGACGGATATATTTGCAAATTAAGGGACGGCGGAAGCCTTACGGGGATAACCCTTGCCAACAAACCGCTTATTGGCGACATTCAAAGACTGTTGTCATCTTGTGGTATTTATAGTCTTGTAGGCTATAAGCCCATTCACCTTAATGGGAAACTCTTTGATAGTTGGGTTTTGCAAATCCCCGACGAGTTTATAGAAGAAATATATAACAATGTATATTGTTTCCATAAACAAAAGGTGTTGGCTGACCGATATAACGACATTTGTGCAAAGACTATGAAACCATACTCTAATTGCATAAATTATCCAAAAGAACTTTTTATAGACAAAAAAGGGTTTAAGCGTAGAGTAAATAAAATATGGAATAGGAATAGCACATTTAAGCGTAGTTTTGTTGAAGAATACAACAACGAAACAAACGAATTAAACGATATTGTTTCAAAAGATTTTGTATGGCAAAAGGTAAAATCAATAGAAGCAATCTCGGAAGAAGCGAATATGGTTGATATTGAAGTTGAAGAAACTCACAACTTTATTTGCAACGGCATTGTAACGCATAATAGTTATAGTGATGTAGAAGCCATATCTTTTATCTTTGGTATAAACCCTATAAACAATGATGTAATGAAAGTGGTGGGCAACCCCACGCTTGTGTCGGACGTTATGACGGGCATTGTCAATACAATGAGTAGTGCGAGATATGCCAAAGTGTTCCCATATTACGCGCAATTTAACGGCAAGGAAGAGATTTTTTCCATTTGTAGAATAAGTCAGGGCAATCAGGGCATTTTGGTAATAAACGGCTCTAAACGCCCTAAATCATTCCTTTGTTGCGGAAAAGAAACCGCTATTGACGGCGGTCGCTTTAAGTATAGATTTTATGATGATATTTGTAGGTCGAAAGACAAGGAAAATATCAATGAACACGACAAGGACTGGGCGAGATATAACGATTGCTGGAAAAAGCGTGAGTACGACCAGTATAACTCATTTGAGATAGCGGGTGGCACTGCCTATTCAATTTATGACTTTTTGTCAAGATACAAGGAAAAGTTTGGTGCAAAAAAAGCCGTTCCTGATAATCGTTTTCGGTACACTTATGTGAACGAAAACACTCGATTTGTTTCGGTGTCCTGCCCTAAACTTGACTTTGATACCGATGAAAGCACTTATCCCGCAAAATACTCAACAGCGGAAGCAAGGGAAGAACGCAATAGAGATATGCGTACCTTTATGGCAATGGAACAACAATCGCCATTACCGCCAGAGGGAACGCCCTATTATTAATTTAAGATTATATACGGATTTGCCCGCAAAAGAGTGCAACGGTGGCACAAGAAGTGATTTTTCGTGGGCGGCACTTGACTTGCCGAGAAAAGGAAACAACTATGCCGCGCTTGGCATTTTCTATCGGGATAACAAGAGCAAGGACTTTTTCTTTACCGATTGTGTTTATGAAAAGAAACCGCTTGACGGGAAAATCGCCGATAAAGAGTTGTTGGACTATATTTGCGAAAAAATGGTTTTCCACAAGACAACTAACCTTGTCGTAGAAACAAACACGAACTCAATGATTGTAAGTGAGATAAGGAAAAGGCTTGCGGCACTTGGGTGGTCGTGCAATATTATACCGCAATACTCTTATGAAAATAAAGAAGTAAGGATATTTAATACCCAAAGCGCGATTTTGGAGCGTATTCGTTTCCCCGACCGCAAAATGTTCCCCGAAAGTTCAAATATGGGACAACTTATGCGCCACGTTGTTTGCTATGCTTATGACGGCAAAAACGACGACGGAATTGATATGATTTCGATGTTTGCAAAGGCGTTTGTAAACAATGGCGTGAAAATGGGGGCGATTGAGGTGCTTGAAACTCGCCGATAAATATTACTTTTTTTATTAAAAATATGTTGACAAATATAAAAAAGGTTTGATAATATAAAAATAAGGACACTGCGATTATGGAGAAGTATGTAATTTGCCCTTGCTGCAAACGGGCTGATAAGCCGCTTGATATTGAAGTTCCCGACGGATTTGAGGTGGACTTTGATATGCGACACTACACACATAAAACTTTTTGTGATAATTGCCGTAGAGTAATTAAATATAGTTTTAAGCAAAAACAAAATAACTGATTTCTATTGCGCAGACAGTGGTTTGCGCTCTTTCTATTGAGGTATAACGTGATATTCGATTACGGCGGTATTAAAAAAATCAAAATCCCCTTTACCAAAGAGGAATTTTCTGCGTTTACAATAAACGAACTCATTTCGGCATATACGAAATATATGCCGTATTGTTTGCAAGTTCATAATCTTAACGTTATCAAAGAAGAATACTTGTATAACTATTTTGTTGGCAAGCAGGATATTCGTGCCAAAAAAAGGGCGTTTCTTGGCGACGACGCAACAGATACCGACGCAAATCAGCGTGTTGTTGAAAACCACGCAAATGCACAAGTAACCTTTAAGGTTGACTTTTTAATGGGCGACGAAATGCAATTAACGCACAAATCGGACGTTGAGAGCGACGACCTTATCTACCTTGACAATTTCCTTGAAGATAGCGGATTTTTCACTGCTTTCCGTGAAACCAAAAAAATGATGTATGCGGTGGGCGTTGGCACGACTTATTGTGTTCCCCGCACCGATATTATCGAATACGACGAAAACAAAAGGGCAAGATATAGTAAAGAGTACGATAAAGACACTATGTCGCCGTTCATTTGTGAAGATGTTGACCCCCGCTATAACTTTGTTGTATATTCTAACTATTATGGCGAAGAACCGCTGTTTTGCGTGAGCATTATTGTTGACGACGCAAACGACAAGTGCGAATTTCTCATTAACAATGGTAAATTTACACTCAAATGCGAGGGGGCTTATTATGGCGCAACTTCCGTGCCGTATAGCGGTGATTATTCCTTTACAGATTTCATTAAAAACGCTTTTACTAAACTTCCTATCATTGAACACGCTCGTAATAAAGAGCGTATGGGTATTATTGAAACCAACAAGGACTTGCTTGATGTAATCAACCTAATCGTTTCAAACAGTGCCGACGCAATCATTGACACCGTAAACAATATCCTTGTCTTTGAAAACGTGGAAGTTGACGAAGAAACCGTAAAGGCAATGCGTCGTGGTGGCACGATTAAAGTAAAATCTTCTGGCGACCCGAATATGCCGAGCAAGGTTTACACTCTTGAAGTGAAAATGAACCACTCGGACGTCAATGTATTTTATGAGCAAAGAGTAACCAAAGCATACGATATAGCGGGCGTGCCTATTGCAAGCGGTGTTACAACCACGGGCGGTCAAACGGGCAAGGCAAGACTTCTCGGCGGCGGCTGGGAAAATGCTTATACAAAAATCAAGGGCGATATTATCGGTATGAAAAAAAGCGACTATGCTTTGCTGAAACTTATCCTTGATATTTGCCGTACTGTCCCCGACACCAAAGTTGATGAACTTTCGGCAAGCCAAATCGAAATCAAATACAACATCAACCCGAATGACGATATTTTGTCCAAAGCGCAAGCGGCGAACAACTTGTACAACATTGGTATGCCGCCCGAAATGATTTTGACCGACACTGGGTTATCAATGGACGCGCACACTGACGGCTTTAAGTGGCAACAATATATCGACCAAAAAGCACAAAAGGAAGCGGAAAAGGCGAAACAAGCCCTTGCCGCAACCCAAAAAATCGTTGGAAACGGCGATAATAACGACGGACAAAACGATTACAACAAAAACAAAGCGGTTGCAAAGCCGAAAGGCTAACACATATATAAATTTCTCGACCTTGCAGAGATATAAATACAAGGCGGTCTATGCGGAGAGCCACTTCGCGTTTACAAATCAAGGCTGACCGACGGAGCATTATGGAACTCAAAGATTTACTCGGCGAAAATTACAAAGACGGTATGACGATTGAAGAAATCAATACCGCACTCGCAAACAAAAAGTTTGTTGACCTTTCAGGCGGCGGATATGTTTCCATTGACAAGTTCAAAGCAACGGAAAAAGTCGCTACCGACGCAAAAGCGGAACTCGAAAAAATAAGGCAAGCGTCTATGTCGGAAGAAGAAAAACGACAAGAAGAATGGAACGCTTTGCAAGCGCAGTTGGATATTCTTACCAAAGAAAACCAAAAGAACGCGTTTGAGAAGAAACTTTTGGCAAACGGCTATGACGCCGAGGAAACACAACAAATTATGGCAAACCCTGACGACCCTGCGATATATGCACAAATTATGAAAGCCCGCATAGAAAAAACAGTCGCACAAAATAATGCGGAAAACTTGAAAAATAGTGTAAAATTACCGCAAGCAAGTCCCGACGGGAAACCTAAAAAACTTACCGATTACTCTATGAGAGAACTTAACGAACTTCGTGATAGTAATCCCACACTGTATCGGCAAATCTTAAACCAAAAATAATTATTAGGAGAAAACTAAAATGGCAGTTTTTGATAGCAAAATTTTTAACGGCGAAGTATTTGAAAGATATACGCAGACCGTATCCGACCTGCGCAGGAATGAACTTCTTAAAGCAGGTGTTTTCGTAAACGTTTCGCGCGATATGAGAGCAAGGTTTTCCGAACAAGTTGGCTCGCACATCGTTACCGAACCTATTAAAGGCGCACTCGGCGGCAACCCCGTAAACTATGACGGCGTAAACGACATCGACGCAAGTTCTCGCTCGACCATTTCGCAAAAGAAAGTCATCGTCGGTCGTGCAAAGGCTTGGAGCGAACTCGACTTTTCGTCCGATATTACGGGCGGCGAAAACTTTTTGCCCCTTGCAAACGAAGTTGCCCACTATTGGGATAACATTGACCAGAACACGCTCCTTGCTGAACTCGCGGGCATTTTCGCTATGAGCGACGCGGACGGCAGGAAATTCGTTGCGGCACACTCGTATGATATTTCGGGCGCAAGCGACAACAAAGTCGGCGCAACCACGCTCAACACGGCAATTCAGCGTGCGGGCGGCGACAACAAAAACGCTTTCACCGTTGCAATTATGCACAGCGCGGTCGCCACGAGCCTTGAAAACCAAAACCTTTTGGAATACCTGAAATACACCGACGCAAACGGCGTACAGCGCGACCTTTCTCTTGCAACTTGGAACGGCAGGGTTGTCCTTGTTGACGACAATATGCCCGTTGCACCTGTTTACACCGCTTCTACCGACACGACCGTTCAGGCGGGCAAAGTGTACTACACCCTTTCGGGCGGCGTATATTCGGTTGTTTCAAATCCCACGGGCAACCCGTCCACCTCGAACTATTACGAACTTACGGGCGCAACCTACACCACTTACATTCTCGGTCGCGGCGCGTTCGAGTATGCTGACGTTGGCGCAACTGTTCCTTACGAAATGGATAGAGACCCCGCAAAAAATGGCGGCAAAACTTTCCTTTACAGCAGACAACGCAAAATGTTTGCACCGCGTGGCATTTCGTTCACGAAAGACGGCGGCACTTCCCCGACGGACGCGGATTTGCAAGGTGGCGCGAACTGGGCTATCGCAAAATCGGCTGACGGCACGGTTACTTACCCCCACAGAGCAATTCCTATCGCTCGTATCATTAGCCGCGGCTAATTACTAACAATGAGATTTTAGGAGATAAGATATGGCAGATATAAATTCACTGGTTGACAATATGAAAGACGAGTTCAAAAACGAACACGATTATTTGTCGGAAGATGAAGTCGATAGGCTTTACAATAAAGCACTTGGCATTTATCTTGACATATCTTTCCCCTATGCTCACGAAATCGTGGCAATCCCCGAAAATCGTCCCCGTGCGGTCGGCTGGGTGAGAGATTGTATGCAAGAAATCCTTGAAAGGAATGGCGTAAATGCTCGCTCTTACAGCGAAAACGGGCTTTCCATTGTTTATGACGCAACTATGATAAGCAATGGTTTAAGGGCAAGGCTTGTTCCGTTGGCAGGTGAAGTCAAATGAGATTAGGTAGTTATGTTTGGTGGTGTCGATATAATGGCGTGAACGAATACGGCTCGCCGTCATATCTTGCACCTATTAAAATAAAAACTTCTTTTAATTACTTTACTTGTCAGCCCATTACCGAGTATAATGATATTAAAGTATTTGGTGAAGATAGTTCTTCCACTTGGAAAGTGATGATACCCGTGGGGATTTATGAAAGTAAATTTCCGATTGGCGAAAAAGACCTTTTCTATGTGGACGGGGCAATGCCGAATACTAAATCAAAAGACTATGTAAGTGGCGACGGGGCAAACGCCTTTGTTAGCCGCCCACCTACCGTCGTCAATAAATTTACAAGAGTTTATTTGTCGGCAAGAACGGAAGAAAAATGATAGACAAACGCGGGCTTCAAAGATTTACAAAAGCGGTAAACTATTTGGCAGATGACAATGAAGAATATCGCCGAGTGATTGGCGGGGCATTAGCGGACGCGGGACGAAACGTCGCCGATGACGAGTTCCATAAATATCATTTTGAAAACGGTCAAAAGGTATGGGACACCCCGTATGCGAAAGACTTTACAATTATAGTTGGCTCGCACGAAAGATACACGGGGCGCAACGAAATTACCGCGACAGGCAAGGGCGTTTATTATGCCGAATTTGGCACGGGCATACTTGGCGAGTTAGGCGATTACAAAGGGAAACTTCCCACCGAAAACCGCACTTTTATCAGCCACGGACAAATCCTTTCAACCGACGGCTGGGTATATAACTATTATCAAAAGTTATATGATAAAGAAGCCGAGCCGTGGAATGGTTTTGCTCCGATTGCAGGACTTTATAAGGCTGGCGACTATTTGCGGAAAAATTGTGTTAAAATAGCAAAAGACGCTCTTCGTGGTGTCGGCAAAAGACGCTTTATGCGTTAAGGAGAACTTATGGACGAATTTCTTAAAGACTTAATTGAGTATATAAATAAAGGACTTCAAGCGGACGGCGGTTTCCCCGCCAAAATTAAAGTCGTTAGAGCATACTCAAAAGAAACAAAGATTGAAAGCCCGCAAGTATCTCTTTATGTTATAAGCGATGACGATACGACACGCGCCTCGACCTTTAATGCGGAACACGCGACCGATTATCCCGTACAATTCTATTGCTATTGGAAAGACGGGATTAAGTATAAGGGAGTGCCTTACGGCGCACAACAAGGTGCGGAATTGCTTGGGAAAAAGGTTTCTAAACTCTTTGAAAATAAGGAAGCCACGATTGCATATAACAAAAATATAAGACTTGTAAACAAGGTTGGCGGTGCGCCTTTTGGTATGCCCGTGTCAAATGGCTCGGCAAACTACCAGACCGTCCCACGCTTTGTTTTTACTGTTATCAAGCCATACTCGGCTATCAATGAGTAAATAACTTTAAGGAGAATAAAAAACTATGGGAATTGCTTTGACCTCTATCGGTATTAAGATTTCCTATGCGACGGAAGTTACCAAAGGTACTCGTCCTACTACGGGATATACGGTTTTGCCCGACTTAAAATCTATCCCCGACTTTAACCCCCAACCTAACACGGCTGACGCAACGACTTTTGACAATCTCGAATATACGAGTTATGTTAAGTTGCTTAAAGATATTGGCGGGGCTTTGGAGTTCAACGCGAACCTTACGCAAGATTTGTACGACGCGTGGTCGGTTATGATTACGGCTCGCAACAATCTCACGGACGGCAAACAAATGTGGTATTGCGTGGATATTCCGAAATTCGATAAGTCGATTTTCTTTACGGGCGACCCGTCGGAAATGGGTATTCCGTCGGCGGAAGCCAACGCGCTTTTGGAAACTTCGGTTTATATCGTTCCCACGAGCGAACCCGTTTTTGCGGACGACCCCACTTACGCCGCATAATCACTTGAAATGGAGAAATGTAAATGAGTAAAACTTCCATTAAAATCACTATCAACAACAAAGAGTATTCCTATGACTTTGCAAAGTTCGGTTTTTATGCCCTTTGCACAGCGGAAAAGGAATACGGGCTTAACCCCCTTGAACTTGAAAACAATCCTATGTCAACCATTCTTTCCTTGTTTGCCTTTGTAGCGGATATGGACGTTGACAAAGCGGGTGCGGAAATCGACGCTCACCTTGCAAATGGTGGGTCGTTTGAAGATTTATTCCCCTTGCTTACTGGCTTTCAAGAGTGCAGTTTTTTTCAGTCAATGGGCAAGAGCAAGAAATAATCGGGGATAACCCCACACAAACAAAAAACAAATCCGTGCGAGAGTATGGTAGTTTTTCATCTTGGATAGAGAATGAATTTTTACTGCCATACCTCAAAATCGGAGGCACTCGGCGAGAATTTTGGGAACTCACCCCACACGATATACAACTTGATTTTAAGGCATATCAAGAGCGTATGGAAGATGAGAGTAATAGAATGGTGCAAAGTGCGTGGGCAATCGGTCTTTATGTTAGAGCCGCACTTGCTTCCACTCCCGTAATTATGGGATATTCAAAGCACTCACCCCCGAAATACCCCGACTTGCCCCAAATTAAGAAAAACGACGAAAATTATACCGAAAAAGCAAAAGACGAAGCGTGGGTTGAAAAAGAACGCCAAAGAGCGTGGGACTTTTTTGCGAATTTAGGTAAAAAATAAATGAGGTGCTAAATGGCGGATAACAACGAAATTGATAGCCTGAAATTAGGGATAGAAGTTGGCGACCTATCAAGTTCCGATATTAAAAACATAAAGGACTTATCAAGTAGTTTAGCCGCCCTTGATAAAGTGTTATCTTCCGAGTTTATGAAAAACTTGGAAACTTTGTCGCACTTAAAAATCAATGTAAATGTTTCCGAACTTAAACAAGCGGCGAAACAAGTACAAAAAGCGGTTGCCCCCGAACTTAAAGACGGGGCTATTTTTGGTGGCGACATTGATATTGCAGAAGAAAAGAAGAAACTGCAAAAGTTGATGAAACAACGCCAACAGGCGATTGACGAAAACCTTGAATATTCTCAAAAAATCTTTGACGGCGCGACTGGAAACCCGTTTCAATTAAGAGCGGAAGATTTGCAAAAGGAACAAGACGCTGCACAAGCGACCTTGCAATCTTACAAAGAAATGGCAAAGGAAGCGCGGAAAACGAAAAAGGCACTTGAAAGCACTATTTTCGGTGCAAATTCCAAAACTTCCTATCAATATATCGGTAAGGACTTAACGGCGGTCAAACAAACAATAACGGGGACACTTGACAAAATCACTATTACCACAAAAGGTAAGTCGAATGAAGTCAAGAAAGCCATTGATAGCATATTTGAAGAGAGTGGCAAGTCCGCAAAAGATAGTGCCGCTGTATTTATCGAAAAAGGCGTTATCGAACCCGAAATCAAAGCCAACGAGCAACAAAAAAAGCATATAATCCTTTGGGAAAAGTTTAAGCAAAAAGTTAAGAGCGTTGGCGATGTTATAAAGAAACTCGGCGACCGCGAAGATAAAGAAGAGAAGAAGAGCAAGGCGTCGGGGTTTGGCGGGAAACTCGGCAAGGCAATCGTCCGTGTCGCTATTTATCGTGCAATTCGTGCAGCAATTAAGGGCATTGTTCAAACAATAAGGCAGGGCTTGCAAGCCTTTGCGGAGTTTAGCCCGAAATTTGAGCAGACAATGACGGCATTGACTTCGGCGGGACGAAACTTTAAGATGAGTTTCACAGCCGCTTTTGCGCCGATTTTGGAAAGCATTGCCCCCGCACTTATCCAAATTGTAAATTCATTTACACAACTAAATAATAAACTTGCGGAAACAATCGCCTACTTAAAAGGCGCGGGCGAGTACACCAAAGTAAACACCGAATATCAAGAGCAATATAATAAGGCGGTAAACCTTTTGCCCTTTGATAAATTCAATGTTTTACAGCAAAGCAGTTACGGCGGGTTTGAAAAGGCTGCGGTAGATACCGAGAAAATGGCGAAAAACGCGCCTAAATTGGAAAAAATAAAGGCGGTCATAACTTCGTTCAAAGAGGGGCTTAAAGCCGTTGTAGCCACGCTTGGAAAGGCTTGGGAATTTGTTAAGTCTATCTTTGGCGAGTATGGCGATGTAATTCTCACCGTTATGAAATCGAGTATCAATTTCGGTAAGCAAATATGGGAAGTGCTTGGCGCATTGATAAACGCAATAAAAGTTATCCTTAACCTTGACTTTTCAAAGAGTATTATATATTCGTCGCTTGCCGTTTTTGCGGGCATACTTACGACGATTGTCGGCATTGCTAAAACCTTTTTGGATATACTCAAATCTATCCTTACGCTTGATTTTTCGGGCTTTGGTGAAAGAGTAAAGGGTTACTTTAATTATGGGTTTACCAAAAACTTATGGAATAGGGGCGGTCGTGGTAAAGGTATTAAGAATTTCTTTAAGGGATTATTCAATATCGGTGCTTATGCGACGGGTGGACTTCCCGATACAGGCTCATTGTTCCTTGCGGGCGAGCGTGGTGCGGAACTTGTAACAAATGTTGGGGGCGGTCAATCGGCGGTTATGAATATGCAACAACTGCAACAAGCGATTTATGGCGGTATGGTTTCGGCACTTTCGACAATGCAACAAGTCGGCGGACACGAAACGGCACAACCTATCACGGTGAAAATCGGCGAAGATACGCTTTTTGAAATCACAAGGAAATCGGCAACCCGTAGAGGACTTGACTTTGCAAAGGTATGAGGTAGATTATGGCATTAACGGCTGAACAACTTGCGAGATTGCCGCAAGCGTTGCAAGACAACTATAATAGAACAAGGCTTGATTTAGTGGAAATAGACGGGGAGAAGTTCTCGTCCTATTCCACTTTTACTTATTATGAGGCAAAAACCTATGTGAAAAGCCCCACAAGGTCGCAAACGGGCGCAATGGGCAACCTTAATTCCTATGCAACCTTTGTTACTCCCCGCCTTAAAATATTTTTTAACTATATGGATATTGATGTTTATAGGCGACTTATCCAACTTATCAATAGCAAGAATGAGTTTACGGTTACTTGTTATGATGTTGAGAGCGATACAAGGGTAACAAACAAGATGTATTTTTCGCCTAACGATTATCCCGAAATCTATCAGCAAAAACTCAAAGTGCTTGGGCTGCTCAATTATGAGATTGAACTTGTCGGCACAAATAACGACCTTGACTATGTTTCGTTGACTTATAATGCAAACACCACCGATACGGTCGCACAAATGCCCACAAGCCGCGAAATTCCGAAAAACACGAATGTTGTTATAGGCAATGGCTCAACGCCCACAAGGAGCGGATATGAGTTCGTTAAGTGGGGTACTTCGGCGGACGGCTCGACCTTTAACTATCTTAACGGCGAAGAATATCTTATTTATAAGAATACTACTCTTTATGCTATTTGGAGAGCAAGTGTATGATTGAGTATTCGGCAATAATAAAGTCCATAAGCGCGGCAACAAACGAGATTTCGGCAGCGACCTATGACCGCGGCGGCTATGTAGGCGACGGTCTTACGTCAAACACGGCGGATATTTTTAGCGTATGTAATACACAGGCAAATGTCGGTGCAACCCCGTTTTTGTTAAGTCATAGCAAGTTGGGCGGCGGGCATACTTTTGCGCCTAATAAGGTCAATTATCCGATATTAAGCGTATATTTTATTTCGGGAAAGGGAGTTCCAGAGATTTATAATGTATATATCATTTGTGCCGCTCCCGCACAAGGACTTACCATTGCGTTTGACACCTATAATAACCGCTATCCCGCAAAGACGAGTTTTGGGAACACAACCGCGAGCATATACATTAACGGAAAGTATTTTGATATAGATAGTGCAATAACATATTTCCCCGTTGAAACAAAGACGGGAAGCGTTGGGGAATATAAGGACGTGCAGTTGTATGATATAAGCGTAAGTGGTGGTATGGACGACGCAGGCTCAAAAAACGGCAAATATCCCACTATTATCAGCGGCATTAACATTGGCGTAAGATATGCGGTTGATAAAATAAATATGGTTGATATGGATATATCTCAAAGCGATAGACCGACAAACAACAAGCCTATTTTCGGCGTTATGTCGGGAACTGCGTCGCTTAAAGTGAAAGACGACGGCGGAGAGTTGCTTGGATATGTGCAAAACAAGACCATAGGGCGCAATAGCCCCGTTGAGTTTATAATTAAGAACTCCACGGCAAACAAACAACAAAGTGTCGCTAAAATGCTCATTTCGGACTTAAAATACGATGTAAATAACTTTAACATTGACCTTGAATTGTCCGACGGGCTTTTGGAATTGCAAGAAACCGAAAGCAACGAGATTAAAATGAGTACAACGCCGATGACCGCAAAGGCAGTTTTTGAAAGGTTAAAGGCTTATGTAACTAAATATGAGTTTGCTGTTACGGCAAATGCGGAAACGATAATGTCGTCAACCACGATAAAATACCCGTTTTTGGAGCAATCAAAAGTATGGGCGGCATTTGATAAACTTTGCAATCTATGTGGATTGTATATGTATATGGGTGCGGACGGCAAAATCGTTATCGACACTCAACTTCTTTCGTGATTATGGCAATAGTAATTAAAGCAAAAAACATATACGGCGATATTGATAATAATAAAATTGTCAATAACGAGATAAAGACTGTAAACTTTTCGGAAAATAATGTTACGGTTGTTTCCAACACGTCGGTTGGCAATACGAGTTTTAGCGGATATACGAGTGAAGAATGTACTTATTCGCGTGCGCCGTTGACGGCGGAACAACTCACGGCGCGAAACACAGGACTTACGCTTAAAGAGCGCATAGAGGGTCGAATATATACTTATAGACAAGATTATTATATCGCATATTTTCAAATGAATGTGCCTATTTCGTCCCCCGTTGATTTATCGCAAGCGTTGTCCTTTGATTACAATTACACAACGGGCAGGGGTCGTAAAGGCGGCGGCGGAGATACCAAAACGGGAACAATTACGGGCAATGTCGCTCAATATTACGACAACTATGCCGCGTTTAGGCAAGTTGGCGGTGTTGGGTTAAAAAACGGAGAACAAGGGTATGCGCCGAAATTTGAGTTAGGTGTGCTGTTAGACGGCACAACTTCTAACAACTTGTCTTTGGCGTTTGGGATTGTTTATGACTATCAACATACATATCCTGTATCATATACGGGATTTACATACGTTGAGGATAGATATTTGGTGCAATCCGTTTCGGTGAGCATTGCGGGACAACAATTTCAAGTATCAAGCGCACCCGTTTCAATCGGCACGGGAACTTTCGCACAAAGTTTATCATATAATGAACTTTATCAAACGGAAACTAAAATAACAATCGGGGAAACCACTGAAAAAATCGGCACTTTTCTCGCAAATAAAATTATAAATAAGTGGACAAATGGTAAAGAAACTGCTAAACTATTAGTAGAATATGGCGAATATTATGACACTGACGGCAATTTAGTCAAGAGCGTTGAAAGCAACGACAAGTCAATGATATTCAAAATCGGTGAAGTTGTGCGCCCTTATGTCAACTCGGTTAGTGGCGACACTCCTATGTCGAAAAACATTGACGGAACACCAAAAGACTTTTTGATTATTGGGGTAGAGCCTTTCTATGACGGTGCTTGTTGGCAAAGGCTCACTCTTTTAGAATATTGAGGTATTTATGGCAAATTTTACACCTAAAAAAATAGACACCAGCACAATCAATTCGGGGCAGGAATATGCGGTTGGCGATATGGTTGCACCGAGCGCAATTAACTCACCGATTGAAAGTGGCTTGTACACCGAGATTATTGCGGACGGACTTACGCAAGCCCCCGATATAAGTCAAATCGCAGGGGTTGGCACGCCCACGGTTGAGTTTGTGGACGGCGCGACCGTCAATGGCGTAAAAACAAAGAAGTTCGCTTTCAAGAATATGCTTGGCGGCGGCAGTGGCATACAACCTTTACGAATGAGAGATAGCGAAAGTGGCTTGTATTCCGCTTTTAATGGCACAAAAGCCTATGACTTGATTTTCGACAAAACCGACTTTGTTGTTGATAGGTCAACGCTTTATAAAGTAAAGGTCAACACCACTAAATTTGTTGGCACAAAGTGGACGTGGGCAAATCCAGCAGCCACCCCGCCAAAAGATATGTTGGCAATAAAGAAAGGCGAGGTATATGCAATAACGGGGGTTAGGACTATATCAAGTCCATATTCCACAATATATACGCCTATTTTTATGGTCGAGTGGTCAAGTAGTAATGTTAAGACAATAGAACTAACATCATCGTCAAGCGTATCGGGCAATACTTTTTTGACAAGAACTTATTACTTATCAATAAGTGAGTATTCAAGCGATACGGGGTTAGTATATTTGAAATGCCGCAATAGTAGCATTACAAAGGGAACGGACGGGACTATATCATTTAGTGAAACAACCGAAAATATCCCGTATTACTATCGAAAGGTTTTTGATGATAAAAACCCCCTATAACATAGGAGAGCATAAATGAACGATATACAAATTGAAACCAAAAACTCACCGTGGTATGAAGATGAAAAGTGGCATTGGTATGTCAAAAACACTGTATCATTAAGATATAAGTTTGATAATTTAGAAGTTGCCACGGGCGACCGCATTGAAGTGCATTTCTATGACCGCAAGGGCGCGGAAGTGCTTACTTACACTTATAACAACTTGGAGCAACAAACAGACCCCGTTTCTGGCACAAAGTTCGTCCAAATCATTATTGATATTGACGAAGTGGATAGTGAGAAACTTACAAGGGGCGATTATGTGTTCTGTATCACCTATTACGGCAAAGACGAGAACGGCGAAGAGAACATTAAAACCATTTGTGCAAATCAAAATGTCGAGGTATTAAGTTGCCACTAATCAATGACGCTAACGATTTCGGTGTAGATGTCTATGTTGATGTCGTTGGGAAAGACAATATAAATGTTGAGATAGGCGCGGACGGCTCAAAAAAGGACGTAAATGTCAAAATTGAAGAGCCGCAGGGTGCAAGTGTTACCGCCGATGTTTTAGGGCGTAAAAACGCAAATGTGAGCCTTGCCGCAGACGATACCACCTTATCCGCTTATACGAATTTGAGTGGGGCAGAGCCGCAATATTTCCGCGACCACGTTCTCAATATGAATAACCCGCACCAAACGACGGCGGAGCAAGTGAAAGCCGTGCCGTTGGAGTTGGGCGGTTTTTCGCGCATTGACCCGACCGCAAACACCAAAGGTTTTCGGCAGCAAGCGTTTGTCTATGTCAACAAGGGAAATCAAGGTTTCCGAATGTCCTTGCAAGAGATTAAGGACTTAAACACTAAAATAGTTGACGCAAAGAGCCATAAGAGCGTAAACTCGGCGGATTTGAGTGTCGGCGATTATATTTATAGCGAAGATTAAGGAGATATTTTATGGCTGAAAAAAGGAAAATCCATAGAGTAGTGGACGCACAAGGAACACTTGTGCAAGTTTTGCCCGAAACGAGCGCGGAACAAGTTACAGTTGCCGATACCGCTAATAATTTCACTTCAACGAATGTCGAGGGTGTCCTTGCGGAACTTGCGACAATGGCGCAAACGGGCGGTGTTACGGGCGTTAAGGGCGACGCTGAAAGTGCCTATCGCAAAGGCAATGTAAATATTACAAAGGCTAATATTGGTTTGGGTAATGTAGATAATACGGCGGACGCAAACAAAGTTGTCAAGGAAGCGAAAAAGACGACGGGTGCGATTAGTGTTTTAGGCACGGATAGCACAAGCATTGAAAAGTCTATAACCTTTGACGGCTCGGCGGACAAGGAAGTTACCTTTAATAACGGCGATTTCACGACAACGCTCACGGGTAGCAATTTGCAAGTTGCGATTGCGGACAAGGGCTATGCGACAAAAACCTATGTGGACACGCAAGACGGCAAAAAACTTGACAAGACGGGCGGCACGATTACGGGCAATTTGTCGGTCAATGGTGGCGTAACGGTTGGCGGAAATCTCACGGTAAACGGCACGACTACCACGATTGATAGCACCACACTTCAAGTCAAGGATAAGTTGATTGAAGTTGCCCACGGAAACACCACAAAACTTACAAGCCCTGCTGGTTTGGTTGTGCCTAAATATGACGGCACTAATTCAGGTGCGCTTGTCTTTGACGGCGACGGAATGGCGCAAGTCGGCAAGGTTGTGCTTGACGCGGCTGGAAACATTGACACAACAAAGAGCGGACTTCAAACGCTTGCAACCCGCACTAATCTTGTCGGGGGCAATTTGGTGCAATATGATAGCACTAATAAGACACTTGTAGATAGTGGCAAGAAAGTCGGTGATTTTGCGCTTAAAACCGATATTCCGACCGTTCCTACCAACTATGTAACAACGGACACTAAACAAGATATTGCGGGCGAAAAAGCCTTTAAGAATACAAATGGTTTAAGCACTAACCGTATTCATAATTTAAGCGGCAATGCGGTGTATGATTTTGACGGCACTAATGTGCGCCTTGGCTCGGTTTCTACACCCACTCACATTAGGGGCAGTGAAGCGCACCCGAAATATGAAATGCCGAGTGGCACTGCTGGCGCAACCGTTAAAAAGGACATTGCCCTTGTAGAAGATATTAAAACCACAAAAGTGGACAATGCTGTATATGCGGATAGTGCTGGGAAAGTTGCAAACTCATTTACCATTAAATATATGCCTACTTCATCGAGTGTAAGCAACGCATTTGGATATGACGGGAATAAACCTTGCTCTCTTACATTCGACAACGACTTTGGTTTTTACAATGTCTTTAGCGGTGGGGTAGTAGAAGAGCCTCGTGCAACGATTAAACTTAATAACACTGGTGTAACGGCTGGCTCATATTCCGCAGTAACTGTTGACGCAAAAGGTAGAGTAACGGCAGGTGGCAAGTCGGTTGAGTGGGGTACTTCGGGGCAGACCGCACCGAGTGATGACCTTATGGTCGGCGGACTTTTCTTTGAATTACAATAAACAATTAGGGGGTATGCAGTATGGCAACCTACAAACCTATAAGGAAAACGGAGAGCGGCACGGAAGAAATCAAAATTCCGTATGCCGTTCTTGCCAACCCGCCGACAATTCCAACGGCAACATCGGACTTAACGAACGATAGCGGGTTCATAACATCGGACGGTACAGTGAAAAGTGTAGTCGATTATGGCAACACAAATAAAAACATAAAAATCGGTTATTCTGGCGCGGGTATTACTGGTGGCAACATAAAATATATTGCTGGTTATACTGTTGGCGACGGCACTACTGACAATATTGCGAGAATAAAGGACGTTTCCAAAGACGCACTGAAATCGTGGTTGGGATATGCAACAGTTGCAACGACAGGAAGTTACACTGATTTGTCTAATACACCGACTATATTAAGCGAGGCGGATGTCAAGGGTATAAAGGTCAATAATGCGGCAAACGCTGATGTGGCAGGGGAAGCAAGAAAAATCTCCTACAATATGATATTCCACGGGTATAAACACCTTGGTAACGGTGCAATGTCTGAAACAACTATGATGTACAATGGTAGCGATATACGCAAATTGTTTTTTGGTGACGAGTTTCAATTCCTTAATGCGGATAGCACTACAACGGACGACCCGAACAAAAGTCATCGCTTAACCCTTAAACCCACAGGCGTAGCAGCAGGCACTTACAATAGTGTAACGGTTGACGCAAAAGGTAGGGTTATAGCGGGGACTAACACTCCTGCGGTTGACACAAGCAACCTTGCAAAGTTAGACGCGGAAAATACTTTTACGAAAGGGCAAGTCATAACAGGCGGAACTTCCGACGGATATTCGGTAAAGGCGAGTGGTTATGTTAAAGGCTCTTGGTTGCAATCAAGTGTTATGAACAACAAAGGTGCAAACACAGGAATGGTATGCGTATTCGACGGTAATGGTTGGATATATTATAGGACACCGAGCGAGATTTTGAGCGAAGCAAGTGGTGTCCCCAAATCAGCTTTCTCTCTTACGGGGACAACATTAACAATAACGATATAAGATTATGGCACTAAATTTTAATTCAGTAGAGCCAACGCAAATTATAGCAAAAAACAGTGGTTCGGCGCAGACGATTGCTTTTCCGACTGGAACAAAAACAGTAACGGTGTTCCAACAGACTATTGACGGTAAAAAGCAAGCCGTTGCGACTTTTACAAGCACTCATAACATTACGGCGAATATGGTGTCTTGTAATGATAAAATGCTTAACTCGTCAAGCCAACTTATTAGCGAGCAAACACAAGCAAGTACAACGTATTTGTTTTATGCAAAATTTAGTAATAATACTTTATCTTTGGAGCAGACGGTTGTATATTCTGTTACTGGCGAGCCACCGCAAAGCGTCATTCTTCGAGGGCGCGACTATTCGGAAACCTTTTATAGTGCAACCGATTTGACGGTGTTAAAATACGGCACAACAGCGGTATGGGGGAAGCCTTTTTCGCTTACGATACAAGCAGGTGCTAACTCGACTGTTGCTGCAAATCGTACTTCATCGCCTAACCAACACGCAAGTACAGGCAATATCACAAGTGGCGGAATTGTCTATTATGGTGATACTCTTACAATTACAGCAACGCCTGCAAGCGGATATAAACTTGTTAGTTTTACTATTAACGGTACTGAATATGCAAATGGTGAAACAAGTGCGGTTTCGCAAACGATTACAGTTACAAGTGCGGTTTCTATCGTAATCAATACGGAGGCTGCTATTTCGTGGAAAACTATTTGGACGGGAAGTGAAACAGTACATACGTTTAGGGTAACAACAGGTTCTTTTCAGGACGGTTCGGGTATGTATCAGGGTTCGGCAACAAAACAACACGCAATAGTTTCTAATGCGTATCCAACACGTATAACTTTTACCTTGGCACAAGAAAGTCCGCAAACAGCCGATTTAACGCAATCGAGTGAGTATTTAACAATAGGTAACAATAGCAGTGTAAGAGCAAGCATAAATAGGTCGTCAAATAACATAGATTTTGTAACAACGATAAAAGGAAACAAGCCAAATGCAAAAGTATTTTACACTGGAAAGGCTGTTACTCTTACCAAAGTCGAACAATACTATTAAGGAGCAGATATGAACATAGATTTTACTAAATTTGCAGAGCAAAATATGCTCACTTATAATGACGACAGGACAAAGGTGTTTGTAAAACCAACTGATAGGCACAATTTTACGGCATATCCACTTGAAGATTTGTCGGGTGTAGTCGCACTAACGCTTGAAGAATATCTTGGACTTCGCACTAATTATTATCAATTCAATGAGCAACTCACGGGAATTGAAGAATATGTGGCGGAAGAAGAAAGCACCGACGAAACCGCACTTGACGGCGATACCGAAAAATAAATTAAAAAAATCATTACTTTTTTGGCATAAAGGTGTTGACATAACCACTTTTGTGTGCTATTCTTTATTTAATGAGTGCGCAGACACCTATGTGTTTGTGCGCTTTTTAATTGAGGGTAAAAATGGATTGGCAAGATAGGGCTGACGAATTTGAAAGCGAAATGAAAGACCAAATGGCTGACGAAAACACTACTGAAATCGACGAAAACCTTTCGGGCGATGAAGTTGTCGAAGAAACGGAGAAAGTGCCGCAAAACGCAAATCTCGCCGTTCCTGATGTGCCGAAAGAAGTTTCCACGTTCACCGACATTGCAACTGCTCGTATGCAAGAAGATTTTGTTTCGGGCAAGCGCGATGTAAATGAAACGGGTAAAGAAATCGTCCACGCACTTACTCTTGAAAAGTCCGTTGAAGAAACGCGTGAAAACCGCGACTTTTTGGCGGATATTAAAAAGACAAAGCAAGACGAATTAAAACTTAACTTTGAAAACAAGGTACTTGAAGAAGAACGCAAGAAGTTAGAGGCAAAACAAAACAAAGCGGAAGCCTTTTATAAGAGTTTCCGTCCTATTTTGGAATTTGACTTTTCCAACTTGCGTAAAGTACAAAAGAAGAGAGTTATTAAAGAGGGCGAAAAGGCTGATGATATGCGCCGTTTCCGTCGCAAGGACGGCACGGAATATGTTTATGAGAGAGAACAGCCGAAAACCTATGCGGATAGGTCATACGGCATACCGCTTATGGTGCTTATGTTGTGTATCTTAACATTGCCCTATTGCCTTGTTACAATAATTCTTTCGATATTTAACGCCGTAAACGAAGTCTTTATGCAAATAGCGAACTTCGGTAAACCCGCACTTGTGATTTGTTCATCGCTTGCAATTATGGCGATTATAGGCGTGATTGTCTATGTGATTTTGTTGCTTGTGCAAAACTCTTTCGGCGTAACAATATTCCCCGACAAAGCGGCTCTTGAACTTTTGAGCCTTTTATAAAATTAAAAACGGAGTGTAAACTATGTTAAAAGTAAACTCGGAAAAATTACTTGGTGAAATTGCAAGACTGCAAGGCGAAATTGCGGATAACGACTTACACGCTTTCAACGAAGCAAAGGCTATCGGCGAACAGCGCGGTTGGAGCGATGTGCTTATCAGCGCATTTGCGGATATTCTCTTAAAGGAAGAAGTGGCATTTGATATTTCGGCGAAAAAGAAAACGCTTGATTATCTTATGCTTTTCGTGGAAGAAGTTGCGGACGAACCCGTTGAAGAAGAGGTCGTTCCCGCGCCCGCTCCCGTGGAAGAGGTTGCCCCCGAAGTCGTTGAGCAACCTGCCGTTACGGAAGCCCCCGTACAAGAACCCGCAGAAGCCCCCTATATCCCCGTATTTTAACTATGTCAGATGAAGAGGTGCTGAAACAAAAGATTGTCCGAAAGGCTCTTGATAATCGAACATTGCTTATTTTGTCGGTTATTGACTTGCTTTTCGGCATTGTTTCAATGTGCCTAACTTCAATAGATTGGCAAATTTGCTCGCTTATTGCAAGTTTGTTGTCTTTTGTGATGATACTTAAAATACTTGTAGCGTATCGGAGCGACTTGAAATCAAATGTATCGACACTTATCATAAGTATAGCCGATATATTTACAGGTGCGTTATCGGTTGCACTTGCCGTTTATGCACTTAAAGCGATTGTCGTTTTGGTTTCATCACTTAAAGTAACAAAGGTAGCGGTGCAAACAAGCAAGGCGGTTAAACTTGTGGAAGCGACCAAACCTTTTGCGGTCAAAACTCTTCCAAAAGTTGGGGCTATTTTTATAGCATTTTGTGCGACAAATATAAACAAAAAAAGAGGTAAAACTATGGCAAAGGAAAAAGTTGTCAAGGAAAAGAAAGCAAAAAAGCAAAGTGCTTTTGCAATTTACCTTAAAAACAATCCTAAAACGATATGTGGTATTGTTGCTTCGTTTATCGCAAGTGCAATGTCAGGCGCAGGTGCTTCGTGTGGGATTGTGTATGGGAATGTGCAAATCCCTTTGTGGGCAAGTATCATAATCGGTGTACTCGTGTTTGGCTTACTTATGGCAATTCTTTGTTTGGGTTGTGTGAGTGCGGGTTGGGAAAGCCCCATTATGGTGGCTCTTCGTAAAACCGCAAAGGCTCTCGGTTTCGGCAAGTCCGTTGACCTTGTAGAGCAGGCGTATGCGGAAGCGGAAGCACAAAAAGCAAACGAAGAAGCACAAGCAGTCGCAAAAGCGAAAGCCGACCACGATATGTATGAAGCGGAATATCGCCGTGAAGTGGCGGACGGCAACTGCCTTGTATCGCTTGATGAATTTATCGAGCAAAAGAAAGCAGAAGCCGAACAAAGACAGCAAGAACAGGCAAAACTCGAACTTCTTAACGAGTTCCGTGCGGCTGTTGCAAACGGTGCGTTTATCGGCAGTTTCGACGATTTTTGCGCTAAAAGATAACAAAACACAAAGGGTATGAAAATGAAACTCTATAAGATTGTGAGTGGATTATTCATACTCTTAATTTTATGCTTATTGATTGTATATTACGAATTGTAGGGGGATAGGAAATGAACAAGAACGTTATCCGTGCGATGATATACCTTGTATGCGTGTATCTTTGCGCGTGGTATGTCTTAAAATTTTCCTTTCCCGAACAATTTGTGCTGAAAATAAACAATCCGAGCATTATAAAATTTGGTCAATATGTTGATAGTCATATCGCGCTTAAACGGTTTCTGAACACGATAACGGCATTTATCACTTATTGGCTTTTTTTATGCGCTGTAACACATAGACCATATCTTTCCGCTCCGTGGTGTCTAATTTTAATTAGCAATATTCTTATAAGTTTTGCGGTTGATGTAATTGATACAAATATATCCGCATATTATGGTTTATTGAGTATGGTTGCGCTCGGCGCAATATGGAATTGCAAGGCAAGAGATGTCGGCGTTGTGATTATCGTCCACTCGGTATCTCAACTGTTGTCCTTGTCAATCCGTGGGCTTTCGCAATATATAGTAAGTACTGACTATGCAACATTCCTTTTAATGACAAGCGAGTGTTATTTTTGGCTCTTACTATTATATTTATATTACAATTATGAGGAGGTAGTGGAAAAGGGGAGTAGGTTGCCCGCCGTTTTACGGCAAAGACGAAAAGTTTTACATTGATGAGGCTCTTGACAAGATTGAAATCTTAAAAGAGCGTTTCCCCGACGCAATCGACGACTTGTTGTATGTTGCCGAGTGCATTAAGCACTTGTCCGATGACACCGAAGAATAAGTTACAAATCAAACTATTCTTTAAGCGAAAACTATGGCAATATCTTCTTGTCGTTGGCTCGGTGGCACTTTGTTGCTATCTTACGGGGAAATGGTTTGAGGGTATTGCCTTTTGCTTTGCTCATTGTGTGCTTCGGTATCAATTTGCCTATCAATATCATAGTAAGTCGTTTTGTATGCAGTTGACGAACTTTATAATATGGACGGCAATCCCGACTTCGCAAACAATCTTTGTCAGCCTTTTGTTTTCTATCCCCCTTGCCTTTTTAGTGTGTTGGATAGGGAATGAAGAACAAACAAAGATAGAGGCACTTGCAAGGTATCGGAAACTCAATAAAGAGTATCAAGGGCTTTTGGACGACCTATCAAAGCCAAAGCCTTTTAGCATTGAAAATTGCACCCGCGATGAAATGATTGACCGTTGCCGTGAAATCGGGCTAAATGCCGAAAACACGGAACTCGCATTAAAGTTTTTCGTAGAGCGTATCTCACTTTGGGAAATCGCAAAAGACTTAAACATTGAATATGATAGTGCAAATATGAGAAAAAAGCGGCTTAAAAAGAAGTTGCTATGACAATTTAATAGGTTTTGTACCCCGTTTGTACCCAACAAGCGGGGCTTTTTTATGGCAAAATTCAGATAGGGGGAAGTGCAATATGGCAATCGAACTTTACAACGAACTTAATGGATTGCAAGTCGAGTTTACGGCAAAACCCGACACTTCCGCTCATTTCGATTTTTCAACGCTTTATCCAAACGACAAGGAAGAAAACGGCTCGCCCGTTGTTATTATAATCAAGGAGAAATAACTATGTATGATTTTTACAATCCTTATCAGCAATTTAATCAACAAGCGCAAAGACCGCAACCGCCCGTCCAACAGCCTACCACAAACAAGATTGTCGTTAGCGGCATAGACGAAGTGCGGCAAAGACAACAGCCCTATAATAGCGATATTCTATATCTTGATAACGATAAACCGATTATCTATGAGAAGAAAGTTGACAGCGTAGGGCAATTTTCCGTCAAAATCTTTGCTATAACCGAAAAAACGGGCGAGGTCGATACGAAACCCGAATACGCGTTAAAAAGCGATTTAGCGGCTATTATGGACGAAATAAAGGCATTAAAGGAGAAAGTCAATGAACCCGCTCAATACGTCTAATGGTTTACCGCCGCAAATTATGCAAAATATTCAGCAAGTTAAGCGAATTATGCAAATGGGCGATTTTAGGCAAAACCCGCAAATACAACAAGTTATGCAAATGTGCAGGGGACAAAACCCGAAACTTGTTTTTGAAACAATGTGTAAACAAATGGGTATAAACCCGAATGATATTATAAATGCACTAAAAGGATAGAATACTCGACCGAGCGTACGGCGGTTGTGTAAATAAAATACAAAAAAGGAGAAACAAAAAATGGAAAGTGGTATTCAACCAGTAATGAATATGAACCCCGCTGGTGGCGACGGAATGTTTGGCGGCGGAGATAATGCGATTTGGCTTTTCGCTCTTTTGATTTTGTTCGGAATGGGCGGCTTTGGTGGCTATGGCTACGGAAGAGGTGCTGACGGCAGGTGTGCCACGGTCGAGGACTTAAACAACTCGGCAAACTTTACTCGCCTTGAAAGTCAAGTTATGAACAACGGAAACCGCATTGAAAACAAGGCGGACGCGGTGTATAGCGGTATTTGTAATCTCGGTTACGAAATGGCACAACAGTTCAACTCGACCAACTCGAAACTTGCGGAATGTTGCTGCGAAAACCGTTTGGCAATCGCCAACACGAACGCACATCTTGACCAAATCAATGCGTCAATCAATGCAAACACGACTGCTCAAACCCAAAAAGTGCTTGACGCTATTGCACAGAACAAAATCGAAGCGTTGCAAGGGCGCATTAACCAACTCGAATTGCAACAGGCGGTGTCGGGTGTCGTGAGATACCCCTCGACCTTTACATATTCGGCAGGTCAGTCGCCGTTTTGCGGGGGCTATTGCGGGTGCGGCAACAATTTGGTTTAATGCTTTAACCAACTAAATCACTTTACGCTTGATAGCGTTCCTTGACAACGAGGGGAGCGACTATGCTCCCCTTTAACTTACAACAGGAGATTTTTATTATGGCTAATAATCAATATTGTAAAAGCACTTTAAGTGCATATAACAACACAAGCACGGCTCTTGCCAGCGGCGCACTTATGCCTATCAATAACAACTCGCGCATTACAGGCTGCTCGATTTCTCACGTCAGCGGTAGCAATGCGATTAGGCTCTTGAAAAAAGGCTTGTATTTGGTGGCGTTCAGTGCCTCTGGCTCTTTCACGACAACGGCGGGCGATGTCAGCCTGCAACTTTATCGCAATGGCGTGGCTGTCCCCACTGGTATAGTAACTCAAACCCCTACGGCAGCAACGGATATTGAAAATTTTTCAACGGCGACCATAGTGGAAGTTAGGGACGCTTGCCCTTGTGCAGGTACAGGCACTCAATCAATCGACCTTACCTTTGTCAACACGGGCGTTGCGGCGACTTACACTTACTTTAATGTGTCGGTGGTGAAACTCGCATAATTATCACGGATTTTAGCAAGGAATACAAGAATGGAAGAAAAACTTTATGAAGTAAAAGTAGCAATTATTGATAGGATAACCAAAGCGGTTAGCGACACATCGGCGAAAATTTTACCCGCTGACTTAAAAACTCTTGCAATCATTGTCTTGCTTTTGTCCATTCAAAAGGGCGATGAAAAGTACGCCGATTTGATTGCTAAATTCATTACTCAAATACACACGGATATATAATTATGGAAGAACTCGAAAAAATCTATGATTATGTGGAAGAAGAACTTGCCGACGCTGAAAAATATGCGAAATGCGCGGCAAAGTCAAAACTTGTAGGGGACACCGATAAACTATCTATCGCAACTAAACTTTCCGAAGCCGAACTTGAACACGCAAGTATTTGGTACGACTTTATGAGAAACAAGGCGAAAGCAATGCGGTCAATGTACGAGAGCAAATCAGAGCCTATGCCCGAATACATTGAAATGCGGATTACCGATATGACCGATTACTATATGGAAAAGTCGGCGAAAGTTAGGTATATGCTTGATAGCAACAGGAGATAAAGGACAAAAGAAAGGGGATAAGCACTTTGCCTATCCCTTTTCTCTTTATTCTTGTGTCAAGTCGTCCACCTTGTCGAACAATTCGTCAATGTACTTCTTGACCTTTCGTATAACTTCTTCTTTTGCGAGCCGTATCGCTTTTTCCCGCTCAGTTTCTCTTACTTCGCACACCGCAAACATAGTGTTGTCGGGAAGTTCGGCTCTCGTGAAGTGCATTTCAAGCCCACAAATCATCGGCGGATATTCCGCGTTGCCCACCAATTTTGCAGGGACGCTCACAAAGTTTTCGTTGATAATTATTGCGTTCGCCCTAATGTGTTGTTTATAAGCCAACGCTTGTGCTTTGTATATTCTGTCCATAAGTTCATTGATTGTCATAGTTTTTTCTTCCATTTTTTACTCCTAAAAATCCCATTCTGGTTTATCCTTAAACTCTATATTATATCTGTCTTTAAGATATTTTACTGTCGGCATAAAAAATATATATGGAACATTTATGTTTGGAATATTTGCTTTTGCCCAGTCAAGAACACTGTCTGGTAACGGCATAGAAAGCATACAATATGTTATAATTTTATTTAACATATCAGCAGTTGTCTTATCGTTAGCAAACTCTTCATTACAATTCACATCAATTCTGCTCGGAAGCCAAGATTGTGCAAACGATAACTTATCTTGTAATTTCTTGATTTTCTTCATTGACAAGCGAGAAATCATAGAAAGTCCTAAATCTTCAAAGTCGTTTTCAACAAACCACCTTTCTATAATTTCCGCTTCCTTAACGGGGTCAGTCGTGTTTCCGTATTGTTCCAATAATTCTTTAAGTGCCATAATCACTCCTTATAAACCGTGTATTTCACGCTTTTCTTGTTTTGTGTGTCAAATACAATTATACGCTCACTCATTTTTGTAAAACTCCATACACAATCTTTGCTTCCCGACGAAACACATTGTCTAACACATTCAAGCGCAGTTTCCTCGTCAACGTCGATTATATGTATTATGATTTTCTTTTCCATTTTTATCCCCTTATAAGTCGTAATCTTCAATGCTCGGCACGCGCCCTATTATATCCAACTGCTCTGGGGTGTACTTCCGCTCGGTGAAGTTCGCCTTGCCGTTCTTCGTTCGTTGTTCTTTAAGAGCATTAAAAACCCATTTTCTTATCGCCAAATAGTCGCTCTTTGCTTTGTAACCTTTGTAGGCTCGGTATTCTCCAAAAAACTCAATCGCTTCCTTTCCGTCTGTCATTCCGATAAGAGTGTTATACTCTTTTTCAGTCAATAAAACATTCTTATATTGTCCATACTTGTGTTTTGGAGCGGGCGACGACGGCTTGTCCGTCGGGCTTTCTTTTTCTACATTTATGTCTTTTTCTTCTATACTATTCTTATCTAACCTATCCTTACCTAACCTATACTGGGTATCCATTTGGTATCCATTTGGTATACCAAGCGGTAACTTCTCGGTATAAGCACCGTTTTCCTTGACTTGTAATTGCGCCATTTCTTCGGTGTAATTCGTCGGTTTATAGCGGTCGTTTCGTATGTAATTATTTATTCGCCAGTGCTTTATTACGACAACCCCGCTCTCGAACGGAATAATGAAAGCCTTTGCGACAAGTAATCTCATATCATCATCGGCGCACCCTACCATTCGTTGCAGTTTTTTCGGGTTATTGATAAAACCGTCATCGTCCGCCCGCATTGATAAGTGAAAATACAACGCTTGTGCCGACAAGGGCATATCAAGAAACGCGTCGCTGTCTATTATTGTTTTTGCAAACATTCTTCTTTCTGCCATAAGCAACTCCTTTTATCCCAACAAAAAACCGCCTAAACTTCCCTTATTGTGATAGGCGGGGTTGTTTAAGCGGTTTAGGATAACCGATATTCAGTTGCCGATACTCAATGCTATCACTCACCGAATACCGATTACAAATTTATTATATGCTTGCTATATGCGTTTGTCAAGCGGTTTTTGAAAGAAAAGTTAAGAAAAATTAAACTTCCCAGCGATGACCGCAATTTTGGCAAATAGCATATTGTTTGGTTTTACTACCTTTCTTTATAAGTAAAGGAAAGAGAAGTGCGACACCGCAAGTAAAGAAACCGAGAATAAGCCAAAGGCAAACGCCGAGAACCCCGCGCTTTTTCTGTTCGGCAACAACTTGAACTTTTACATCATCACTTTTGCAATTCGGGCAAATCATAACAAATCTCCTAATTTGGTTTTATTTATAAGAAAATACTACCATAGACCACCTATAAAGTCAAGAAAAAAAGTATAAAAAACATTATAAAAGTGGTCGTAAGTGGTTGACAATCGGACAAGCAAGTGGTATAATGATAAATAGTTGGAGGTTAGAAATGAAAAACTCGAAAGAAAAACAAGAAACGAAAAGAAGTATCAAAATCAGTGAGAGCACTCATACCAAAATGAGTAATATTAAGATGTACTATGGAATACCATTTACAAAACAAGTGGATATTGCTATTAAAGACTATTACGACAAAGCACTAAAAGGGCAACTGCAATGAAACGCTTTTATGCTTTTGAAAAAGACAAGCCGCGGAGTTGTAAAGAATGTAATTGTCATAAGTATTTACACGAATTAAAGCCTTGTGATGTGTGTTGTTCGGTAGTAACGAAATATGCGTGCCTTTTGGACGGTCATTATGATTTTGTGAGTTTTGAAAACACTTATGCAAAGTGTCCGATAAAATCACTTGACAAGGTAATTAAAAAACTTATAAAGGAGAATAAAAATGTTACTTGATTGGTTGTTTGGCAACAAAGATAGTGAAGTCGATAGAGCGGACGACGAAGTTTCAATTTTTGAAGATGACGATGACGACTAACTTTGACGAAGAAACCCACAAATATACAATAGACGGCATAGAATATCCGAGTGTAACCGAAATTTGCGAGCCGATTTCTTTTAAGAGATTAGACGCGTTATCGAAAAGTTTGCTTGACAGGGCAAAGCAACGCGGCACGGAAGTCCACGAACTTTGCGAAACCTATGCGCTTACAGGCGAAGTTGATGACGAAATGAAAGAAAGCCCATATTTGCCCTATATCGCAAGTTTTGTCGAATGGTATAAAACTTATCGACCAAAAGTGATTTACACGGAAAAAGCACTGTTTTCGGCGAAATTAGGGTATTGCGGGAAGTGCGACCTTGTTTGCGAAATCGACGGAAAGATTTTTTTGATTGATTACAAAGCAACAAGCGTAATTGACAAGAAGTCGTTGTCGGTGCAGTTGGTCGGGTACAAGAACTTACTTGCCGAATACGGCATAAACACCGAGTGCGAATATGTATTGCACTTAAAAAAAGACGGATATGTTTTCAAGCCGATAAAACTCGATTATGAGTGGTTTGATATTTTACTTAAACACAATAAAAAATTAAAGGAGAAGTACCGAGATGAAGTTAGATGATTTAACGGGCAGGAGATTTGGTAGGCTTCTCGTAATAAGTAAATCAGACAAAAACAATGGTGGAAAAACATATTGGAATTGTGTTTGTGATTGTGGAAACAAGTGTATTGTATATGCTAATAAATTAAAAAGCGGCGAAACAAAGTCGTGTGGTTGCATAAGAAAAGAAAGATTAAGGAATATGACAAAAACACACGGGCAACGGCAGACAAGAATTTATAGCATATATACAAATATGAAATCACGGTGCAATAATAAAAATATGTCTGAATATCATTGTTACGGCGGGCGGGGGATAAAGGTTTGCGAAGAATGGAGTGGCGAAAGTGGCTTTGAGAATTTTTATCGCTGGGCAATGGCAAATGGGTATAACGAAACATTGTCTATTGACCGAATAGATAATAACAAAGACTATTCTCCCGAAAATTGCAGGTGGGCAACAAGAATACAACAAGCCCGCAACAAAAACAATAATCATAAAGTCTTATGTAACGGGAAAGAATATTGTATTTCTGAATTATTGGAAATAGCAAAAGTTAAAAGCCCTGAAACTATCAAGCGTAGATTATTATATGGCTGGACGGTTGAAGAAGCAATAAACACAAAATCTAAAACTTATAAAGGAAGATGAAAATGGAAAACGAAGTAATAGTTTATGAAGCACCACAAGTTGATATTAAGTCGTATCGTTCCGATTATTTGGTTTCGATTAACGATAAACAAGCAAGTCTTAAAAGAGATGTTGATTTTGGCAAGATAACTCGCAAAGACGGCTCTGCAATCACCAAACGTCCGTGTTTATATAAGGCGGGCGCACACAAAATCTTAACATTATTCGGGTTGAGATACACCACCGAAATGGTTAAAGAAGTTGCCGATTTTGAAAAAGGATATTTTTATTATGTTTTCAAGTGTACGGCATATTATGGCGATATGGCAGTAAGGACAGGCTGGGGCTGTGCTAACACAAACGAGAAATCAAGCGGTTTTGCAAGTGCGTATGACGTGGCAAACACAAAACTTAAACTTGCCGAGAAAAGAGCCGAAGTTGACCTTGCAATTAAACTTGCCGACGCAAGCGGTTGGTTTACGCAAGATATTGATGATGAAGATAATGAGCAAAGGGCAAAGGAAATCCTGTCTGACAACGACCCGATAACCCCGAAACAAATCAAGAGAATTTTTGCGATTGCGGCGAACAATGAGATTACGGCGGAAAAGGCAAAGCAACTTCTTGTGAGCAAGGGTTATGCTTCCACAAAAGACATCAAACAAAAAGACTATGACGAAGTAGTTGAATACTTTGAAAAATACAATGAAAACAAATAAGGAGAAACATATATGATTTATCTTGTAGAAAAAGGCGAAAACAAAAGTAAGTATGAAATCCGTAAAGCAAAGTACATTGAGAGTTGCAAGTGCAATAAACTCAATATACAATACAAAGACAAAGTAACAAACGCGTATGAAGAGGCGACAATTACGATTTGGGGCGAGCAGTTGGCGATTACCCCGCATAATTGGGAAAATAAGACCAAAGGCGACGAAATCCAAATCAACAAGGTGTCGGCAATCGGGCTTAACCCTGAATACAAAGGCAAGAGAACTCTTAACATTACAGTTCCGTCCGACGGCTTTTCGCTTATAAGAGCGAATTGGGGCAACGACGGCAACACCGAAACAACCACAACCGCACCGCAATCTTTCAGCGGAATAGACGACATATATTTACCTTTTTAAGAAATGATAATTGTTGAAGATACACGACAGCAAGGCGGAAAACACGAAGCGAAGAACGCATATTTTAGAAGTCAAGGGATAAAGGTTATTAGAAGTAAACTTTATGTTGGCGATTATGCAAGATTAGATAATCAGTCAATCGCCATTGACACCAAAAATTCGATAGCGGAACTTGTTATGGACGTGTGTACAGGTCAACACGAAAGGTTTAGGGACGAGTGCAAGCGGGCAAAAGAGTGCGGAATACAACTAATTATTCTTATAGAAGAGATACCACCGCACGGGAATTTGTCAGAATGGCACTCTCCCCGAACGAAAGTCAAAGGGGAAACCCTTGCAAAGTGTTTGCGAACAATGCAAGAGCGATACGGCGTTAAGTTTGGCTTTTGCGACAAGGCAAGCACGGGGAAAATCATTATAAACATACTTAAAGGAGTAGATAAATGAAAGTACGACAAGTGGCGGAACTCGTTAAAGAGATTTTGGAACAGAAACCGAAAGCAAGGGACTGCGATTTTGTCCTTTATGGGTTTGTTCTTAATAAATATGGGTATTCAATCAATATCCCGTTCGGTGAACTTGCGGAAAGAGTAAAGGCGAAAGAAATTCCGTCAATGGAAACGGTAGGGCGCACAAGGCGCAAATGTATGGAACTTTACCCGTCGCTGCGGGGCAAGTCTTATGAGCCGAGAGAAGAAAGGCAACTTGAATTTGTCGATTTCGCAAAGGACGGAAGTATATGAAACCCGAAGATTTTATTAAAGAACAGGAAAAGCAAGCA
>OIZS01000112.1_pt1 | contig 43911 bp, 68 predicted proteins | sample 1588641 | NCBI WGS metagenome assembly OIZS01 (sample SAMN03283240) | human gut metagenome | biome: human-associated habitat; material: feces | host: Homo sapiens | place: Peru | collected 2012
TTTTCAGATAGTTATATTACTTTGAAGGAATTTTGTCTTTATTGTGTATACTAGTCGGTAAAATTTGGGTTGTTACCAAGTTTTTCACGTATTGTCTACTAGTTCAGATCTCTAAGTTTTATTTTGTATAATCTCAATTCACAGCTTTGTGCCGTGAGGCTTTCTAGCATATTTGATCATGTTAGGAACAGCGATGTTCTCAACATACTTGCTTACAGGCTCTTCAGCATTAAAGATCTTTAGACACTCTCTTTGAGCTTTTGATATTGTTTTGATAGTGATGAAACTGTCGGCAAAACCTATTTCAGTGATTCCATCAAGCTCCTTGATTATGGTTTTAACAGAGTGTGTAAATTCCACTTTAACATAAACGCAATTCCAATATAATCGATCAGCTTTCCAATAAAATTCACATTAATTCCTTTAAAACTGACATTGAGCAATAAATCTCATGAATAAACTTGTCCAAATCTTTTCTGCTCACGTTTTAAACAGCAGACGCTATATAAGGTCGATATGTGTCACTTATGTAGTATCTGCACCATTCTTCTCCCATAGATAACAGAATTTGCTGCATATCTAAGGGAACTCATGTTAATCTTACAAACTCAGTACCAGGTGAATATGTCAGACTGATATTAGAGTTTGCAAGGTACTGATAAACTCTCATCAATGATGGTCTTGAAAGCTCGTTCTTATGGTCAGGTGTAGGAACTGTAAGTCTTTGCTCTTCCATCTTCTTTCTCATCAGATATTCTGTAGCAGAAAAGATTAAAAGAGCTAAAGTCATTACCCACATCAGAGCATTTATTCTTGATGGGCTTTCAAGGTACAAAGTGTTTACCAGTAATCTTTTATCTTTAAGGAATCTCTATTTTCTCTCAACTACAGATTGCTTCTTATAGATAGAAAGTAATTCTTTCATTGTCCATTTACGCTCTGTATCATTAGTACAGATGACGTAATAGGTTGAGTTTTCAACAGCAGCATTAACAGCTTCACTGTTAATTGAAGCTACAGCATGAACTTTAACAGCAATAGTGACAGGCTTTTCATCTTTCTTATGTTTGCCTCTACCTTTATGTCCTTTTAGGTAATGTCTGATATAGATACAAGCTTAAGCTTTGCTGTAATATCATCCATGCATTTACATGGCTTGGTTTCAAGTTTTGTTAAGGCTTTTTGAACTTCTGTTCTCCTATAGTACATTCTCCACACCACATAGCTTTGACACCATCAGGATCATTACTTTCTACAGGTACGAGTTTATCTGGCTCTTGAGCTAACAGATTAAAGCACTTTATTGCCTGACCGTAAGAGTCAGGTATTCTGGTTACAGCATACAGACGATGTAATGCCAGCTCTTTAGCATTATCACTGGTACATAAAGCACTGTCAGCTACCAGATATCTTAAGTCTTTAAACTGCTCTTTAATTAGAGACCAGTAAGTAATAATGACATCTTTAAAACTTGTCTTATCACTTGTGTGGCCACTAACACATTTTTCAAATAATGGTATATGACTTAACCCATCACATATCATCAGCTCATTTATCTGATTTAATTCAGGATGGCAGTCTCTACTGTATCCCTTATCAAGTACGATATCACAGCCATCTTCAACTCTGCTCTGACCTTCATAGTGGAAACTGGTTGAGTCTATATGTACTGAAACAGGATTAAGCTCAAGTTTAGTTGCTACTGCTTGAGAACATCTTAGAAACAGTCTTTCAGGTCCAAAGTCAGCTATTGCATCCAGTAGTCTTGAAAGAACATCCCTGTTTATGTCTTCTACATTAAGCTCTTCATTACCAGTTAAAGCTCTTACTGGTTTACCACGGTAAAACTCTGAGGTTCCGTACAATGACTGGTATGGTACATTTAATACCTGACAACACAGTAGCTTCACTAACTCACTTTGAGTTACCTTTACATGTGAACCTATTTTTCCAATACAGAACTCAATCACAGGTGCTAATTCAAAGTAATCAAATCCTGCTGCTGTAAGTCCTATGTTTCCAAGCTCTGTTGAAAGTAAATCACCTATGTTATCAAACTGTACTGCCATCATCGTGATCCTGTAATATCTCTTTGATGGCTATCTTTTAACCTATGTTGACTACATTCTCAAGCTTATAGTACTAAGCGTGATCTTTGTTTTATATTGTGATAATGTGAATATTGTAAAGTGATCCAAAACTCACATAATCAACATTATCAGATTGATTTATTTAAAATAATTGTTACATTAAGTATATTATTTTAAAAAGTGATCGAAAATCAAACACTTAAATATGTCAGAATATATTCCTATTTTTTTTACTGCCCAATGTCAGTCAGATGAGCAAATTCTTAAGATTAGAAATAATCTGTTAGATGCCTTTGATGCTGAGATGCTAATTCAAGGTACTGATGATAATCAGGACTACCTTGATTTGGTTGACAGCTATGTAGCTGTTTATAAATTCTTAACAGAAAAATTTAACGGTGATTCTGGTATTGAGACTGTAACTCTAAAACAAAGTGAGCCTTCATTTGTTCTAGCTTATGACAAATATGGCGATTCAACTAGAGCTGATGAGATAGCTGAGCGTAATGATGTTATCAACCCTCTTTTTATGCCAGTAGGTGATTTTACCGTATCAAGAAAATAGCTCTTTTCTAATTCTTCACTAAGTTTTTTGAACCTATAATTGGATTAAAAGACAAGTGAGGTTTATATGAAAAAGTTAGTTATCGCTTTATTTGCTATATCTTTAGGTTTATTCAGTATTCCTTCATATGCTATTTGGGAGGGAGTGAATGAATTGCCTTCATGGGATGATTATGTCAAAGAACATCCTAACAGAGGAAGGGAACAAATTGAAAAAATGCTACAAGATAGTGCCAAATCTGATTGGAAACGTATTATTAGATCTCAGCCTGAAGTTTTTGACATGACTATTGATGGCAAAACTAGAGAATGTTACTACGAAGGTAAAAATATAATTTGTGAGTAGATATGGAGTAAGGCAAGATTTATATGAAAAGGTTGGTTATATTACTGATTACCATTGTATCCTTAGGGTTGTTTAGCTCTTCTGCATGGGCGATTGCTGATGATTACTATAGTTTACCTACATTAGAAGATACTTATAAAAATAGAGATTTGGCAAAAGAACGATTTAATAAAGATATGAATACTTTAAAAGGCTCTGATTGGAAACGCATTATTAGATCTCAACCTGAAGTGTTTGATATGACCATTGATGGTAAGACAAGAGAATGTTACTACGAAGGCAAAAACATAATTTGTGAGTAGATATGGAGTAAGGCGAGATTTATATGAAAAGGTTAGTTATATTACTGATTACCATTGTATCTTTAGGTTTATTTAGTACATCTGCATGGGCGATTGCAAAAGATGCAGATGAAGGTCCTGATTTTTATGATATTTATAAAGATGGAACAATTACAAAGCAATATATTGATAAAGCATTAAAAGATCTTGCTAAATCAGATTGGAAACGTATCACTAGATCTCAACCTGAAGTATTTGAGATGACTATTGATGGTAAAACAAGAGAGTGTTATTACGAAGGTAAAAACATAATTTGTGAATAGATATGAATGACAATGAAGTATCATTAAAAGTTAATGGAGTTAAATACAAGTTTTGGACATCTGTTAGTATCACTTCAGAATTGAACACTATAGCTCCAGCTTTTTCAGTAAATGCCTTTTCAAAGTCTTCTTTGATGATTGAAGGGCTAAAATCTGGTCGACCTGTTACAGTAAAAATAGGTGAAGATACTGTTCTTACAGGTTACATTGAACAAACTCCTGTAAGCTATTCTGCAACTTCTGCTAACGTAGGCATTGCAGGTCGCAGTAAGACCTGTGATTTAATCGACTGCACTGTAATGGTCGATGATCCTAATATCTCTTATGAAAAGCCTAATACTTCAAATTCAAACTATGTAAGTTGTCCTCAAAATGCTGCAACTGAATATAAGAACGTTGCTCTTGAAACTATTATCGCTCAGTTAATCATGCCTTATGGTATTAAGCTTGTTAATGAAACAAAGCCTTTAACTAAGAAACGTAATTTCTCAGCAAAGCATGAAGATACTGTATTAAAGGCTCTACAAAACCTCACATCTACAGAGAATTTGCTTTTTTACGGTAATGAAAAAGGTGATCTTGTAGTTACTGAAAAGGCAAGCTCACAGCTGATGATGCTTTAGTACTTGGTCAGAATATCCTTACAGGTGATGCCAGCTTTGATGCAAGTAAGATTTATAAATACTATCGAGCTGTAGGGCAAGATAAAGGTGTAACCGGCAAAACAGGTCATGCTGCAAGCAACCATAATTACACAGCTGTGGATGATAATGTTTCAAGAACTCGTCTTTTAACAAAGAAAGTTCAAGGTGCAGCAGATACAGCAAAATGCAAAGTTACAGCTGAAGGTGATCGTGATTACAACCATGACCAATACTTTAAGATCACTTACAAAGGCCAAGGTTGGCGTCAGTCTACAGGAAAACTTTGGAAGATTAACTCTTTGGTTGATATCAAAGATGATTTTTTAGGCATTGATACTCAACGATCACAAAAGTTTTTAATTACTCGTGTTGTTTTTAATCTAACTGAAAATGAGGGGATGACAACCACTCTTGATGTAATACCTCCTAACGGCTGGAGATTGGAAACTGAGAATGATAAAGAAGATCCTAAAAAGGTCATTATCAAGAAAAGTAGTAACTCCTCAGCTGATTTTTCATGGATAAACAAAAAGCAAGATTTTATGAGTGCATAAATGGCAGCAGATATTGAGCGCGGTACAGTAATCATCTCTAAAAATGATGATGAGTTTAGAGAACTTCAGGTAGAACATCAGAGCGGTGAAGTTCGTCAAGATGTTGAGCAAATGGAGCCTTATGGTTTCAGTTCAGAACCTTATACAGACGGTAAGACAGATGCAATTAATCTCTTCTTTGATGATGAACGCAATCATGGTGTAGTTATTAATGTTTCAGACAGGCGCTATCGAATCACTCAGATGAAGACAGGTGAAGTTGTTATCTACGATGATAAGAAACGTCATGTATATTTAAAACGTGATGGTATAGAAATTGACGGTGTAGATGATCCAATAACAGTAAAAACAACAAACGACATTATAGCTAAGTGCGATAACTTAACTGCAACCTGTAAAAGTGCTGCATCGGTTAACTGCGACACCTCATCTGTTACTTGCAAAACATCTGCAACCGTAACTGCTCCAACAATTATGCTTGACGGAAATGTAACTGTTACAGGCACTCTAATTACAGGCACAAAAGGTGGTGGTATGGCATCATTTGGCGGTACTGTTAATGCTAAGGGCTTAATTCATTCAGAAGATGATATTACAGCCGGATCAATCAGTCTGCAGCACCATGTTCATACTGGTGTTCAAGGTGGCAACGAAAATACAGGAACCCCAAGTTAATGAATATATCAGAAAGAATAATCCCAGTATGGTCATTTGACAAAGGATCATGGTACAGAACTGATGATCTTTGCAGTTTATTTGACAATATTGTTTATTGTCATGATAAGTCGTATCGATGTACTTCGGCTGAAGACATATTTGGAGTTAAATGTTATTACATACAGAAAGACGGTTTATTCCGTCTTTTTGATTTTTCGGCCAGCCATATTTGCAGAAAACAGTTAAAGAGGCTTGAGTATTTATGCAGATGTTCTTAAACAACTCACTTGTAACAGCAGATATGAATGACAGCCTTTCAAGGGCTGTTGTTATCAGCCTGTTCACATGGAGACTTGCAGACACTGGAGACGTTTATGACGGTTCTAATAAATACGGCTGGTGGGGTGATACCTATCCTGTCGAGCCAGGTGACAAAATTGGCTCTAAGTTATGGCAACTCTTAAGACGTAAGCTGACTGATGATGTTATAGCAGAGGTTGAAGAGGTTTCAAGAGATTCTCTTCAGTGGATGATAGATGACGGTATCTGCTCAAATGTAGATGTATCTGTAGAGCGTTCTGAAATTAACAGAGTGAATATCAGTGTTGTATTAACAGTTGACGGTAAACAGACAAGTTATAAGTTTAAAGAGGTATAAATGAATAATTTAAGGCCAAAATTGAGTGACATCATCACAAGAATTGAGAATGATGCAAAATCACGCTTAACTTCAGAAGAATTAAGACGCTCTGACTTATCTGTTTTTATCCGTGTCATTGCTGGTGTGTCTCATTCAATTTATGCAGCACTTGATTATTACAAAAATCAGCTGTTTTCCGATTCAGCTGAAACGGCTTATCTTGAAAGGCGAGCTTCTATTTTTAATCAGACTAGAAAAACAGCAACTAAAGCAACGGGAGAAGTTAAGTTTAACTATTATAACGACGTTGTGGATGTCCCTGTAGGCACCCTGTTGCAGTCTCAGTCTGGCGTACAGTATCAGTTAGGAGTAGGCAATTACTCTAATGTTATTCAGAATTGGAGAAATGCAGGACATGCTGTACTTAATTCATTCTGATGAATTAAGTACAACCTCATCAGTCACCAGCACTGCTCTTGGGACATCTCAAGGAACTGCTCAAGGTACGGTTCAAGGAACAGCAGTTGATTTTAGGCAGACTGATATTAACACTCAGAAATCAGAATTAGCTGAAGCTGTAAAAACTTCAGTAAGGCTTACTTACTTGCTCAGTTAGCCGGTATTGTTTCTCTTGTCGGAACAAACCTGGATGGTGAGAGTGACGGAGACATTGACACAGCCGGTAATACCAAATCTGAAGATGAAATCCTTGCACTTCGTAATGAAGTTCTTTCAGTTATTGAAGCTGAAATGATATATCATGGTACTGATGACAGTAATTTGTATGCAAGTCTGGAGGAACTCTACAGCAATGTATATCATTACTTTACAAATGAGGTTCTAGCAGATGGTAAAACCATAACTGTAACTCCAAAAGAGCCACAGCCTACTTTGGTTTTAGCTTATGAACAGTATGGCGATACCAGCAGAGTGGATGAAATCATAAGACGTAATAACATTCATTTTCCTTTGTTCATGCAAAAGGTACCAATCAGAATTACAAAATCTGTATCTTAGTGTTTTAACCATTAATTTTTAGACTATAATTCAAGAAAAGAAGGATAGTTGCTATGAAAAAATTAATAGTTTTAATTGCTTTGTTATCATCAATCGGATGTGCAAATGCTTATTGTTCTCCAAAAGATGGCTTTACAGAAGATTGTAATTGGGAAGATGAGGACTTTGCACAACTTGGTTCATTGGAAGACCAGTTAAAAGTAGCTAGAGTCAATAGTATGATTGATCCTATGAGTAGAGGAACGAAAGTAACGATCGACGGCAAAGAATATCGCTGTATACAGCATTCTGATGATTCCATTGAATGTGAAAAATATTAGTTTTTAATTTGTTATGGAGGCCCACTTAATTGTGGGCTTTTTTATGGTCAATAAAAACACAGTACAGCTTAAAGTTAACAGTTCAAATACCTATAACTACTGGTCATCTGTATCTATTACTTCAGAGATTAACGCGTTATCTAGAACTTTTCAGCTGGACATAACTCCAAAAGTTTATGCCCAAAGTGAAATTCCAAAGTTTACTTCTGGTGATGAAATCCAGCTTACAATAGGAGATGATCTTGTACTGACAGGCTTTATTGACTCAACTCCAATCAGTTATAACGGTACATCAGTGACAGCTTCAGTTGTTGGCAGAAGTAAGACAGAGGATTTAGTAGACTGTAACGTAGCTCCACAGGGATATGACTTATCAAGCATTAAAAATAATTCTTGGACAAAGAATATTAACGGAGGCAAAACTTTTGTAGAGCCTAATATTACAAAGGCTGTTACTCAGTTTAAAAACATCCCTTTAAAGCTTGCTGTATCTCAGTTAATAGCTCCTTATGGAATAAAACTTGTCTGTGAGTCAAACAAGGCTGCGGTTAATTCAAATGTTCACTCAACTGTTAAAAACAGTGAAACAGTTTTTAAGGCAATTCAGAATTTAACCAAATCATCAGGTCTATATTTTATGGATGATGAGTATGGCAATCTGGTAATTGCTGATACTGACGATCCGAAATCATCTGGTGCAACATTAGAATTAGGCACCAACATTCTGACAGCATCTGCACAGAAAGATTACACTCAGCGCTTTTCTCATTACTGGTATGACAATGATCAGAAGGGCAATAATAAGAAGTTTGGTGATGACCTGCAGCAAATTTCTAAATGCCAAGATGAGAAAATTAAAAGATTCAGATTCTATCGCTACAAAGAGCAGACCATGAACGGTGGCATATCAAATGGACCAGAACAGGAAGCAAAATATCGAGAAGCTCAATCTAAAAAAATTACATATACAGTTTTAGGATGGCGTACAGGGAAAGATGGCCTTGAATGTGATTTGAGGAAGGTAAACACTTTAGTCAAAATTAAACCTGTAACTCTTTAAGAACAGACGCTAACTGTGAGTAATGAATAGAAGGTCTGTTTTTGATAACCGTCTTAACAGGGAATACAGAGTAAAGATTTTGGAAGTGAAGCTCTTTTACATAACCAATATTTAAAGCGTAGATGTCAATCTCTTTAATGTACATACAAATACGCTTAATAGTTTCGTACTTACCTCTGGTATAAAGATCTTGTTTTAAGATCTCAACAAAAGCTACAGGAGTAATAGCTTTGTAGTCAATCTTACCTAATGAAGGTAGGATATAGCGCTCAATGCGGTTAGAGATGTCCTGCCAATTCTTTACTTTAACCTTCTTAACTTCAATCCACTCATAGTAGATCTCTTCAAATGTATGTACCTTTTCTTTAATAACAGGTGAACCTTCAAATTTAGCTTGGGCTTTTAAAAGAGATAACTACTCTCTAGCTTCTTTGATAGATAACTCATGGAATGATCCTAGTTTCTTACTTATCTTTTTATCATCAGATCTAAAATTAGCAATCCAATTTTTAATACTTGAGGGTAGTATGCGCAGGTATAAGCCATTACCATCAGCTAAGTTGTATTCCTTATCTTTTGCCTGAGCTTTTTTTTCTAAAAATGTAAGCATAAATGCTCCTGAATTATCCATGTGGTGTTTAGCCGTTTTTGTGACTGTACATTTGTAAACGCCACATTAGCGCCACATATTGTAGCATTTATTTGATACTAGCTATGATAGTAGCTCTGCTAGTATCACCGATTTTTAACGATTATTTTATTGAAAATTAAGAAAAAAAATAGAAAGGATAATTAGCTGATTTTAGATACAAAAAAGCACCTAAAAGGTGCTATGGCGGTGAGAACGTCCATCATTTTTGGCTATTTATTTATTGATTTATAAAATAATATAGCCTACTAGACTGGGTGTATGGCGCTTGTATGGCGGTGGATCCCACGTGATTCAGCACACTCATTTTTCTCTATTATCACACAATTTAGGCAGTATCTCTACTGCCTTAAACTCACTTCTTTAAGATTGTATCCACAATAAATCTGCTTGTGGTTTTGTCTGATGATTTTGCAAGCTCTTTAATCTGATTCATCTCATCTTCAGTACAGACAACAACAATGCGCCCTGATTTCTTAAGTTCTGGTGCTTTGTTAGGGCCTGTGGTTCCAACAGGACGTCCTGCACCTTCTCTGTATCCACCTCTCATGATTAACCTCCCTAAAAGAATTTTGTGTATATAGTCTCAATTAACCTAATTGCATCAATAGTAATTAAAATAATTAACAGCACTAAGATCCAATCAAGTTTATCTAATTTTTTCATTGTATTTTCTCCAATCTTAACTTAAACTTTAAGTAAGCCCTTAGGCCTCCAACCTAAGGGCTGATGTTTAGAAGAAGTGGTCAAGTATCCAAAGAATAATCTGTATCAGTATGTCTAGCACTGCGATTATTATGGCGCTTGACCATTTACGTTTGCGGGATTGCTTACGTTTCTTTTTGTCTTTCATCTCTCACCTCCTTATGTTTATAATTATATATTATTGATTATTTAAAGTCAAGCAAATAATCTATAAATATATTAAAAATCATGTTTATTATAATAATTTTGTGATTGTGATATTTAGCTAGACCGAAAGCAATAAAATGTTTTAAACTATAAGAGAAGTTTTTGGAGTCACTATGAATTTATTTGCATCTTTTTCAAATGGTGTTTCAGCTATGACTGATAGCCTATTTATAGATCCTCCTTCTTTTAAGTCTGGCTTTTTAATTGATAAAAGAAAATTGAATAGTGATTTTAATAAGTTCAATCTAGATTTAAAAAAAGGAATAACAGCAATTGAGCAGAAAGAACGGATTAAAAACAACCCAGACAAATGAAAACGGTCTGAACAATCAACTTGAGATTGTTTCACAGGAAGACAATAATCCTCTTCCTCCTGTGGAGCAACTCGAGCGTCTTCATGGTTTTAGACCTGATTTAGTTGATAAAGTTGTAGATGCTGCATTAAAAGAAACTGAACATCGCCATAAAATGGAATCAGAACAGTTTGCTTTCTTTAAATCGGAAACTGTCAAAAACAGGTGGCTAGTAGGTGCTATAACTGTTTTATGTTTAGTTGTTACTGTGGTATTAGGTATTCTGGGTAAAGAGATTTCTGCTCTTGGATCTTGTTTCTTTCCTGTCATGTTAGTCTTATCGAGATTTTTTAAACGATAACAACACATTGATAGTGTTTTAGACCCAAAATAAAACAAGGAGGATATATGAAAGAAATCTTATTAGATAGTATTGATATAGCCTCATTTATCGTTAAACACTGTGCTGTATCTAACTACTTTATCAATCTTACAAAACTGCAAAAACTTTTATATTGCTGCTATGGTGTAATGCTGGCTGCATTCGATGAACGTATTTGTACAGAACATCCAAAAGCATGGCCACACGGTCCAGTATTCCCTAGAGTATATAATGTAACTTCTAAAAACAGAGACGGTTTTGTTCAATATTTACTTGAATACAAAGATAAATGCAAAAACCTTCTTTCAGAAGACGAAAGAGTTTTACTAAAAAAAGTTATTGATGCATATGCAAAATATCCCGCTGGTAAATTGGTTGAATGGACACATTTACCAGACAGCCCATGGTCTTATACTGTGAAAAATACAGGAATGCATTCATCATTAGATGATTCGGTTATTAAGAGTTATTTTGAAAAAAGGTTAATAAAGCATGCCTCAGACAAGTGATATTGACACAAAAGAGCTTGATAAATTACAGGGAAGTTTTGTTCAGGAGGAATCAGGTGAAAACCAAGATGACTCTTTGGAACAAAAAGTAGCTAAAAGTTTAAGTTTTTACAAAAAAGTATTAAGGTATGCATTATTTCTTGTAGGTATTATCATTATTGCTGTTTTTGTCTGTAGATATCTTCATCTTATAAACAGCAATGAAAAAATAATATCAATATATCTGCAAACTGTAGATTGGCATGTCTATGTAATTTATGGAATATCATTAGCGTTTACAGGCTCAATGATAGCAACTATCTTTTTATCTCTGTTAAGTTATTTAAAATTCCTGTCAAAGAATAAAAATTAAAACAGTATGAGGCGGTATCTCTACCGCCTTTCTATATTAAGCACTAACCACAAGTTCACCTTTCTTTGATTTAGTAGTATTAAACCTCTTTAATCTTTGGCAGCTTACTTCTGGAGCTGTAGCTGACTCATAAAGACGAGCAAGAGGAAGATCTTGGATAGTACATACCAGTGCTGCAAGCTGAGACTGTAGCTTAGTAACCTTTCTGAAAACCTGTAAGACATCTGGCTTAAACATATCATGGAAGTAGATCATGTGATCAATTGCAGTAGCCTCATCCTCAGTGATTGTTAATCTATCATCTGCCTTTGGTTGCTTGTCTGTAGTATCTGTAGATTTATTGAGCGCGATAGCATAGCCTTGCTTAAATGCACGTTGGGCAATATTAACAGCTGCAACTAAAGCCTCATCTGAGATGTTGTACTTCTGGCATAAGTCAGTAAGCTGCTTTACATACCAGCAGCGTTTTTGAGATTCAGCCTCAGCCTCATGATCATCAACATGAGTTTTATTTGCAACATAGGCACCTTGAGCGCGAATTGAAGGTAATACTTCATTACAAATCCACTGACGGAACTCACGGGCAATCTTAGAGTTAGATCTCATCATTACGAAGTAGAGCTGAGGCTCGGTGATCATGGTGAACTCTTTTACTCCGTAGCCAGTGTCAAAGCTACATGAATTTAATTCACCCAGCTCAAACTCTTCTTTTATCTGATTAGCTGTCTTTGCTGGTGTAGTTAAGTTAAGAGATGTACATACATCAGCCAGGCAAAAGAGCACTTCACCTTTATCGTTCTGTTCTACACGGATATTTGAGTTGTGAAAGTTATAAACTGAAAGATTAGAATTTGCCATTATGGGCTCCTATTGATTTACTTTTGATAATGCCTTTTTGCGGGCGGTGAGTGCTCAAAAACTCGTCAATAGTCGAGCGGTGCTTATTCAGTATATTCACACCACACTCACCATACAGCAGATACACGAAGTCTAGTGACCGTGTATATAAAGAGGTGAGATGACGCTTGTCGCAACATCTGCGCTATTGAATGTCGTGTTTTTGAGGCACGGTAGCTTGTAGCTACATCTATAGTATAGCGCAAAAAATAAGAAAAGTGGAAGAGTTAATGCTGTTTATCAAAATCCTCTTTATGACAGTATAAGGATATTGTACTTACAACATTAATCATCTTTACGCAGTCAAGCATTATGTAAAAGATATTGATTAAACAAGAAAACCCCAGTGTTGCAAAAAAGAAATTTACAAAGTAGAAGCTAAAGTTATGTTTAAAAATAAGCCAGCTTACAAGACAGAATATAAAAGTAACTGTGCCTTCTGTGATTGCAGATCTTACATTTGAGAGTATATTTAAACAGCTTTCCCAGTCATCAGGAGCTTTGCCTTTATAAGAAGCAAGATCTTTAACACAAGATACAACATAAGGTGATGCAATCATGTAGCTTGCAATAAAGACTGAGTATAAGGTTAAGATAGTGCTGAAGCAACTATTGCTAAATAAATCAAGTAATGTATTGTTTAAAAAGCATGAGTCTAAAGCAAGAATGATAATGCTTAAGCAAAATATTATGATCCAATCAAAAGAGCATGATTTGCAATAATCAAAGAAGTTCTTAAGCATACATTAGCCTTTAAAGCATTTGTGTATTAATTCAAATATGTACTTGATGTAGCTGTCAGAATTACTATCAACATCTTTATCTAACTGTTTCTTTTCAATATTGATTTCCTTAATTGAAGATTTTGATTGAGAGTTATAGTGCTTTTGAGGAGATTCTTCTGTTTTGATGGTTTTCATTTCTACTTTAGCCATTCCAGAGTCTGCTAGTTCAGCAATTCCTATAACGTCAGGATCATCGTTTGACAGTACGAGTTTACCTTTTGATTCAACTGTTTTAAAGGATGATTTATCAGCCTGAAAGTTGCTTTGCATCCTTTTTAATACAACATTAGCAGACTGAGTTTGATGAGGCATGTTTTTACCATAAACCTCTACAAACAGTTCTGATATGGTTCCTCTATTTTCTCTTATAAAGTTCCAGTATGTCTTTGATTCAGACATTGCCATAAACTTTAATTGGATAAAAAATTGGGAAAGAGGTGTTCTAACTTTGTTAAAAAGATTCTTATCTATCATCTTGAAAGATAAATTATCTTCCTCAATACAAGCGATCTGACGTTTAAGATCAATGAAGATATTTGAATATTTCTCCCAATTGTTTACAAGAGTTGTTGTTTTTAAATTAACTTCAAGAATTGAAGTTTGTCTTAATTTTCCAAATCTAAAGAACAAAAGTTTTTTATCATCATCTTTGAATATCAGTCTTGTTGAATACTTTTCTTTAAGATTAGAATTATCATCCTTTTCTAATTCTTTGATAATCTTAAGTAAGTTTATCCAAAATAAGTTTTGCTTGTTGTCCTCCAATTCCTGTTCAGATTTGCCTATTGTTTCTTTTGTGTTGAAGGTAAATAACGAATGTTCTACACATAGATGGAATCTATAACAAGTCAATTGCATAACACACCTCTCTCTTTTCTTTAATGCTAGCAAAGCTAAGTGAATTATGCTGTGCTAGCAATCACTAACTATTTAAAAATTCGACTACAAAAAGCAGTACATACCCCAAAAAAGTAAGAAAAGTGGAAGAGTTAATGCGGTTAACACATTATTCAATCCTTTAAATTACCTTAATCAAGATTAGCTAGCTTTCTTAATGCTTTTATCAAATTTTCGCTTATATCCTTTAAATTTTGAATAGACAAAAGGCAATACTTATACTGAGACGTTTGCAACTCTTCTAATCTGTCTATACGCTTGTTAAGCGCACAAACAGCTAACAATAAGAATAAAAGAATAACACCTAAGACAACCGCTAAGATTACTTCATACATCATTACAGCACACCGAAATAAACTAAGATAACTCTACCGATACCTAGTCCTAATGCTCCACCTATAGCAACTGATGCGATTGCTATAACCCAAGCTAAGGCTGTTCCTATTATTTCACCGATCTGTTCTATCATGTCATCTTCCATTTGTTTCTAAGCTCCAGTACTACCAAATCCGCCATCACCTCGCTCAGTATCATTAGCAGAAGTAAAGCATGAGAAAAACTCATCAATCTTTTTAACAGCATCAGGATCATTAACAAACTTATTAGCCCAATATAAGAGGTCACATTCTTCAGCTGAGAATTGACGAGGATCTTCGGCGAGGGTGTAATTCAAAGCTTTCTTAAAAGGCTCTATATCATTTGAGTATTTAATGGCTATTAGTGATTTTCCACGTTCCTTTGCCAGCTTATTCAGATAATCAAAATTGATTAAGATACTTGTAAGCTGTTTAACTGTCAGTTCAACCTTGATAAGGTTCTGTGATGTTTCATGTTCCATTGTTTTATTCCTTAGTTGGTTTATCATTTACGATTTATGAAAGCCATTTGTCCAGACAACTTCGTCAGATTGTTTACCCACTTTAGGAGCCTTAGTATCAAAGTAAGTCTCAATCTTGATCTTGCAATCACTTACAGCAGCCTGAAGAGCGACATCAGGTTTTAAGCCGAAATCTTTAATGTAAATTGCTTTTGTCTCAGCGCCATACACTCTCAAGATCAAGTCTTTTAAAGCTTGTTTTGCTTTATCATGAGCATCGTCAGGGGACAGCTTATTTACCTTAACTTCATAAAGCACACGCTCTTTAATAAAGTTATTCATCTCAACAGTTAGAAACTTCATACTGGGTCTTACTCTTTAGTAACTAACAAACTGTACTTCTCGATTAGATCATCTCTGTTGTATATACACAACAAGTCCTCAGACAGGCGAACCAGGCGAGAGACATCATCTTTGATAACAGCAACGGTAAACTCCTGCATATCGATATCTTGCTCTTGCCATGCTTTTAAGTCGCCTGATACCTCGTATTCCTCAACAAAACGAGCTATAGCATCATGCAGATTGCACTCTAAGCTATCCAATCCAGGTACTTTAACTTTTAGCAAAGCTCCATGAGGAATAGGAGAGCGTAAGCGAACTTGAAAGAGAGACAGGCAATTATCTTTTTTAATAAAGTGAGCTCCGTCTAAATTCATTGACCAGAACTCGATATGTTTGCCTGCTAAGACGTCAATACCAATCTCAGGATCAGAACCATCAAATTCATCTTCAACGCTCTTAAGCCAAGCTTTAAGCTCACTTACTCTCATAGTTATGCCTTTGCTACAGTTATCTTGTTTAAAGGATGATTGCCGTTAAGTTCAAAACGCTTTGCAGCATTTAAAAGACCTACACGAAACTTCACACGATCAGCTCTATGCTCATCATCTTTTAAGCTGCTATATTTGTATTTAAGCTCATAAGCTTTTAATAAACGTTTCATTTGAAATACCAAGGTACCTTTATCAACTTTTGTCTTATGGCAAAGCTCATCGACTACAACAAACTCTAGAGCATGGCTATCCATCTCAAACTTTGATAAGTTTGCATTGATATACTCATCAGCAAAGCCCAGAGCGCGAAGTAGCTTGTCGTATGTGCCTACTCTTACACCAAAGACATACTTTGCTTTATCTACATTGACCTTTGCCACAGGAATGGCTTGCTTTGCTGCATCAGTTCCTTTTGTTCCTGTTCTTGGTGAAAATTTTGCAGGTGTCTTAATCTCAGTCTCTGTCTTTTCATCAGCTTTAACCTCTGCTGAGCTTTGGCAGGCTTTCTCAATGCTCTTCTCATCTTTAATCTCAATCACTGGCTTTTTGTATTCTTTCTTAGTATCTGTAGCCTTACTCTCTACAGTCTCAACGCGCTCTTCTACCTTGGCATTAGATTCAGCATCTTTAACCTCAGCTTTATCCTTAGCTTCATTAGCTTTCTGTGCTTCAATTACACCTTTGGCAAAAGCCTGGGGTGTATCAGGATTAGCTTTATCAAGCTCTTTGTTGATCTCATCCATGGTTTTGCTCTCAGTTTCATAAGCATCAAGTGCGTTGTATGCCTCTAAGATCTCTTGAGGATTGTCTATATAAGACAGGATCTTTTTTATAACATTTGGAAAAGCACCTTTCTTTAAAGCTACAAATGCTGCTCTAATATCTGTAGGCTTGGCTCCCATAAATAGAGCCTTATACAAAATATATGTGTTTACAGGCTCATAAGGCTTTAACGTCTTATCAGTAAGTTTGATATCCAACATTGCTAAAGGTTCGTAACTGTTCTTGAACCAAACACCATATAATTTCTTCATTTTGTTAGTCCTTATTTACCCAATAAAAAACGCTTGCATAACCGTCTACTAAAGATCCACTGTCATCAGTCATTGGAAAAGCGTGTATGCACTGGATATCTTTACTTTCAATCTTATTGTCGTTGATAAACATACATAGCTTCTTTTCAGCACTGTGTATATGTCTGTATAGCGAATATTCTGATTTAGGTTCTTCATCAAAGAAGATCTTGTGAACTAAAACTCTCATATTCTTTATTTAACCTCACTCTGCTTTTGTTTTAAGGTAAAAATAAAATCGTCAATATCAGTACGCACATATTTGCATTTTGAATTTGTCTTACTAGAAATATGTACTGGTTTGGGAAAATCTTTGTACCAAGGATCAAAACTAATGTATTTATTAAGAGAAAGAATTGTAATTCCCAAATAATCAGCTACCTGTGCTTTTGTAAACAACATCGGTTCCATATTTACACTCCTTATCAACGCACTCTCAAAAAGCCTGAGGTCAGGAAATGGATTACAACCTAACCTCAGTAAATCTCACTGAGGAGATATTTTCATGTTTCTAACTTACTCACCATATTTAAGAGCGGATGAGCGCGCTCTTTCTGCTTGTTTCCGTTGCTACAGAAACTGTTCTAACATTGATGCCACCATGAAGAAAGCTAAGATTATGAACATGCTTACGGTAATGTTTACCATCAGGTCATATAGCTTTTGTTTGAGCTTAGCTTTAGTCATTTTGATTACTCCTCAATGTCTGTTAGTCTTGTGTCACTAGAAGCCAAAGAAGTGTTGGATCTTGTCTACGATGTTGTAAATCTCATCTTCATAGCTGTACAGGTAGATAGTTGCAGCACAGCATCCAATAAAACCAACACCTGCCATAAGGTCGCTTAATACAGACTTGGTCTCCTTACTTAGTTTCATTTATGAGGCTCTCCTGTTCTTTAGCATGACAGTTATCAATGAAAGCTTTCTTAAGTCTGTCAGCTTCAGCAAATACAAGTGACCTGTCATTTGCATCATCAATAAGCTTTATTGCATAATTGCAATAGGAGATAAACTTGCTAGCAAAGCTGATACCTTTAGAATTGAACTGGTAATAGTTGACGCATATTGAGTGAAGAGCCTTGAAAGCCATTGCAGATTTGAGCTGTGGTCCTGTCCTAACCAACCCCCTGCAACATTTAAAGCCTTCTTGCTTGTCGAAGTATTGAGCGTTGAAGTTAACACCTTCAAGTACAGTTTCTTCTTTGTCTTTTAGAAGCTCCCATGCACGGCATGCTGCAAGATCTTCAAGTACACCAATATCAAATGATGCAGGTATATTCTTGATTTGGCTGTAAGCTAACTGATGAACACTCCACAACCACTGAGGATCAGTTGAGTGAATTACCTTAAGCGCAGCAGCTTTAACAGCCTTAGATACTGATGATCCAGGATCACATGCTCCATCAGCTTTCTTTCCAACAGGATCTTTTACAGGTAAATCTTTGACAGGCTCGGTTGCAGTCTTTTTTGCTTCTTTAGCTGTAGCTTTAGGAGTTTTTACAGACTTTACAGGTGTACCTTTGTCTTGATCATGCTTGTCATTGGTATCGTCTGTAGGCTTCTTTGTCTCAGGCTCTTTACCAAGATTTAAAACAGCGTCAGTGATCTTGTCCTCAATCTTTTGAGATACAACAATCATCTGCACAGCATCAAGATAGGCCATTTGTTTCTCATTAAGCTCTTTATTGATGTCTGACTTTAAGCTTAAAGACACTCTGTCAAAGAACTTTGAAGCCAATTCTTTTGCGTTTTCAATCTCAGTGTTAAGTTTTCTATACTCATTTGCCTTTAAGGTAAGAGTTGATATCTGAATATCTGATACTTCAAGAGATAAATTTAGTGTTGTCATTTCAGAATACCTGTAACTAGATAAATCTATTTGTTGATTAAATAATAGATCACTCTAGCAAAGGTATCAATAGATAAATCGAGTAATAAATAATATGTTGTATTTACTTGATTGAAAAATAAAGGAATTTAATTAAAGAAAAGCTGCTTAAATTGTGATGTGTTTTAATGAAATTCTTTACAAAAGTAATAAATAGTATTATAATATAAGCACGTTCAATGAGAACGGGGACTCGAAAGAGATGTTCAACTAACGGAGATATTCAAATGGATGAGAATGATTTAACTTTGATGTTAACTATCCTTTGGATACTTTCTAGCAAAAGTAATCAAGAAAAAGCACTAACCCTGTTTAATTTGATTAAAAGCTTAAGCTAGAAAGCAAGGTGGGGTGAGAGCCCCACCTACTCCGATTATAGGACATTAAATCATGGATGGAAAGTTATATAAGCGTTTAAGAATGGCATTGGGCTTAACTACCAGTGAGTTAGGTGAAAAAGTTGGTGTTGGTAGTAATTACATCTCAATTATGGAGAATGGAAAGAAACCTGTATCAGAATTACAGGCTATGAAGCTTAAAGAGTTGATTGAACAGCGTTACAAAGAGGGAGATGAGTGCTTTAAGATCTTAAAAGAGATTTTTAGTAAGTAATCACCAGCACGCAGAGTCAACATATTGCCATACCAGGCATGAGACACTAACGACAGCTAGTGCGATGTTATACCACTTAAGTGAGGTGTTTGGACCATCAAGATCGTTGATTCTGCGTAAAAAGTTAAACAGCTGAAATACAAGGTTTGAGATAAATCCAATTATCAGTACGGTAAGGAAGCAAAGTAGAGGTGTATCTACTTTGTGCATGTTAGAAAAGATACTTGCTGTCAATGTTGAACCTCCAACAAAAGCAACAACGATCGATGCAAAAATTCCTAATACAGTTACTGATTCCTTGCGCATGTTTTGAAAAGCCTTATTTACTTTATCGATGTTCTCAGTAGCTTTTAAAGAGTTATCTAAAGCTTTTCTTGAAGTAGATAAAGCATCTTCCTTGATTTTGCCAGTGTAAGCCAATCTAACAACTTCTAAGCTAATATGATCTTTTAACTTCTCTATACTTCTTCTACATCTTTTTGTTTCTAAATCTTCTATGTTGGCACTATCATCAATAATTTTTGCCAACAGCGAAGACAAATTAGTTACAGCTTGTTCTAAAAATAAATTGAGCTTTGCTGTCTCTACTTGCTCTAAATAATACTGTGTAACAACAGAGTAACTATGTCTCCACCCATCATCATACAAGCTATGAGCAATAGTAAGGTTTTTATCAACAAGAGCTTTATTAAATGTACCTGATTCAGTTACATTTTTTATAAACTGTAAAAATAACTCAGATTTATCTTCAAGCATTAGATTAGGCTCTCTGTTAGTGTCTTTGCATCTTCAACAATTGCAAGGTCGTCAATTCTGTTAAAATGATCTTCGTTGTAGACTTTTGCCCAAGCCCCATTAGGCCTATGACTTATCTCCACGAGATCCCAAGGTTTTCTGTTTACTGCACAGTTAACAACCTGTTGTACATACTCAGGTATGTTCTCTTTAGGCTCTATAACAGCCTGAGGAGGTTGCATATAAATAGGCATTCCACCACTTAAATGGTACATAAAATAAACTTCTCTGATCACAGGACCGAACATCCAAGCTTCAAATTTAGGATCTTCTATCAGAGCCGAGCTAAAGTGAGTTTCTCTTAATGATTGTAACTGCACAAAGTACAAGATCTTCTGTAGCTGTAAATTGCTTATAGGTGTCTTTCTGTCTATGCAGTATTGAACTATATATCCAGCTAATGGGAGAGCGTTCATACTTGCTACCTCTTCGAGTTTACTAATATTTTTTTTGTTGTTAGCTTTTACTAATTATAATCCACCGCTACCCGACTTATCTATAACGCGACCAATAATTCGGAAGTTGATCTCATCACCTTTGTGTATAGTTTCATCTGGATACTGGGGGTTCTCGGAATGAATAATTAGATCACCATTCATTAACTGTATTAGGCGCTTTACTCTTACTTCATCACCATAGACGATAGCGTAAACATGGTTATTATGTATGGGGCTTGTATCAGCCATATTTACTAAAATTCTATCATCGGGAAAAAGAATTGGCTCCATGCTGTCACCTGAGACAATAAATCTTTTACAATGCTCAGGATTCACACAAATACGCTGAAACCATGATCGGCGATACGTCGCAGGCACACTCTCAGTCTGTTCTTCATAAGTAGGTTCACAGCCATTACCTGCAGCACATCTAACACCGTACTCTTTAATCTGCACATAATCATCTGATGGAGTTTCATCATCATCCAATGCAACTACAGGGTCACCTTCAGGTTCACCTTTGCCTGTGATGAGCCATATCTGATTTAATCCTAGTAGCTTACTAACTTTTAATGCATTCTCTGAACTTAAATTTTTTACTTTGTCACTACACCACATGCTAACTGTAGATGACTTACATCCTGTGTACTTGCATAAGTCAGCTTGTGTCTTACCTGCTTTTTGTAATCCATAGCGGATTCTCTTACCTAAAGAAGAATAATCTGCCATACGTTGCCTCATAAAAATAACTAGATATACCTACTATTTTAGAATATTTCTCAAAAATTTGCGCTTGCATACTTGCATAGATTTATCTATCATTAAATACATAGAAATATCTAGATATATGGTTGTTTTAAATGGGAAAGATTACTAATACTTTTAAAGGTGAGTTCGCTGAAAAATTGATTGCCCAGTTAGGTGGTGTAAATCAAGTCTCACGAGAGTGTCATATTAGGACATCTTCTGTCTGCTCTTGGTATAAAAGCGGAGTACCTAGAGCGCGCCTTGACTTTCTTAAGCTAGCACATCCTGAGCTCCCTGTATGGGCTGAAGCTCCTGACTGGAACAAAGAACCTTCTACCTTATCAAAGTAAGGAGAGTTATATGGACACAATTACCTCGTATGTATCAGATGATTTGATGCAGTTGGAATTAGCTCCAGCTCCAAAGATTATCTTGGTTGCATTGTCTACTTTTAAGAATGGCTATTATTCAACAATGAATAACCTGGCTCTTAAGGTTAATATGCCCCGTAGAACTATACAACGCTCTTTAAAGACCTTAAAAGAGCGCGGTTACGTATACATTGACGAAACTGACGTAGGCAACATCAAGCTTTTAACTACCAACATCATGAAAGATGCTGAGAAAGTAAGAGTTGAATCTATGCAGCCAACACTGCTTAAAAAGATGCAAAAGAAGTCAAAAGCCAAGAAAGTTGATCCTGTTGAAAACTCTTTAGAGCCTGTGGAAAACTCTGTTGAGAGGGTGACAAATTGTCACAGGGGGTGCGACAAATTGTCACACTCCTATAATAAAGATCTAAATATAGATAAAAATAAATATATATATAGATCTGATCTTAATAGTAAGAAGCAAGGGGAAGTTTTTGAAAATCAGGCTCACGAGCTTGAACTTCAGGAACAGACTGTTGCTCTAAAGCCACAAAATCAAAAAGTCAGAATCGTCAAAAAGAACGTTCGTGGTATTGAGCTCTTTATCACCTATGATGAGCGCGGTGAGATGATCAACAGTGAGTTTGTTGATTATGAACATGCTTTTGACAATATCGATGAAAAGAACAACAAGAACGAGGTTATCACCTCAACTCTAAGACAGACCCTTAGTGACATTTACAAGCTGTCAGCATCAGACGTAGAGCAGTTAATCGAGAAGATGCACTCTTACTACGTCAAAGACGGTACATGGAGATATCAAAGAGGAAACCGTAAAGAGATCTCATTATCTCAGCTTACAAGACTATGTGTGTACTGGGTTAATAACCTCAGGAAAACACGACAAAGAATTAAGCAGCAAAGTGACTGTGTTTACGAAGAACCACAGTACTCTGTTGCACAACAAGATTCATGTACGTTGTCACAACCCACATCTTTAGCTAAAAACCGTGATAGTGACAGCGTGCATGGATGCCAAGACACAGGTAAGACTCAAATGCAGATGCCTAGTGTACTTACCAAAGAAATGCTTGCTAACAGCGAGTATATGTCAGCGCTTATAGCTCAATATGGCGCTGATGCAGTCAACAGACAGGTATGGAGAGGTGTTTTTTAATGTACGGCAAAGATTTTGATTATGACAACATTCCACCTGACAGAAGATTGCCTATACCTCCTGAGGCTATTGAAGAGCCTAGTGAAAGTAACAAGTATGGCTCAATCTTTCTGTACAGAAAAGAATATCCAAACGAAAAGGTGGGCAAAGCCATTATCTTGGATTTTGAGACTACAGGCTTAGACAGGTTTAATGATGATCCTATCGAGTTAGGCTTTCTCAAAGTTACCTACTCTAAAGACGATGGTAAGATCTTTCAAATCACTGACCAGTATCAAGGATTTAAGCAGCCTAAAAAAGAAATCTCTCCAATGATTACTGATATCACAGGTATTACCAATGAGATGGTTGCAGGTGAAGATTTTAACTATGCAAAGATCTTTAAGCTGTTCTCTGATGTAAATCTTGTGATATCTCACAATGCTGCATTTAACTGTCCGTTCTTTGACAGAATCTTTAAAGACAGTGAACCAATGCGCAAAATACCTTGGGCTTGCTCAATGATTGGTATTGATTGGTTAGGTTATGGTTATAAATCATGTGGCCTTGTAAAAATCATTGCTCATAATCGTTTTATTTACAAAGCTCACAGAGCATTGAACGATGCTATGGCTCTTACTAACATGCTGGTGTTACAGCCACAGCTCTTTATTGATTTAAGACGTTCTGCTGCTAACAAGTTCACAGTACTGGCCGTACCTGAGAGTGTTCTTAAAAACAATGAGAAAGATCGTGAGACTATCTCAAAAATGGGATTTTTTAAAACACGTGATTCAAACGCTCTTATCAGAGTGATTACGCCAAATGTTAAAGCAAAAGCATTAGAGATCATCACAGGTAATACAAATCTCACATTGAAAGATCTTGTAATCATTCCAAATGTACCTGCAGATAAGGCTTTTAGAATGTACCAGATTGACGGAATTTAGGAGTGCTTATAAGTCGAGCGCGTAAGGAAGGTAAATGCTAACTAAGTACATCATAGAAGCAATACAGGATGGTTTCTCATCTGATTATTTAAGTCTTCTGCACAACTACGGTTTATGGGCACGATATTTTGGTGCTGTAGGATATCACTGTCCAGCAACAGCCCATGAAGACTATATCATCGACGATGAGAGTGCACTTATTGTTGAAGCTTGTATGTGCTGGTTAAAGCAAACACGTCCTCAGGTGTACAAGTTGTTCTCAATGTACTATGTTCGTGGTCTTGATGAATACGATATTCTCTCAGTGCTTAAAGAGCATGACCACAGTATTAGAACACCAAGAGCGCGTTATAAAGACAGATATGATGCTACTCCATACGATAATGCTATACGCTACCTTACAGGCAGGGCAGTGAGAGATGTAATCATCCTGGGCGAAAAGTTAGTTCTTGCGCATCTTGTACAGGTATACAACCAAGAGCATGAGACACCTCTTAATGTAGATTGCGTTAAGGAGTGTAAATGAGAACTTTTGTATATAACGGCATTGAATACCGCTCTCTATGTGAGTGCTGCAACGCTCTTAATCTTTCGTATCAGAAAGTCAGACGTTTATGCAGACATTACAGACGCGCTCAAAAAGATCCTACACTTGCCATACGCTGGGCATTAGGTATAGAGCACATGTCTCACCTTGAACCTAAAACTGTTGCTTACACGCAAGATCAGGAAAGAGCAAACTTTAGGCAAATGAAGTTTAAAGATAAGATAATGCATGATTTTATAAATGTGTAAGTTTTCATAGTTCTCAACATGAAAGTGTTTCTGCAAAACAACAGAGTGATATAGAAAAGATCAACTTTAAGTAATTTTGACCTTTCACCAAAATCTGCGCTATACTATAGATGTAGCTACAAGCTACCGTGCCTCAAAAACACGACGATACATAGCGCTGACTTGGCGACACACGTCAATCTCACCATATTTAATACATAAGCCTTAGGTTTACTGTATTTACTCTATGGTGGTGTGGTGTGAATATATTGAATAAGCACCGCTCGACTATGTACGAGTTTTTGAGCACCACCGACCCACTCAAAATGGGTTAATCAAAAATATATACATAGGAGACATTATCATGTCTAACTCAAATCTAACTTCATACAACTTCCATGACTCAAATATCCGTGTAGAACAGAACGATAAAGGTGAAGTGCTCTTTTGCCTGGCTGATGTATGTACATCTCTTAACTTAACTACACCAGCAAAGACAGCTAATCAGATAAAAGAAGAGTTTGAGCTGGGTGAATTAAATTCATGTAGCTTTGACACTGGCTACGGAGTAAAAGAGTTCACCATGATCACCGAGCCTCAGCTCTACTTCGTAATGATGAGATCTAACTCTAAGATTGCCCGTGAGTTCCGTCAGTGGATTTGTAATGAAGTATTACCTTCAATTCGCGCTCAAGGTGCCTATGTTGGTAACGAAATTAAAAATGAAGTTGCAGACAAGGAAGCTAAAAACTACGATTGGTACATTGGACAGTTAACCGAGCTCTTTGAAAAGAACAAGGTAAGTAAAGAGGTATTGGTATCAACTATCAATATTGCTCAGCGAGTTTTTAAAACTGGATATGTTGTAGCTCTAAAGAACACAGCTGACAATCATGATAAGCCAAAAGCTGATGAGAAAGTAACTCTTACAGAAGATGAGATTACTGCAATTGATCACATGGTTTACTACCATGACAAGTTTAGACCTGACACATTAAAGGCTTACAAGAAGATTGCAGAAATTCAGGCACAGGCTACAAAGCTCTTGCTTACTATTCAGGATATACCATCAGCTCAACTTTATGAATCAGCTACAGCACCTGATATCAGTGCTCAAAGATTAAAGAGGTTTAATACTACTAAAGCAAAGAAAGGTGAACTTGTGGTTAGTGCTTAGAGATGTTAGACATATTGTCAAAGTCTACAAAAGCCAGATAGGGTAAGATTTAGTTAACTAGTTCACATTTTTTTTATATTTTTGCCCTAAATCATAGCAAACAAGTAAAAATATCAAACTTTAATTTATTAAAATTCAATAAGTTAGTAATTTTATATAAAACGGATCGTTAACGGATCGTTTTTATGAAATAGACTTATAAACAATACAGTGGATTAGTGTGATTACAGGGTAAAAACACTGATTTAATGTATTACATACGAGATAATTTAGTGTGAAAAACCTGCCTTTTGGCAGGTTTTTTCGTATATGGAGAAAGGCAAATGTTAGATGATATATTGCAGTTGCCTTATTTCCATTTTATTCTTGCAGGAATTACAGGCGCACTAATAGCCTTCCTTCGTTCTACTCTACAGCAATATCCTCCTACAACCAAAGAGCGCGTATTAGATGCCATATTATGTGGTGCCGGTACATTGTCTATTACATGGCTTGCATGGAGATTTGGTACAGAGAAGTTTAACTACAAAGATGCAATAGCGTATGCAATTCCACTTGGTTTCTTAGGCTCTGGTCATATCTTTGAGCTTATCTCCAAGAAATACCTTAAAGGAGCAACAAAATGAGAAATAACTTGTTGCACTTTGGAGCTTATGCTTTTGAATTTGGTTTTGCTTTATTAGCAGCTATTGCTGGCGTGCCAATGGTATATGCAATCATAAGTGTGATCTGCTTTGTCTGCATTTGTCTTTGGAGACGGTAATGAAAGTTTGCCCTTTAGAGACAGTTGAACAACAGAGAGTTGTTGCATGGGCAGATCATCAAAAGATAGGAAATGACACTATCGGTCAATTCTTATTTGCTATCCCGAATGGTGGTTCAAGACGTAAAACTACAGCAAAGTTTTCTCAAGAAGCCTATCGCATGAAACGTGAAGGCGTAAGAGCAGGTGTGCCTGATCTTATGTTTGCAGTTCCCAAACAGGGGTATGCAGGGCTCTTTATTGAGATGAAGAGATCAATTAAAAGTATGTCTCATGTTTCTGATGAACAAAAGGTATGGCATGAGCGTTTAGCAAGAATTGGTTATAAGGTTGTCATCGCTTATGGCGCTGACGAAGCTATTCAATCTATATGTGAGTATCTAGGCTATGAGTATGCAAGCAAGTGATAATTGTAAGGATTTAATCAAGAGCTTTGAAACTTACTCAGAAAAGGCTTACAAAGCTACAGATAATGAGAAGCACTACACCATCGGTTATGGGCATTATGGCTCGGATGTAAAAGCAAGTGATAAGTGGTCACTTGCTAAAGCAGAGGCTGTATTCTCTCAAGATCTAAAAAAGTTTGAAAAGGCTCTTGTTGCAGCGCTTGACGCAGATGAGATTGAGGTTAATCAGAATCAGTTTGATGCGCTTTTAAGCTTTACTTACAACTGTGGCATTACTCGATTAACTAATTCAAGCTTATGGAAGTCGTTAAAGAGCGGTATTCCTAATTCAGATTTGTTTTTACAATACAAATCACAAGGTGGTAAGTATTTAGCAGGTCTCTTACGCAGACGAGTTGCTGAAATTTACTTGTTTGAAGGAGCGGATTGGCATGAAGGTAATGATCTTGTGCTTGAGTATGTTCGCATCAGACGAGCTAACAATATCATGTTAAAAAACACTGGACAGCAGACTATTGATGCTCAGGTATATTTAAAAGTTGATCATTTAAATGGCTTGTTGAGCTTTGTAGCTAAACATGAGTAATGAATTGAAGAATTGCACTCTCTACATTTTTATTTTTAGTAATTCCTAATTTTGGGCATTATTCAAAGAAAGAGTTTTATGCGTAAGTTACAAGCTATCTTGTATTGCTTGCTGTTCTAATTGGCTAAATGGCTTACATCGTTTATGGATCTTAAATTACTTTTAATTGTAGCTACCATGTCAGCTGTCATTGGATCCTGCTTTGGTATCACTATTACAGCTAAGCATTACAGAGCCGAAATTGCTCAAATGCAGACTGAAGCTATAAAAGCAGAACACGAAGCTACAGTTAAGCAGCTTAATATAGAACATGAATGGCAAGCAAAACAGGAACTGGCTGATAAAGAGGCTACAGATGAGATTAACAAGATTAAAGACAAGTACAATGCTGCTATGTCTAAGTTGCATGCTAACAGCATGCACACAGACAGTGGCAGTACCAGTAAAACAGCACTGTCCACAAATACCACCTCTACCAGAGAAGCTAAAGCAACCTGCGAATGTGGACAGCTTAGACAGGACAGAAGAACTCTTGCAGAGTATGCACTTAAGCTCTCAGCTAAGTGTGATGAGATTGCAGTTGAACGTAATGAGTTAAGTAAGAAATATAACGCGTTGCAATAAAGATTAGAGAATAAAGAAAATGAAAACAAAGCTGTTTGCAGTATTTTTAATCGCATTTGGCGCTGTATTTTTTGATCTTGCTTTTAAAATTGTTTTACCTTTTGTTCTTCCTCTTTTGTTTGAGACAGAGAAGTTTTATTTGAATGGCAATCTGTACTTTTCTTTTTCAGAGATGAGTTTTTCTGGTTTTGTTGTTGCTGTTCTTTTGGGCTATGTGATTTGTTTTCTACAAAATCATATACATAAGAGCTAGCTTCAACAATGTAATCATCAACTTTATCAAGTCCGTTTTCTAAGTAATGTGAGCAAATTGTTGCAAATATGAAAGTAATAACTGGATTATTGGATATAAACTTTTTTATTGAGTTTGTTGTTTGCTTAAGAGCTTCAATATCAGTTTGAGTTACATCAGATAAAGATAAACCTTTAATAAAAGCCTTAAGTTCATCGTCATTATAGAAACTTGCATCATACAGAATTTGATAAAAAGAATCTGAATCATCAAGTTCTTGGTATTTTGCAATTATTTTCTTTAAAACAGGCTCGGAATATAAAGAAAGTTTATTAAAACCATTAACAAAATTGAAAGCGTAATGTAATTTATTGCCTTTTAACATATCGTTTAATACAGGATCTTGCTCCATTTTACTTATATAAATATCAAGCAATTCCTGTTTACTCATAAGTTTTTGATTTACAACCATTGAATTTATGAACTTACAACTTTCTTTTGACATTACAAGTTTGTTTATTCTTTTACATGCTATCAGCACTACTTCGGTGAACATTTGAATTTCTTTACAAAAATCATTTTTGTTAAGCTTTTTCATATAACTCCTTCAATTGTATATAAGGCTATATAGTATGTTGTGGTTTGTAGCATTGGTTCTACTCCTCGTTATTTATCCTGTGTTTATTGATTAGATTATAGTTCATATGCCAAGTCATTTTGCTCGTCCATGTCAATATGCCGGATGTCATAAGTATGCTGTTCAGGGTTCATGCTATTGTGCTGAACATAAAAGAACTATGAACTATGATGGACGCTCAAGACATAAGTTAGGTTACACCAACACATGGCTTAAAGCTCGCAAGGCTTTTCTAATTGCTCATCCTCTTTGTGTTGAGTGCGCTAAGCTTGGTAAGACAACACCTGCTACAGAGGTTGACCATATCATTCCTCACAAGGGAAACAAAGCTCTCTTTTGGAATGAAAAGAACTGGCAACCTTTGTGCAAATCATGTCATTCTAAGAAAACATTTACTGAAACTCTTGGTAAGCGATTGCAAGCCCCCGAGGGGGAGTCAAAAAGTTGACTGTGATGCTTTAGAAACGCCCCGTAAGTTCTTTACACGCGCGTGCAAAATGGAAACTTTTTTTGGCAGTCGCCACGAAAAATCGCTATCAAAATCAAAAAACGGTTATAAAAAATCATGGCTCGACCTAGAAAACCTACAGCAATTAAGAAGTTGCAGGGAACTCTACAGCCATGTAGAACAAACTTTAATGAGCCTGTTCCTAAGAAGGCTTTAAACACAGTTGAACCTCCTGACTTTTTATCCAAAACTGCACGCGACTTGTGGGTGTTTGCATTAGCTCAAGCACCTGACGAGTTGCTTACAACACTAGATTTTTCAGTATTTGCATGCTGGGCAGACACAATGGCAAAGATCATTGAGTGTCAAGAGATCTTAAATCGGGAAGGTCCCACTGTTATTGATGAAAACTTAGGCGTTTCAAAACCTCATCCTATGCTCAAAATGCAGAATGATCTTAAATGCATCCTGAGAGGCTATCTAACTGAACTTGGTTTTACTCCAGCATCACGCTCTAAAGTGAGTGTCCATACCAAAACAGAGAATAAGAACCCATTTGCTGACTTGTAACTATGCGTAACTACATCAAGATTGCTGATAAGTACATTGAAGATGTGCTCAGCAATAAGATACCTACCTGTAGATACGTAAAACAAGCCTGTCAAAGACAAGTAAAAGATTTAAAAAGAAAGTCATGGGCTTATCACTTTGATATAACCTTAGCTTGCAGAGTATGCAAGTTCATTGAAGCGCTTACTCATGTTAAAGGACCTAAAGCTGGTGAGAACATTAAACTTGAGCCGTGGCAGATCTTCATATTAACAACTGTGTTCGGCTGGGTAGATAAAAACAATCACCGTCGTTTTCAACAGGTTTATATCGAAGTGCCACGTGGTAATGGTAAATCAGCATTATCATCTGGTGTTGGCTTATACATGCTATGTGCTGACAATGAGAAAGGTGCTGATGTTTACTCATTTGCTACCACACGAGATCAGGCAAAGATTGTTTTTGGTGATGCTCAGGCTATGGCTAGAGCTAATCAGCCATTAAAAGATTGCTTTGGCTTAAGTGTTTTATCAAAATCCATGGTAGTGCCTGGCACAAACTCAAAATTTGAAGCTAAATCAGCAGATGGTACTACTCTTGATGGTTTGAATACTCACTGTGGCATTATTGATGAGTTGCATGCTCACAGAACACGTGAAGTATACGATGTTGTAAAGACGTCTATAGGTAAGCGCTCACAGCCAATATTATGGTGTATTACTACAGCCGGTTTTAATTTAACCGGTATCTGTATGGAAGTGCGCCGTTTCGTATGCAAGATCTTAGATGGCAGCGCAACTGAAGAATCTCAGTTTGGAATTATCTACACCATAGATGATGGTGACGATTGGAAGACAGAAGAGGCTTTAATCAAAGCTAACCCAAACTGGAATATCTCAGTACAGCCTAAAGCAGTGCTAGCTAACCTTTCAATGGCTCTGTCTGATCCTGCGGCTGAGAATAACTACAAGACAAAGCATCTATGTGTCTGGTGTAATGCTGACAGTGCCTTTTTTCAGATGTCGAAGTGGCGTAAGTGCTATAGACCTGAGATGACACTTGAAGATTTTGAAGGCGAGTATTGCATCTATGGTTTAGATCTTGCAGCTAAAACAGACATCACTGCCCTCGTAAGGCTTTTCTTTAGAAAAGAGAAAGATAACAAGGTACATTACTATGTATTCCCTGAGTTCTGGCTTCCTGAAGATAAAATTCAAAGCTCAGCAAACTCTCAGTATAAATCATGGGCAAAACAGGATTTAATCCACACTACAGATGGTGCGATTAACGATCTTGAATCAATTCAAAATTACATAGCTCAAGACAGTCAACGTTTTGATACTTTGGCTATAGCATTCGACCCATGGCAAGCCTATCAGTTAGCTTCCAATCTGATGAATGACGGTATACAGATGGTTGAATTAAAACCTACTGTAGCTAACTTCTCAGAGCCAATGAAAGAGGTACAAGCGCTTTGCTACCAGAAAAGACTGCATACAGATGGTAACCCTGTACTTGAATGGATGGCATCTAACCTTGTGGCTCACATGGATGCTAAAGATAACGTTTATCCTCGAAAAGAAACACCTGACAACAAGATTGATGGCATGGTTGCTCTAATCATGGCTATGAAGCAGGCTTTACTTCTTGATGTTGAGAATGATTACTCTGATGGGCACACATTTAACGATGAGCCTTTAATTTTTTAGGAACAACAAATGAATTTTTTTAAATGGATTAGAAATTCGTTTACACCAACAGCTGACAAAAGAGGTTGGCAAAACAACGCTCCTATGGTTGCTGCTGTTCCTTCAGCAAGTAAACCAACTCCTGAGCAAGCATTACAGGTATCTACAGTATATGCATGTATCGACTTGCTTGCTCGTACCATGGCATCGCTTCCATGTGATGTGTATCTAATCAATCAGGATGGTTCACGCTCTCGAGATACTAAATGTAATCTGCATGAGATTTTATCAGTATCTCCAAACTACGACATGACACCGTTTGAAGTTATTCAAACCTTAACTTTAAACTGGGCCTTAAGAGGTAACGCTTATGCTTTAATCTCTCGTAAAACTGATAAGACAGTCAAAGCTATCTATCCTTTGAACTCTGACCAAATGCAGGTATTCATGGATGATAATGGCGATTTGACTTACAGATACTACAACAAGCGTGATCAGTATGTAGATTACAAATCAAGAGATATCCTGCATTGGAAATGTATGGGCAATGGTATCATGGGCTTATCTAAGCTTGACTATATGCTAGCCTCTGTAGATGAATCAATTAAAGCTCAGACAACTGCCATTGATGTCTTTGCTACCAAAGGCAAGATTAAAGGTATCCTCACAGCTGAAGCTACCCTCAGTCCAAAGCAAAAAGAAGATATTGCCAAAGCGTTTAATGAAGCCAGAGAGCGCGATGGTAATCCTGTACTGCCAGCTAATATCAAGTTTCAGTCTTATTCTTTATCACCTGCAGAGCAGCAGTTGCTACAAATCAGAGAGTTTACTGTAGAGGAAATTTGCCGTTGGTATGGCGTTCCTTCTGCCCTCATAAATTCTGATGGTGGTGCGCCAGGATCTAACCTCGAACAGGTTACAGCAAACTTTTATAAATCAACTATATTGCCAATGTGCATCTCTCTTGAGCAGTCAATCATGAAAAGATTGCCTTGTATCTCAGAGAAAGTAAATCATCAGGTGTCATTCAGATTGTCATTTCTTAACAGAGCTAACGATCAAGTTCGCTCACAGGTTAATGCTCAGGCAGTACAAAACGGTTGGAAGACAAGAAATGAAGTGCGCATTGAAGAAGGTTTGGCACCTGTTAAGAATGGTGACATCCTCACAGCGCAGAACAACTTACAGCCTTTATCAATGTTAGGTACAGCAAATCCTACACAGACACCACAAACACCAATATCAACACGACCAATTCAACAATAAGAGAGTTTAAGCAATGAATATTGAAGAGTTAAAAGAGCTACAGCTTACTCATTCCGAGCTGAAAGCTCTCGATGATCAGGAACAGTCAGGAGTGATTGAAGGCTATGCCTCAGTGTTTGGATCTATTGATTCATCAGGCGACACCATCCTGCCTACAGCATACAACAAAGTGCTGGGAACTTTGCCGAAGATGTTCTTTAATCATGACACCTTTGGTGTTCCTATTGGCAAATGGACTGAGATGTCTGTAGATGAAAAAGGCTTAAAGGTAAAAGGGCAGTTAAACTTAGAACTTGAAGATGCTAGGAAGGTGTACAGCGCTGTTAAGTTCGGTTCACTAAACGGCTTGTCAGTACATCTGATGTTCACTGATAAAGACGTTGACTGGGATGATGATAACGACATCAGAATTATTAAATCTGTAGCTCGTTTACCCGAGATTTCAATCGTTGGTATTCCATGCGAGCAGAAAGCGCAGATCATCGCCTGTAAGAATTTTGAGAGTATCAACTCTGTAAGAGATTTTGAGAAAGCACTAAGGGATTTAGGAGCTTCACAAAAAGAAAGTTTGACCTTAGTAAGTCAAGCTAAAAAGCTATTTGCAACTCAGAGAGATTCTGACGAGAAACAGCTAAACCTAAAAGATATTTCTGCAAGATTAAGCAGATTAACCAAAATTATGGAGACAGAATAATGTCAGATGCAGTAAATGAGATCTCTAAGTCCCTCGACAGCTTAGAAGAGTCAATCAAGAATGTCCAGGAAGAGCAGAAAAACGGTAAAGTATCTTTAAAAGCTTTTGAGGATAAGGTTAAAGAGTTAGGCAACAAACAGTTAGAACTGGCAAAATCTCTAGCTGATGTAACTCAGGCTTTAGATAAGAATACTAAGGCACTAAACGCAACTAATGAAGTAAAAAGCTTAGGTCAGAAAGTAGCATCTCATGAAGCAATTAAGAATTATCAGGGAGGCACTGCTACTTTTAAGATCTCAACCAAGGCAGATACTATCAATAAGTCACCTGCAGCAAACTCAATTACACGTAATACCATTACACCTGCTTATCAGGCTGGTATGGTTGCAATGCCTGATCAGCCATTACAGATTGAGCAGTTAATTCCTCACATTCCTGTATCTGTAGATGCAATTGAATATACTAAGGAAGGCTCTGTAACTGATGGTTCTAAGATCGTAGCTGAAGGCGAGAAGTTAGGCGAAACTACTGTAACTAACCCTACTTTACATACTGCTAATTGTGTAAATATCGGTGCATATACTGTAGTAACTCATCAGTTACTTACCAATGAATCCGCTTTAGCTGCTTTCATTGAAACTAAGATGCAGTATAAGTTAAAACTTAACATTGAGAATCAGCTTGTCAATGGTAACGGTACCTCAACTCAGTTAGGCGGTTTGTTACATGAAGGTAACTTTACTGATAAGACTACTGCTGTACAGAGTAAGCTACCTAAGTCAGGTGCAACCTTACTTGATTTTGCTCTGCTCTTAAAAACCGAGTTTGAAAAGCAGTACATTGTTCCTGAGCGCCTACTGTTAAACCCTGATGATTGGACACAGTTAGCTCTATTAAAGGATGCTAATGGTCATTACATTTTAGGCGGTCCTCAGCTTCTAGCTACTAAGAACCTATGGGGTTTACCTGTAATGACTACTCCATTTGTAGCAGCCGGAAAGTACATCTTAGGTAATTTCACCTTAGGTGCAACTATCTACGATCGTGAAGCATTAGATTTCAGAATTTCTGATTCTGATGGTGAAAACTTCAAGTCTATGCTTTACACCTTCCGTGTAAATCGTCGTTTAGGCTTTGCTGTGGAGAATCCATTAGCAATCTTTGCAGGCGACTGGAGCTTACCCAGTTAACTCTCAGTCAGTAAAGACACAAGCTGTTAAAACCAAATAATACTTACTTGTAGTTACTTAGCCCTCTTAATTGAGGGCTTTTTTTATAGGATTTCTAAAAATGTCTTTTCAACTTTCAGCTCCAATAGCTCCAGTTTCATTAGAAGAAATTAAGGCGCATCTGAGAATTGATGATGATTTTGAAGATCAACTGTTAGAGCACTACATCTTAGTAGCAACTCAACAGGCTGAGCACATCATGCAACGAGAAGTTATTTTTAGAAATGACAAGAACGCATTAGCTAAAACAATTGAAGAAGTACCACCTACAGTAAAGAGCTTTATCTTTTGTTACGTAGGTGATCTTTACTCTCATAGAGAACTATCTGATGAAACAGGCTTAGTCGTCTTTTGGAAGCATCTTTTAGATCCTTTCATTATTTACAACGATGAGGACGAGTAATGAGCGTATCAGAGCCTTTGTCAGGTGAATTAAACAAGCGCATTGAACTCTTCTCAAGAGTAGATATTCCCTCTAAAGAGTTAGCAGCAGTTTCACAAGATACAACCATTTGCAAAGTATGGGCAAAGATTGAGCCTACAGGTTCAGCTTACTGGTTAGGTTCTCAGACAGAACAAAAAGCAACTCATCGTTTTTGGATAAGAACCATTAAGGGCAAGACAGAGCCTATAAACATTGAACATGGTGTGTATATACGCTTTAAAGATAGAGCTTATATGCCAGTACGAGTAACTGACTGTAACGGTCGTGGTCGTTTTACCATGATTGAAGCTCAAGAACTTGGCATAGACAGACCAGAGCAGGGCACACCTTTAGGAGTAATGCTAGATGAGTAGCATCGGTATTCCTGTCAGCTTTTCAGTGCAGATACCAAAAGAACTTCAAGCTGATGATTTTGATTCAAAGATCATTAAATCAGCTTTAAGAGATGTTGGTAAAAGCATTCAAAAGACAGCTAAAAAGAAACTTTCTAACCGTAAAGGTGTGATTTATCCACGCTTGCAGTCAGGTAGATTGCGCAAAGCTGTAAAGGTTCATCTGTCTAAACGCAAAGGCAATTACTGGGTAAGAGTTCAAATCGATTCATTCAAAGATTTTCCTTTCTGGTATCCAGCACCACTGATGTATGGTCGTAAAGATGGAACCTTAAAACCACGCCATGATGCGGTTGTTGATTCCGGTGATGAGTTAAAAGAAGAAAGTTTAAACGCTGTATCAGAGGCTTTAATGAAAGGCTTAAAAGGATGGGGATAAATGAAGCTAAACACTACTATTGAAGCTATACGTAAGCGTTGCCCCTCATTTAATAACAGAGTGTTTGCCTTTACAGGTCCCATGCAGTTGCAAAACTTATGTCCTGAGAAGTTACCTGCAGCATATGTCACCATGGTAGGAGAAGTTGCTGAAGTAGAGCAGATGTCAGCAAACTCTTATCTGCAAAACATTACTTCAACTGTTGGTGTCTTGATTGTAGTTAATTCACAAGAAGACAGACGAGGACAAAACGCATTTGATAAGGCTGAGGATTTAAAAAACGAGATTTTAAAAGCTCTGCTTTCATGGTCGCCAATACCAGACGACAACATGGCTATTTATTCCTATCAAAAATACAGCGTGCTTAAGGTTGAAGAACCTGTCTTAGCTGTTCAGATTGATTTGCAGTGCACTTATGAAATAAGCGAACTAAAGACAAGACAGCCTGATGAGCTAGAAGAAAATACAGGCAAGTTTAATGAGCTAAATGCGACTGTATCGGACGAGTTCAAAGGCGGTGTTGATGTGATTGGTCAGAGTGATAAGCCTGACGGTCAAATCGATGCTCAATTCAAATTTAAAGATTTATGGTAATGGTACTAGGAGAATTAAATGTCTATTTCATTTAATCATATTCCATCAAATATCAGAGTGCCTCTGTTTTATGCAGAGGTCGATAATTCGATGGCAAATACAGCAACTGCTGCTAAAAAGGCGCTGTTAATTGGTCAGAAAACTGATGGCACAGCTACAGACGGTAAACCTACTCTAATCTCGTCACAGTCACAGGCTATGACTAAGTTTGGACGTGGTGCGCCTTTAACCTTAGCTGTTACAGCTTTTAAGGATCAGAATACTTCTACAGAGCTTTGGTGCTTGCCAATGACTGTGACAGGAACTCCAGCAACTGGAGCTGTAGAGTTAAAAGGTATAGCAACTGAATCAGGTACCATCGCTTTTTACGTAGGTGCAACTAAAGTTCCGGTAACAGTTGCAAGCGGTACCTTAGCAGCTAACATAGCTACAGACCTAATCAATGCAATCAATGCTAATAAAGATCTTCCAATTACAGCATCTACTTCAACCACAGACACAGAAAATGCTACAGCAATTAAGCTGACAGCTAAGACTGTAGGTTCGTATGGTAACGACATTCTGTTAGCAACTAACAGACAGGGTGCTACAGGTGGTGAAGAAGACATTGCCGGCATTTCACTTACTATTACAGCAATGAGCGGTGGTACTGGTGAGATTGACTATGCAAAAGCATTTAAAGCCGTCGAAACTGAAACCTTCTGGTTCATCGGTTGCCCTGATTCCTCATCTACAGCATTAGATGCTTACAAGAAGGAAATGCAGGACTCTACAGGACGTTGGGCTTATTCTCGTATGCAGTTCGGTCATATCTTTACTGCTAAGCGTGGTGATGCTGAATCATTAGTTACTTTCGGTAAAACAAGAAACGACCAGCATGTAAGCTTGTTTGGTATTGAAGAAAACAATCCTAACCTAACCTTAGAAGTTGTAGGCGCAATCTTAGGTCGTGCTGCATCTTACTACACTAATGATCCTGCTCGTCCTTTACAGACAGGTCCATTAGAAGGATTGTTAGCTCCATCTATTGAAGACAGATTTGGCTTTAATGAGCAGAACACTCTGCTATCTAATGGTATTGCTACTTTATATCAGCAGAGTGGCACTGTGATGATCCAAAGAGCTATTACAACCTATCAGTTCAACTCTTTTGGTGACGCTGATAACAGCTATCTTGATTCAACAATTCTGTACACCTTAGCTGAGATTATCTCGCGCTTAAAGACAGCTATTACATCAAAGTATCCACGTCATAAGTTAGCTAATGACGGTACAAGATATGGCGCAGGTCAGGCTATTGTTACTCCTTCTGTTATTAAGTCAGAGTTAATCGCTCAGTATCAGAAGATGGAAGAGGAAGGCTTAGTTGAGAATGCTGATTTGTTTGCTAAGTATCTGATTGTAGAGCGCGACGCAAATGATGTTAACAGAATTAACGTACTGCTACCTCCTGATCTTGTAAATCAGTTGCGTATTTTTGCGCTACAGGCTCAGTTCCGTTTACAGTATTCATCTACAGATTAAAAGGAGAATAACATGGCACGTGTATCAGGCGTTTGTTATGTCAAAGTGGATGGTGAGCAACTTGAAATCCAAAGCTCATGTGAATATCCATTGTCAAAAATTAAAAGAGAAGCTATTGAAGGTGTTAATGGCCCTGCCGGCTACAAAGAAACAAGGATCACTCCTTTTTTAAACATTGATTGTATTTTATCCCCTGAGTTTCCAAGACAAAAACTAGTAGAAAGTGACGATTTAACTATTGTTGCAGAACTAGCTAATGGCACTGTCTACACTCTGACAGGTGCTTATGTTGAAGGCGACATCACAGGCAATGCAATTGATGGTACAACTTCAATTACCTTTAAAGGCAAGGATTGCAACTGGAGCTAAATATAACCGCCTGTAATGGGCGGTTTTAGGAGACAAATATGTTATTTAAACTGACAACACCAATTAAGACCCCTAACTCTGACAAAGAAATAACTGAGTTAGAACTTCAAGAACCTACTGTAGAACTTTTAGAGAAACTGAATTATCCATACATCATTGATAATGATGGTAACTTACAGTTTAATGCAAAAAAGGTTTATCAGTGGGCAAAAGAGCTCTCTAATTTACCTCCATCAACCGTCAAGAAGATCTCATTCCACGACATGGAAACCTTTAAGAATGGTTTAGCTGTTTTTTTTCTAGCCTCAAAAGAGCAGGCTGCGGAGATTTGGAACAGGTCAGTAACTGGCTCTTTAACTTAGCTTACTCATGGCATCTTGATCCTTTTCAACTCAAAAAGCGCTCTATAACCGATTTGTTAGAACTTGGTAGACAAACAGAGCGTATTCAAGAACAAATAAAACAAATGCGCAAGGAACGTTAATATGGCTGGCAAGACAGTTAAAACCAAAGTCGTTGTGTCTGCACAGGACAAGGCAACACCAGCTCTTTCTAAAATCAAAAAAGAGTTTCGTGTCTTTTCTCGTCAAATTAAAGGACTTGGTAATGAGTTAAAAGGATTAGGTTCAATTACAGCACTACCTATAGCAGGTGCATTTGCATCAGCGGCCGCCATTGTTAAAAACTCTATAGGTTCAATGGTGTCTTATGGTGGTGCTGTAGATGATGCCAGTCGCAATCTGACAATTGCATCTGATGCACTTCAGGCATTCAGATATGCTGCAGATCAATCAGGTTCATCAGCGTCTCAAATGGACAGCGCAATTGCTATGTTAAATAAGAACATGGCAAATGCTGCTAACGGCTCTAACAAGAACTTGGTTGGTTTAATGAACCGTTTAGGCATCTCTATGAGAGATTCTAATGGTAAGTTAAAAGATGCTGCACAGTTAATGCCAGAGGTGGCAGATGCAATTAAGTCTCAGACAACTGCAACACAGAAAGCTTACATTGCTACTCAGTTCTTTGGTAAGTCAGGACAGGGCTTAATTAAGACCTTGAATGATGGTTCGGCTGGTTTGGAAGCACAACGTAAAGAAGCTGAAAAGTTTGGTGTCATTATGGGAGAAGAAGATGTAGCAGCTGCTACATTGTTTGGCGACTCTCTGACACGCACCAGATATGCTACACAAGGCTTGCAGAATGCTATTGGTGGTAAGTTGCTTCCAATACTTCAACCTTTGCTTGATGATTTTAATGATTGGATTGCAAAAAATAGAGAGTGGATCGCAACTACCATTGTTGATGCGATTAAGGATTTTGCTGATTCCTTAAAAGATATTGATCTTAAATCAGTGGTGGCAGGCTTTGTTAAGTTTGTCCAAACCTCAGCCAAAGTATTTAATGCCCTGGGTGGCTTAAAAACTGTAGGAGTGGCTGTAGCTTCACTTTATGGAGTAAAGGTCATTGCGTCCATTATGGGCGTGGGTAAAGCTATGCTGTCATTGATACCAACCATAGTAAGCCTCTCTGCTGCCCTTTGGGCTAATCCTATTGTACTAATCGTAGGTGCCATTGTTGCAGCTATTGGCGGTTTAATTTATGGCGGTTATCAGCTCTACAAACACTGGGACGAAGTTGTAACTTGGTTTACTGGCGTTTGGCAGAATGTAAAACAGGCTGTAGGTGCTTTCTTTGATTGGTACTTAGGTTTATGGGGTATCTCAGCTGATGACGTTATGGCTGTAGTTAAAAGCGTATATGACGCGGTTAGCTCAGTTTTCAGTAAGTTATGTTCTTTTATATCAGATGAATGGAATGGCCTACTTGAACTTCCTGATAAGTTAATGGATGGTTTTAAGAACCTAGTAAGTTTCTTTTCTGATTTATGGGAACAAATCAAAGATTGTTTCTTTAAGCCATTTGCCTCTGCTATGGAAAAAGTATCATCTTTAAAAGATGGTGCGGTAGGTCTGTGGAATAAAGCTACAGGTTTCTTCTCATCAGATGATGATACAGAACAGTCGCAAACAGCATCTATTCAAATGCCAGAACGCACATCAAGAATACTCAATGAACCTATGAGACAACCATCAGCTTTAGATCAGACAATTATCCAGGGTGAAAATAAATCAGAGGTTATTGTCAGAATTAAAACAGATGAAAACTCAAAAGCTGAAGTTGAGCATGAGCGTACTACTGGTGCTTCTCTTAATACCTCTGTAATGGCTGACACAGGCGTGACACGATGAGTTTATTAAATGTTAAGACATTAAGAGAAGCCTCTTATGAGGGGATTCGATTCGATGTTGATTCAGCAACCCTATCTTTTGGTAGAAGAACTGTAACACATGAGTTTCCGCAAAGAGATACCTCTTATGTTGAAGATCTTGGAAAGGCTACAAGACAGTTCTCTATTCAAGGCTTTATTGTAGGTGATGATTTTATTGATCGCTCAAAAAGGTTGATTGATAAGATTGAATCACAAGTAGGCACTGACAGACGTGCCAATCATGGAAAACTGGTACATCCATGGTTAGGTTCTCTTGATGTCACTCCAATTGACAGTCCTAGTATTACTTATGACAGAGCTAAAAGATTTTGTACTTTTACACTTACTTTTTTAGAAGCAGGTAATGAAAGCACAAAGAAAACTACATCATGGGCAAATCAGCTTTTAAGTAAAGCAGATGCTTTATATGCAAAAATTTTTGGCGATTGGACACCTGATAAAATAGCCGGAATTGTTGATGATGTAACCAGTCAAATAAATTCTTGTGCTGCAGTATTATCTAACTGTCAGTTTGCCCAGATGTTTAATCTTGGTAATGATATTCTAGAAATGGGACATGATATTGCTACTTCTTTGTACAACAAGAAGGAACAGGTAAGATCTAGTCTTCTTGGTGCATTAGGTTTATTTCAGTATGCTCAATCAACTACTGATTGGAAATTAGCATCTATCAAGTGTACAGATGCTATTACTTTACCAGTATTAAAGCCAGTTAATGTAGCATCATCAACAGGAACATCTAAAAAACTCTCAGACAAAGAGAGAATAAATGAAGCTGTAGACGAAATTAAAAAGAATTTTAGACTTGTACTTATAGCTAATGCTATGGGTGCTATCAGCATGATTGGTGAAGATAATGATGTTGATACTGACAGTAACAGCAAGAAAACTTTATCAGATGAGCAAATTCTTAAGATTAGAAATAATCTGTTAGATGCCATTGATGCTGAGATGCTAATTCAAGGTACAGATGACAATCAGGATTATCTTGATTTGGTTGACAGTTACGTGGCTGTTTACAAGTATCTAACAGAAATGCTTAACGGTGATTCTGGTATTGAGACTGTAACTCTAAAACAAAGTGAGCCTTCATTTGTTCTAGCTTATGACAAATATGGCGATTCAACTAGAGCTGATGAGATAGCTGAGCGTAATGATGTTATCAACCCTCTTTTTATGCCAGTAGGTGATTTTACCGTATCAAGAAAATAGCTCTTTTCTAATTCTTCACTAAGTTTTTTGAACCTATAATTGGATTAAAAGACAAGTGAGGAATATATGAAAAAGTTATTTTTAGTTATTTTTCTGTTAATTGAAAGTTTTTATATTTCAGGTTGTTCAATATTTGATGAAAACACCAAATTAACTGACAATATTGAAACAAATAAAACAAACACTTCTGTTGTAGCTGATGAATATTTTTTGAAAGCAATGGAAACTTTAAAGAAAAGTGATTGGAAACGTATTATAAGATCTCAGCCTGAAGTGTTTGAGATGACCATTGATGGCAAAACAAGAGAGTGCTACTACGAAGGCAAAAACATAATTTGTGAGTAATAAATGAATGATAATGAAGTTTCTTTAAGAATAGACGGTGAAGATTATAAATATTGGAGTTCTGTTAGTATTACTTCAGAATTAAATACTATTGCTCCAGCCTTTTCTGTAGAAATGGTATCGCAATCAATAAGTTTAAAAAATAATTTAGAACCTGGTCGACCTGTTACAGTAAAAATAGGTGAAGATACTGTTCTTACAGGGTACATTGAACAAACTCCTGTAAGCTACTCAGCAACCTCTGCTAACGTTGGTATTGCCGGACGCAGTAAAACCTGTGATTTAATCGACTGTACTGTAATGATCGATGATCCTAATATCTCTTATGAAAAGCCTGATACTTCAAATTCAAACTATGTAAGTTGCCCTCAGAATGCTGCAACAGAGTACAAGAATGTAGTTCTAGAAACTATTATTGCTCAGCTAATCATGCCTTATGGTATTAAGCTTGTTAATGAAACAAAGCCTTTAACTAAGAAGCGTAACTTCTCAGCAAAGCATGAAGACACTGTATTAAAAGCTCTACAAAACCTCACTTCTACAGAGAATTTGCTTTTTTACGGTAACGAAAAAGGTGATCTTGTAGTTACTGAAAAGGGCAAGCTTACAGCTGATGATGCTTTAGTCCTTGGTCAGAACATTCTTACAGGAGATGCTAGTTTTGATGCAAGCAAAATTTACAAGTACTACAGGGCTGTAGGTCAGGATAAAGGCGCTACAGGTAAAACAGGACATGATGCAAGTAGTCATAATTACATTGCTGTAGATGATAATGTATCCAGAACTCGCCTCTTAACCAAGAAAGTACAGGGCGCAGCAGATACAGCAAAGTGCAAAGTTACAGCTGAAGGAGACAGGGATTATTATTTATCTCAGTTTTTTAAGATTACATATAAAGTTCAAGGCTGGCGACAGTCTACAGGAAAACTTTGGAAGATTAACTCTTTGGTTGATATCAAAGATGATTTTTTAGGCATTGATACTCAACGATCACAAAAGTTTTTAATTACTCGTGTTGTTTTTAATCTAACTGAAAATGAGGGGATGACAACCACTCTTGATGTAATACCTCCTAACGGCTGGAGATTGGAAACTGAGAATGATAAAGAAGATCCTAAAAAGGTCATTATCAAGAAAAGTAGTAACTCCTCAGCTGATTTTTCATGGATAAACAAAAAGCAAGATTTTATGAGTGCATAAATGGCAGCAGATATTGAGCGCGGTACAGTAACCATCTCTAAAAATGACGATGAGTTAAGAGAACTTCAGGTAGAACATCAGAGCGGTGAAGTTCGTCAAGATGTTGAGCACATGGAGCCTTATGGCTTTTCGTCAGAACCTTATACAGACAAGAAAACAGATGCTATTACATTTTACACAGATGAAAGTCACGAGTTAGGCTTTGTTATGTGTGTGGCAGACAGACGTTT
>OIZS01000113.1_pt1 | contig 43819 bp, 35 predicted proteins | sample 1588641 | NCBI WGS metagenome assembly OIZS01 (sample SAMN03283240) | human gut metagenome | biome: human-associated habitat; material: feces | host: Homo sapiens | place: Peru | collected 2012
CACTTCAAACCATCAATCAAGTCATCCTTGTAAAAATGATTGATGGTTTGCATTATTTGTTCATGCATACGATATTGAGTGTCAAGAGTAGCTACAAGCTTAGTTCTTATCTTTTGAGCTGATTCAAATAGTCTCTTAAACTGACTCTCCTTAATATTTTCAAGTTTTTCAGCGAGATCCTGACGATCTATTTTTTTCAAAGCGGTATCAATGCTGTTTTCATCCATCATTGGTGGTAATTGCTTATGATCACCAATAAGTATGATTTTTTTGCCCCAAACCATAGGCACAGCCATCTCAAGAGGTGTTGCCTTCGAGGCCTCATCCATTATGACAACATCAAAATATGGTTCAGTATTACTCCCATACAAAGATTCATAAGTGTCGTGAAAATCACGTGAACCGCAGATGCTACACGTTGCTGCGACAAGATTTACCTTGCTCTTGTATTTTTGAGTAAAAGTCTGACGCATATAGTCATCCTTTGTTTCCAAATCTTTTTTCCATTGGAATAATACTTCTGAATACTTGGCATTTGTATTAATACAATCATGAATCGTATCAATCCAAATGTTCACAGCGTTATCCGCAACATCTTCAGTTCCCTTATCTTTCCATTCATCGATTAATGGCAATAGGTATCTGCGACCTTCCCGCTCTAAATTATCGACTTTAGTTTGATGTACTATTCGTACGGGCCTAATACCTCTTTTGCCTTGAAGTCGCTCCAAGGCATTATCTACGGCCAAATTAGTTTGTGAGGTAAGAAGGATTCTACAATCTTCTTTTTTTAGAACCTCTTGCCAAATTATTTCGGCAATTACAGTAGTTTTACCGGTTCCAGGAGGACCTTGAATAAAAGCAATATCTTTTGCTAAAGTTGCTTTAGCGACAGCTTCAATTTGTTTGTCATTCAATCCCTTCTCAATGGAAGTTTCCTTTATTCTTGTTTTCTCTTCATCTATATCATTTTCCGTGTCATCTGCATATCGTGGATCGAACAAGAAATTCGGCAAGTTTCGATTTGCTGGATAGTCAATAATTTTCCTTCCTCTTTTAACGCCAGGATTGGTTATTCTGTCCATTGCATTTTTTTGCCTCGACAGTTCCATAGAGGATCCAATTACAGGAAATTGTAAATATCCACCGACGGATATTTTAACTTCACCGCTCTCTAGTTTGTTAATGAAGTCATCTGAAACTCTAATTGTAACAGACTTTGGAGTTCTATTTATGCATGTGCCAATTGTAGGAGCATTGCGTTTGAACTTGTTTTGCTCCATTCTGACCAAGCCTTCAAATCTACGACTGGCGAATACATCATCGTCATCATCTATATCATCAAAAGCTGTTTCACGTTTCTCTTCAAGTTTACCGCGAATATCGTCATATTGTGAATCGACATAGTTAACAGATTCGTTCCTAAAATATCTGTTTAGGCGTTTATTTCTTTCATCCAATAGTTTTTCATTCAACGCAAAGGTCACTAGTGTAGAACCTTCAGGAGAGTCAAAGGTGACCTCTGCCAGATTCTCATATGTCTTTATTGCACCGTTAATAAGTTCAATATATCGATTCCTCTCATCCTCTTTTTTGAATGATAAATCGAAAATTACTTTTGTTTTATCATTCTTTGGAAAGGAGAAATGTGTAAATTTAATATCATTCAATGAATTTCTAATAGCATTAAATGTCTTTTCACACATTGCTTTATCATCTATAATAAATGAAAGCTTGCATGAAATAGAATAATCTGGATAAGATACGCTCAAGCCTCCTGGTAATGACTTGTTAACTTCATCCTGCAACTCAATGTATTCTTCAGCATTCTGTGGTAACAATTCAACCTCTCCCTTGACAGAATTAACGTTAATATTGCCATGATCTAAGAATTTCAATTGTAAAGGACGTAGCAGAGACTTATTCAAGCCAATACGAAATGCATAGAAATAGGACACATAGACCCATTGCTTTATTCCTGCTTTTTTGTAGGCATTAATTATCGAATATCTCCAACCATTTGGCTGAATAGACACCTTGCGTATATCAGTAATAGTAGAATAATAAGCTCCATTTTGGGGGAATAGAGCTTCAAGAACTGCAACATTAGGGTCAAACTTTTGTGGTTTGAGTATAACACGACAACTCGAAAATGAGAGTTTCGAAAAAAGCTCATCTTCCAGGTTAAGTGCTTCTGTTGTTTCAACTAAAATAAATCCATCTCTATTAAGAACCTGCTTAACGCTCTTCATGGAATTAATGTCAGCAATGATTTTCTCGTTGGTATTTTTTTCACTTTCTTGAACAAACTTTCCAATGAGAGAGGATTTGTGATCTACATTTATGTAGTTACTAAAGTTATTGGACACAAACCTGTCAAAAAATAATACGTCTTCATCATTTTTGAAGAAATATTCATCTCCGTCATTCTTGTAAGTTGCTCCAAAAGAAGTTAGCTCTTTATCTATGGCTTCTTTTGCAGCATCAAAATCTGTGCGGTTGGCTTTAAGATTAATAGTGCCGGACAATCTATATTCTGGTTGCTCCTCTTCAATTGCAAAACAGTTCTCTCGTGCTATATCTTCAAGCTCAGCAAGAAGCTCCTCAGATATAACCCGGAAGGTATCATACTCTATCTTTATCTGTTTTTGCGTAATTGATACCTTTGGTGATTTTTCGAATTGGCTATCAAACAAATCAATAATATCCGCTTTTAAGCTTTCGCTTTGCTTTTCGCTATCAATTTCAATCGCGATAGTCTTTATCTTGTTCCCTCTAAAGTCTCTGTCGTCTTTTATTTTTCCGAAGCTCTTTATCTTGAACAACTCTTTTTTTGAATCGTTCAAGGCATTTAATCCATCAATATATGCTTGCCATATTTGACGATCTTCTTCCATGCGGATCTCCTTCAAAGGGCGTTCCAATCTAAGGCAAGAATCGATAAAGTCTTTAATTTCAGATAAACGATTAAACCACCCTGATCTTGTCCAAAGGTCAATTAAATCTTCATCATCATTTGCAAAGATAAGATTACAGACTCTTGACACATATTCATCTTCACTAATTGGCAATACGAACTTCTCTTCTTCAAATAAAGGATTGTAAAAACTGCGCCCATCCTTTGCTGGGGATACTTTGATATTGTAATCAGAATCTGCAAACATTATTTGAATTTTCTGATACCCTTTTTTATCTGTGCCTTTGTTGGTAAAGAAACACTCATGCTTTCCTGAGAATTTCTCCATCAAATCCTTAGAATTAGTGCTTGCAAGGTGCTTATCATTCCAATCAATATTATTCTGTCTATAACGAATAATAATAGGTAATGCTTCAACTGAATCTGAATATAAGTCTTTGTTTTCTGTCCTTTCGAATTCTGTCATAGTTTCTTTTATTTAAGATAAACAATACTAACGTTTCTGTCAAACATGTTTAGTTGCACAGAAGAGATGTCTTCTTGGTCGAACATGACAAATAGACCATAATTGCTGAATGAGGCTGCTTGTATTGGAACGCCTATTGCAAGAGCATTCTTATCATATCCATAACCTTGCATTTCAACAACATTATCATGGATTTTTATTATCTTCATTTTCTTGGGAGCCATTTGGATATTATTTTGCCACAACGGATGCACTCCATCAAGATTGTATAATGTCACCGTATAGCCTTCGTCTCCTTCTATATTCTTCTCTATGACAAAACGACGATGGCAGTTAAAATTGTGTCCAGACACATCTTGACCATTTTGAAATCTAACATGGTCTGAAGAATCAAATACAGCTCTCCCCTTAGGTGGAGTGTTATTTCCTTTTAAAAGCTCTTCTTCTATCATTTCATATCTCTTTATGTTTCACTTTGGAACTACTTATCTCTAAAGTAATCTTTAAAGCAATCTTTAAAAATTTTGTCAAATGGAACAACACCATTCTTCAAGCTTCGCACATACGATCTGCAGAGCAGCCCCAAGAACCATGAGACTCCGTCTTCATCTGTGATACTCCAGCCACTTTGTAACACATAATCTTCTGTCCATTTGTTAATCAGAGATACAACTTGATTATAAGGCTGGCTCTCGATATCACGATTTATGAAATCCGTGGAAATTTCACTTACAACCTGTTCTACATACTCCTGTTGATTTCTCATAGAAATTAGAGCAGAAGTGCAATATATGTCAGCTTCTTTATCGATACCGAATGGGAAAAACATCATACCAAATTGTAATGCACTGCATAGCCATCGTGATATACACTCGCGAACGTGATTGTGTCTCCAATAAGAGGTAACATGTTTTGATTAGGCCTAACAATTCTAAACCTGCTGCCATTGCGTAGTGTCCCCAACCAAGTGTCGGTTACAAAATCACTTTCCATAAGATGGATGTCATAATTTGTAGCCTTTCCTTCTGGGCCAGCCAAGACCAAAGAAGATTCGTTTATGTCTATTCTCCAGCCATCCAAAGACCCGAAGAATTTGCATTCGCTTTCCTCTGCCCTATGGTTACCGTAATTTGTTTTTACCAATGATAAACCTTTCATTTTAGTTACCTCATTAAGAGAGAATCCTTTATGGTAGTTATTTCCAACTAATATAGGCTTAACTACATATAGTATACTCTTTCTTTCTAATTATTCTGCCAGAATTCCAATGCTTGACCTATCGTCATAGTAGGCAACTTGGCAAGTGTAGAGATTAGACTCCACGTAGCCACTTCTGAGTCGGCAATTTCTCCATCGGCTGCCATGATGAATGCTAAATAGCCCGTCACATATTTCTTTTGCGCCTCATTCATCAAGGAGACGATGGCGATAGCAGTACCCGACTCCATAGAATCGGCATTTGACAGGATACGACTCAGCGCATCCTTTGACACACCAAATTTCGTGAATTCAATTGCCATAGCAGTAAGTTCCGCCTGCTCCACTTTGCCATCTGCAGCAATCATAGCTTTAGCTAATTTCGCTATGGCAATCATTTGAAGTTCATTAAAAGTCATATTCTTTAGACTTAATGATGTCGGCTTCTAACATCGTTGTTTTTATTCAGCACTAGGAAGCCAATGCTATAGCATTCAAGTGCCTTTCTTTCTGATAAATGCTTTAGGTATGTACGCCGTGGTGATGCAACCTATACCATCAATTTCTATGACGACACGCTGTTGACGAGAGACGCGAGCGACACGTCCTTCTATGCCACGGAAGTCGCCATCGGTGACAACGACATGGTCGCCACTTTTGAAATGGCACTGGGAGCGGTCGACGAAGAGAATGTGGTCGTTGTCGATGCTCGTCAGGCGGATGAAGTTACCCATCTGCTTATCGGGAACGGCGAGCGGGGGATTCGTGCCGTCGGCATTGGTGCGGAAGTGATTGTAGTAGTAACTGAGATAGGCATTGGCAGGGGAGGCGAGGGCAAGGTCAAGCTTATTCTCCGTAGTCTGAACGAATAGGAGATTGGGGATGAGTGGCTCTTGCACGCGTTTCTTCTTACCAGCAACCTCCTTTTCGGCATAATGCATGGGGAGATAGGAGTCGATGCCAACTTCTGTCAGCCAGTCCTTGGCCACTTGCTCGTGATGGTAAGCCACACGCAAGACAAACCATTGTTTCTGTTGCTCCTGCTCACAATTGTCCTCTGCCGTCAAAGGAGCATTTTCTACCGATACCCCGGGCTTGTCTTGACTGGAGGTCGTGCGAGGGATAAGCCGCGCACTGGAAAGGAGACTGCCGCCTTCTCGGCTGTACACATTAGACAACGTGTCCATAGGTTTTATGTTAGGTATATGAAAAAAGCGTGGAACCTTCGTCACCCGTTCCACACTTCGAGGCTCTGGTAATGCCCATTACTGTCAGAACGAGCAACGCAGAAGCCCACGCCTGTATGTATATCGCACCATTGGCATACCTTATATATAATAAGGTATACCTCCGGCTGGTGATTACACACCCATGGACATCTACCATTGCCATGTTCTTTGACAGTAAGTGAAATTTACCAGATTTCGAAGTGTCAAGAACAAAGCGTCAAGTAAACGCCTTCATCATATATATGTTCCCCACAGTCAAGCCGCTCCTCATGAGCAACTCATCCCACCCTCTGCGGGCTTCTGCATTGGCGGACAGCCACAAGGGACGCACTCTGCGTTCGGCGGATGGCTACACCCTGCATCAGCCGATAAGGTTTCGGACGTGGTTAACATTGGCAAATTTATGAAGAAATATTGAAAAAGCAAAAATTATCAGAAAGTTTTTTTTTTGAATATTGTGTAGAAAAGATGTTTTACTTTGCTGCGTGTCTCAAAGGTCTCTCAAATCGATGATTTTTCCTCAGACCACTTACAGACCATGCAGAGGTCTTAACAGACTACATAGGAATTCTAAAATATCCTAATAGACAGAAAGTTATCTGTACTTTATATTGTAAAATCAAAAGCAAATTCCTATTTTTGTGAACAATAAGAATAGAGCCGACCCTAAAAAGAGCCGACTTTTTTGTTTCACTAATACAATTTATGCCAATGAGTAAAACCTACATTCCAAAGATGGGACCTAAAAAGGCCGCGGCTCCACCAGAGCGACGCAAGGTAAATTAAGACTATGTTTAGCTACTGCTATGGCAGTTATTTACTTCTTGTTATGAAATATTAAGAAAAAGACTTCTGTCTTTAACTTTTTATAAGTACATTTTTATCCGTAACTTTCCATAATTGGAAAGTTTTGTTTACCTTTGCGGTGAACAACAATAGATAGGTAGATATGGAAAACAAGAGCTTAGGAATGATTATACGCGAGGAGCGAAAGAAGAAATGCCTTACACAAGCACAACTCGGCAGACTGATTGGTCTGAAGGAGTCTCGCGTTTCGAAGATTGAGCATGGTGCACCGATAACGCCAGAGGTGGCATCTTTCATTCTTGGCAAGATGGGGTCGGCATTGCAGATTAATATCGTTGACAAATCAGGCTTTAACTCAGAGGAGAGTGATTTTGTCGTGTCAGTTATCAACAACTTCGCTGACGAGAAGAAGGTTCCTCTCACACAAGCCTACAGCTACATCGTGACTTTCAAGGGGATGGATTTTCTACGCCAATACCAGGACATTGAGAAGACCCTCAGCAATTATGAGATTGTCAATGATGTCTCACGTGTATGTGCCAATAACGGTGGTCGTCTATGATTCTCTATCACGGCAGTAACCAACTGATTACCAGAATAGACTTGTCAAAGAGCAAGGACTTCAAGGACTTTGGTCGTGGTTTCTATCTGACTAAGGATTATACACGTGCAGTCGCCATGGCTCAGCGGACCGCTGCTATTATTGGAGAAGGCTGTCCGGAAGTGTCACCGTTCATATTCAATCCATCAAGATGCCCCATCGATGTAAGGATAAAGAAGTTCGATGGCAGAACGGCTGAATGGGCGCTCTTTGTGCTAAGGAACAGAGAAAAGAGTACTCTTCATGCCTACAAGCATGACTATGACATTGTAATCGGTCCTGTTGCTGACTCGCGTGTAGATGCCATATTACAGGAATATCGTAGGAGCTACGGCGACGTATACGCCAATAGCACTAACCTCAACAAATTGGCCAAACAGTTGAAATATCCTGGCCCGGAGTACATACAATACTGCTTTTGTACAGAAAAAGGAATTAGACAATTAATTTTAGACTTATGATTACAGATAAACTCGAAATAGAGAAATTGCTGTCAAGACTCACAACGTACATTGCCAATAAGCTGCACCTGTCAACCATGGCAGCTGTCGGAGCAGTATGCATGTCAAAGGTAGCCAATGAGTTGGCAGGTGGAAAGATACCAGAAGGAACGACCTTCGAAGATTTGTCAGAACGACTATTCAAAGAGGTAACGATGGCACAATGAGGAGCCTATGACAGTAAAAACGTACTATAAAAGAGCTTCGGCTAATGACTTCCACACGGTCCTGCGTCTTATTGACAATGGTAAATGGCTGAACGAAAGACCCTACCACGTCATCCATAGAGTAGCGAGACTGCCACACCACCATGGGGGAATGAACGATCTGACCGACTGGTGCTTCTCTAAGGAAAACAATATCCTTATAGACACGCTTAGTGACAATACCGTAATGCACCGCCTCACAAAGAACGGCTGAACTTATTGCGGCCTCATTCATTTGCAAAACGGAGACCAACGGCAGGCATATCAGAAATCAGAAGTTGTCTGAAAACGAAATGGTGTCCTAAAGCATCGCATTGTGAGATTTTCGTTATCCATCTCCGTTTTGCGGGTCGCGGACGGCCACAAGGAACCGCACCCTGTAAAAACACTTGGTATGGTTGTGCTGTGTTTCAGTCAAGCAAGGGTCACACCATGCGGAAGAGCAAGCGGCGATAACCTTAACTTGCGTCTTCACACTCTGTCAACCTGCCTCACGCCTTTCACGGCCTTTAGCTTCTTTACGAGTTGATTGAGGCGTGCCGTGTCTTCCACTTGGATGGTGAGGTTGCCAGAGAAGAGACCGTCGTGAGAATCGATATTGATGGACCTCATCACTATCTTCTCATCCTTTGAAATGATATTGGTGATATTGGAGACTATGCCAATGTCGTCGTGCCCCACCACGCGCAAGGTGATGGCATACTTCGACGAGCCTTTTCCAGCCCAGCGCGCCCTCACTATGCGATAGCCAAACCTGCGGCGCATTTCTGGCGCGTTCGGGCAGTCTTGCCTGTGCACCTTTATGCCACCGCCAGCGGTGACGAAGCCGAAGATAGCGTCGCCATAGATAGGATGACAGCACGGTGCGAGCTGATAGTCGATGCCCTTGAGGTTTTGGTCTATGGTGAGCACGTCGTCGCTCTCGTGGGTCAGCTCCTCTTGAGGACTCTCAAAGTTGAACTGGTCGGCCGACACTATCTCCTTGTCCTTGTTCTCCGTATGGTCGCGCACCTCCACATATTTGGCAATAACGTCGTTGGGGTCAAGTTTTCCGTCGGCTATCTGCTTATAGAAATCGGACACCACCTTGAACCCCATCTTCTTCACGAGATGCGCCATGATGCTCTCCTCAGCCTCGATGTGCTTGTTCTTGAAACGCCGCTCCAGCAGCTCCTTAGCATAGAGACCGTCCTTCTGCTGTGTCTCTTTCAAGGCAAGCCTTATCTTCGACTTGGCCTTTGGCGTCACCACTATCGACAGCCAGTCGCGTTTTGGCTTCTGGTTGCTTTGCGTTATCACTTCCACGGTATCACCGGAATGCAGCTCCTGCCTCATTGAGACAGCCTTGCCGTTGACCTTGCCGCCAACACAGGCATTGCCTATATTGGAATGGATGCGATAAGCGAAGTCGAGCACCGTGGAACGGGCCGGGAACTTGAACAGGTCGCCACGTGGCGTGAACACGTAGATGTCGTCTGGCTGCAACGACATCTTGAACTGGTCCATCACCTGAAGGTTGTCGCCTGCCTCCAACGCGGCACGTATGTTGGCAAGCCATTCGTCCATCTGGCCACCACTTTTTATGCCCTTGTAGCGCCAGTGGGCCGCGAGGCCATGCTCGGCTATGTCGTCCATTCGCTCGGTGCGTATCTGCACCTCCACCCATTTGTTTTGCGGACCAAGCACAGTAATGTGCAAGCTCTCGTAACCATTCGACTTGGGCACCGATAGCCAATCGCGCAATCGCTTCGGGTTAGGTTGGTACATGTCGGTTATGATGGAGTAGACCTGCCAACACTGTTGCTTTTCCATCTCGAGAGGCGAGTCGAGGATAATGCGTATGGCAAAGAGGTCGTAGATGCCCTCAAAGCCACACTGCTGCTTCTTCATCTTCTGCCAGATGGAGTGTATGGACTTGGTGCGCCCTTTCATGTGGAACTTCAACCCTGCCTTTTCCAGCTTGTCACGAATAGGGCCAATGAAGTGGTCGATATATGCGTCGCGACTTGCCTTTGTGGCGTTGAGCTTCTCTTTTATCATGTAGTAGGCGTCGTGCTCCATGTACTTGAGCGAGAGATCCTCAAGTTCCGACTTCAGCGTGTACAAGCCGAGTTTGTGGGCAAGGGGCGCGTAAAGATACGAAGCCTCTTCCGACACCTCACGCCTCGCGTCGGCCATCGGCGTGTCGCGAATGAGACGCATCACGCACACACGGTCGGCAATCATGATGAGTATGACGCGCATGTCCTCGGCAAACGACAACAGCAAGTTGCGGAAGTTGTCGCTGCCAATCACGGGATTCTTGTCGTAGAGATGCTGTATCTTGTAGAGCCCATGGACGATGTGCTCCACGGTTTCGCCATATTTCTCGGCCACTTCCACGAAGTTGTCAACATGGCATGCCCACAAGAGCGTGGCTATCACCGACTCGCGGCGCAAGCCAATCTCATCGACGCAGATGCGTGCCGTCTCCATGGCTGTGACTATCGGGTTCAGTCCGAACACGTCGCGACTAACGTGGCCATCGGCGATGGCCTTGCGCAGGCTCGCCTTGAGCTTGGCCATGTCATCGCGCGGCATAGCGTCGCCGACCTTGTCGAAGATATATCGGCGCAACCGCCATACCTCGTCAAGCTCTTCACGAGTAAAAACAAAAGGCTTGTCTTCCATTTTTCATTCCTTTAAGTTATCCCACTTTGTGATCAACACTGTTTCATCGTCCGCGCCCGACGCGAGGCGGAATCATTATTCAGCCAAGCACTTGTCGAGTTCGGCTTCGATGGCCTTGCGGTCGAGATGCTGACCTATGAACACTATCTTCTGCATACGGTCGCCGACCTTCGGGTCCCAATCTTTCTTCACGTCGGGATTCTTGTCGAGGAAGTCGGCAAGCTCGTCGGCAGGCATCGTGGCATACCATTGACCAGCGTTGGTAATGTTGAACTGCTTGCCTGACTGCTCAAAGAGGTAGCACGTGTCCTTCTCGTCAGCGAAATAGCACATGCCCTTGGCACGCACCACGCCCTTGGGCCATTTGGTAGACACGAACTCGTCGAAATCGCCAAGGCTCATCGGGGCACGACGCTTCCACACGAAAGTCTGGATGCCATATTCCAAGGCCTCGCCGCTCTCCTCGTTCTCAAGCTCGTCGTCATCGTCTTCCATGGCCTCAATCCAGCGAGCCGACGTAGCCACCTTGTCGAAATTGAAGAGATGCGTGTTGAGAATCTTGTCGAGATCCACGTCGCCATAGTTGCACTCGTAAATCTCCGCCTTAGGCTGTATGGCCTTGATCACGGCACGAAGATGGCAAAGCTCCTCTGGCGACACCTCGGATGCCTTATTGAGCAAGATGATGTTGCAGAACTCTATTTGCTGGATTACGAGGCTTTCAAGGTCGTCCTCGCCCATGTCCGGCTTCTGCAAGGCATCGCCAAGGCCAAACTCGTCGCGCATGCGAAGGGCGTCAACAACGGTCACGATGGAGTCGAGACGCGCCACGCCGTTCATCATGATTTTCTCGGGAATCATGCGCGGATAAGTGGATATGGTCTGCGCGATGGGGGCGGGCTCGCAAATACCCGACGCCTCGATGACGATATAATCGAACTTCTTTTGGTTGATGATGTCGTTGAGCTGTTGCACGAGATCCATCTTGAGCGTGCAACAGATGCAGCCGTTCTGCAAGGCCACGAGCGAGTCGTCTTTTTGTCCAACCACTCCACCGTTCTCAATGAGAGAGGCGTCGATGTTGACCTCACCTATGTCGTTGACGATAACGGCAAACTTTATACCCTTCTCATTCTTTAATATTCGATTGAGAAGGGTAGTCTTACCGCTGCCCAAATAACCCGTGAGCAGCAAAACGGGTGTTTCCTGTCTTTCCATTGTGTTTTTGCATTCATGGCCAAGCGGCCGGTATTTGTTGCAAAAGTACAAAAAAGGTGCCAAAAGCGTGGCTTGAAAGACAAAGATTAATGTTTCAGAAGCATAATATTTCCTAAAGGTCGTTCTTCATCTCCCAACCTGTAATTGTAGAGACCACTGGGATGAGCGTGGACGCTATCTTCTGATGGCCTTTCCAGTTGGGATGCCAGTCTGATCCAATGTCGTGACCTTTGACCACGACACCGGGCATTGGCTCGGTCACACGCACGTTTTTCATGCCCGCCACATTCTCGCCAAGCTCTTTAAGGGCGGCAAGAAGGAAGATGTTGGCAGAATGCGGGGTTACGCAAAGCACGGGCAGGTCATTTCCATAATGACTTTTCACCGTTTTGATAAGTTTTACGTATTTGCTCACGTAGTCGGCAGGAGCGCCATTCCTGGAGAAATCGTTTGTACCGAGGTTGATAATCACGAGATTCGGGCGATACTGCTTGAAATCATAGGCCACGGAATCGTGGTCGTCGAACAGCAATGGATAACGCTGGCTCATGGTGCGCATGGTCTTTCCGGCATAGTTGCGCGCGACACCCATGCCCGAATGAGCCACTATGACGTAGTCGGCATCGAAATAGCGTGCCAGGGCACAAGCGTAAGCCTTGTCGCAGTTCTCGGTCTTCAGCTCGAAGTGGCTGTCCTCAGTGCCCTCAGAGCCATAGCCGCACGTATAGCTGTCGCCTATCACCTCTATCAAACGGCTTTTCCGCGGCACCGCCTTAAACGAGCCTTTGCAGCCTGCCGTGAACGAGAAGATGGTGGAACGGCCATACTCGCCCTCTGTCACCTTCTGCAGACGCAGGCGGTGAGTGCCTTTTCCAAGGTTCTTGGCGAGCACAATGTCGTGAGGCTCCTTGCCCGTGAAGCGCAACTTTCCCATGAGCTTGCCGTCTATGAACACCTGATGGTAGCTCTCACCCTCTTCACTAACTCTTGCCGCGATGGAAGAGCCTGTAAAATCGGTTTGCACATAGGTGCCAACCCAGTCGTAGCTCACGGCGCCATTGTCCATGCGCTGCACACGTCCCGTAAAACTGATGTTAGGGTCATTGGCCTTCACCGTGCGATCGGCAAAGGCAACACTCGTGGCCATGAAAAGCGCGAGTGCCAAAGATATTAATTTTCTCATTGATTAAATATAGATTGTCATATTGTCGGTAAACGATTGTGGGTAGCCAACATTGGCTACCCACAATAATTATAAGACAGGGCAAGCCTCCTCGCAAGCGGACCGACTATTTCTTTCGCTGCGACTTGCGGTTGGCTCTCTGCTCACGGTATTTGGCTTTTTGCCTGGCAGAGCCAGAGCCGTGTGCTCCGGTCACATATTTTTTTTTCTTGGCTTTGGTTCTCACCTTGTCATCATCTTTCTTCTGGCCTGAAGCCTTCTTGAAACTGATGCCATTGACGAGAAGCTCCTCGAAGTCATCCATGCGGCACAAGTTTAGTGGTGGAACAGGCGCACGTGTGTCATTGCCATTGCGATGCCGTATTTGTCGCAGGTGTCAATGACATTGTCGTCGCGAATGGAACCGCCGGCCTGGGCTATGAACTCCACCCCACTCTTGTGGGCGCGCTCAATGTTGTCGCCGAAGGGGAAGAAAGCATCTGAGCCAAGACACACGTTCTTGTTCTGCGCGATCCACTCTTTCTGCTCAGGACGGAGGAATGGCTCCGGCTTCTCCGTGAACCACTGCTGCCAAGCGCCATCGCGCAACACGTCCTCATATTCCTCTGAGAGGTACACGTTGATACAGTTGTCTCGGTCGGCGCGGCGGATATGATCCTTGAAAGGCAAGTTGAGCACTTTCGGGCTCTGCCTCATCCACCACTCGTCTGCCTTGCTGCCTGCCAAGCGCGTGCAGTGGATTCGGCTCTGCTGACCGGCTCCGATGCCGATAGCCTGTCCGTCCTTGGTGTAGCACACGGAGTTTGACTGGGTATATTTCAACGTAATCAAGGCAATCTTCAAGTCGCGAATGGCCTCTGGCGTGAACGTCTTGTTCTTCGTTGGTACGTCCTCGAAGAGCTTGGGATCGGAGAGATCCACGTTGTTGCGGCCTTGCTCGAAAGTCACACCAAACACCTGCTTGCGTTCCACTGGCTCTGGCACATAGTCGGGGTCTATCTTTATGACGCAGTAAGTACCCTTGCGTTTGGCCTTCAATATCTCAAGAGCCTCGGGAGTGTAATCAGGGGCTATCACGCCATCGCTGACCTCTCTCTTGATAAGCTTGGCCGTAGCCTCGTCGCAAGTATCGCTCAAGGCACAGAAGTCACCGTAAGAACACATGCGGTCTGCACCACGCGCGCGAGCATAGGCATTGGCAAGCGGTGTCAGCTCGAAATCCACATCATCAACGAAATAGATTTTCTTCAGCGTGTCGCTCAGTGGGAGGCCCACTGCCGCGCCAGCCGGACTGACGTGCTTGAACGAAGCGGCGGCCGGCAGACCTGTCGCGGCCTTCAGTTCCTTGACAAGCTGCCAAGAGTTGAGAGCATCGAGAAAGTTGATGTAGCCGGCACGTCCATTGAGAATTTCCACTGGAAGCTCACCGTGCTCCATGAAGATGCGTGCGGGCTTCTGGTTTGGGTTACACCCGTACTTTAGTGCGTATTCCTTCATTATTAATTGATATTTAATGAATGTTGTGGCAAAGGTAAGAAAAAAAGTCGTATCTTTGCCGCGCGTTACAGAAAAAGTATGTGAGAAAAATGAAAAGAGACTTGAAACTTCTTATTGAGACAACAGGCAAGAAGGCAAAGGAAGGAAAGCATGAGCTTGAGCACGACCTCGAGGGCCTATCCGAAAAGTTGTTGAGGCATCACATCAACTTGAGCGTGACCTCATTGAAGAAACTCCTTGAGCTTGTCACGGGCAAACGCAAGTTATCATTGGCTGCTCGCGACCGTCTGGCCCTCTTCGCTGGGTTCCAAAGCTGGAGCGACCTTGAGGATGCCATCCACGGAAACACCGACGCAAGCGTCAACTACAAATAACGGGAAAAAGGAAAGAGCCGTTCCTCCAAATGGAAGAACGGCTCTTTTTTAGCTTTGTCAAGCGCAATATTATTCGCCAGTGACGACACGCTTCTCCTGGATGCGAGCAGCCTTACCAGTGAGCTTACGCAGATAGTAAAGCTTAGCGCGACGCACCTTACCGTACTTGTTGACCTCGATGTGGTCAATAGCGGGAGACTCAGCGGGGAAGATACGCTCTACACCCACCGTGCCAGACATCTTGCGCACTGTGAAACGCTTCTTGTCTCCGTGGCCGCTGATCTTGATCACGACACCACGATAGAGCTGAATACGCTCCTTTGAACCCTCGACGATTTTGTAAGCGACAGTGATAGTGTCACCTGCCTTGAATGCAGGAATCTGCTTGCCGGTTGCAAATGCTTCCTCAGCAACTTTAATTAAATCCATTGTTAATTGTAATGATTAAATGTTGTCCGTCGCTCCAACCCGACATAGCCTGGGAACACTTCTCCCAACCAGCGGTCGAGCCGAAAAGCTGTGCAAAGGTACTGACTTTTAGCGTAATAGAAAACTTTTAGGCGGTTTTCTATCCTTTTTTAACACTTTATCTTCATTTTAGATGTGCGAGGGTGAGCCTCATCTTGCCTATATAGATGCCGCTCTTGCCGTTCTGGTCGTCGGGCGTGGGGTTGCCGTCAGCGTTGTCGACATATCTGAGCTTCTTGAAATAAGTGTGACTGTGGCCCCCGAGCACGAGGTCGATGCCGCGCGTATGGCTTATCACTTCCTGGTCGCCCATGCCATTTTCTTCCCATCCCAAGTGTGAGACGCAAATCACGAGGTCGCAACGCTTCTTCTTCAGTATGTCAACCATCTCCTGTGCCGTTGCCACGGGGTCGAGATATTCCGTAGAACGGTAATTGTTGTGGTCCACAAGGCCATCGAGCTTTGGCGCGAGACCAAACACGCCTATTTTCACGCCGTCGCGCTTGATTATGACATAAGGCTTCACTATCTTGTCGAGGTCGTATTCATGAAAGCGATAGTTGGCACACACCACCGGGCAGTTGAGCTTTTTGAACAGGCGAGCCATGTTTTCCAGGCCGAAGTCAAACTCGTGGTTGCCGATGGTAACGGCATCATAGCGCATCATGTTCATCAAGCCCACCTCAACGTCGCCTTTGAACAACGTGTAGTAAGGCGAGCCTTGCGAGAAGTCGCCACTGTCGAAGAGCAGGAGACTTGGGTCTTTCGCGCGCTCTTCCTTGAGCATTGCCACACGGCGCAAGAAGCCTCCACGCCCGGCTTGCAGGGTATCGGCAAGGTGGGGCGACAACGGCATGACACAGCTGTGGGTGTCGTTGGTGTGGAGGATGGTGAGCCGCTTCTGCGCGAGCATGGTGACGCTGCAGCAAAGCAAGAACATCACCGCGGCGTGCCTTAATGTATAGGAGTGCCTTAATATATTAATGTGTAAGAATGTGTGTCTTGACGTTTTCATCTTTTTGGTTTTTCTTCTCTGTATCATTTGATTATTCCGCTTGGCTCATTCCACCGTGACTCTGCCTTCGACCTTTGAGTCCACGGCCTGGCCTTGCGCTTTCTTCTCATCAAAATATTTCACAATGACATGTCTCACGTCGTTGGCCTCGCCAGTTGGCGACACGACATTGGTCTTCGACTTGAACGCCGTCAACCCGTCGTTGCCCTGTGCCAGATAGTCGAGCGTGGCCACGCGATAATTCTTTTGTGGGTCAATGGCCTTACCGTCAAGTGTCACCGACTTCAGCGTGCCGTCTTTGGCTATGGCCATCCTCACGCCGTGGCTCACGCCCTCGCCATGACGCGCCGCCATCTCCTTGAAGAGCTGAAGCGTCTTCTCGCCCGTGAGGGTCAGGAAACAGATGTGGTTCTCAAAAGGTGCCACGTTGAGCACGTCGCCATAGGTTACCTTTCCCTCTGGCAGCGACGCGCGTATGCCGCCCATGTTGTAGACTCCGAAATCGGGTGCCTCGTTGAATTGCTTGCCTCCCCACACGAGTATGTCGGCGAGCAGGTTGCTGAGGTCACTCTCAGGCCTGCTGGCTCTCATGGGATGTGCCGTGGAGCCTACCACGGGCGACATTTTCTCGTCCACCTGGCGCTCATACGGCTTTAGGAACTCCGCGGCTTGGGCGTCTGGCTTGGCGTCGTAACGGTTGTCAACGAGCACTCGGGTGCGATCCACGCTGATAAGGCGGTAAGGGGTGTGGCAAGACGTGGCAAGCAAGAGCGCCACGACTGGTAGAAAGTTCTTTATCGAATATCTCATTATAGTATGTGTATTTATCATGATAAGCGTTTCATTCAAAATAGAAAGTCAAGGCTATCATCTTTGAACGGGCCTTGCTCACGGAGGTGGCGAAGACACGTGTTGATGGGTCATTGAGGCGAGCGGCGTGACCAGTGTCAAGGCTGTTGGTCAGACCAAACATGAACTTCAGCTCTGGCCTCAACTTGAAAAACGGCAGGTAGAAGTCGCATCCCAAGCCTGTCTCAAAGTAAAGGTCATAACGCTTGAGCTTTATGATGTCATCGCTTTTCCCGCTCAGGTTTACCACAGGGCTGATGCCCGCCATGACATACGGGCGGTGGTTGCCAGAGCGTTTCGCGGCATAAATCAGGTCCATGGAGCAGGCTATATACACCGACTTGAGGTTTTGTGTCCTGCTTGCCATGCTGTCGGGCACCTCCGTGCCAACGTTGTGAAACGTGACGTGGCGACTACCGAAATACAAGGTCGGTGCAAGGCGAAAAGAGAGATAGTTGCCCAAGCGCGCCTCTCCAAGCACGCCGACATTGAAACCGTAGTCGTAGCGGTCTTGGTCGGTGGTTATCGTGTATGTCTGCGTGGTGCCATCGGCAAGCGTCACCGTTTGCGGCCCCACGCCGACAAGCTCCAAGTCTTGGGCGTGAGTGCCCACGAGGATGCCGAAATGGAATGGGCGCAGATCAGTATAAGGACGGTTCTGCACCGTGCGGTCTTGGGCTGCCACACTGACTGCTATCAGGAAAGAGAGTATCGCGCAAAATAATTTCTTCATATTATATACAACGTGGGAAATGCCATTTTATTGTATAAGATAGGCTGCACTATCTTGGCCAATAATACCAAATATAAGGTATCAGAATGTTAAAAACGAAAAAAAAATATACCTATTTGTAGGTATTTAAGCAAAAGTCATTATCTTTGCAATACCACATTGAGGTAAGCCAGCTTTATAGCCGTAAGGCACTCGTGAGGACAACATTACAAAAACATTATTAATTTATAAACGTAAAAGAATTATGGCATACGTAATTGGTGACAACTGTGTCGCATGCGGAACTTGCATCGACGAGTGCCCAGTAGGAGCTATCTCTGAGGGCGACATCTATCACATCAACCCCGACGAGTGCACAGAGTGCGGCACATGCGCTTCTGTTTGCCCCAACGAGGCAATCAGCCTTCCTGAGTAAATCTTCCATTTATAAAGGATAAAGTAAAGGCGCGCCTAAAGCCACATGGCTTTGGGCGCGCCTTTCTTGTTTGCCTTGCTTACTTCTGCACAAACCACAGAGGGGTGCCTCGGAGCACCAACGGTGTAGTGCTTTTATCAAATGTGCCATCAATGTAGGCGCCATAAGCTATGAGCTGCAACTGCATGATTCTCGACGTGGAGTTGTACTGACCGAAGGAATAGGAGTTGTTTGCCAAGAACACGAGCTTTATCTCATGCTTCGCGCCACCATAAGTGACATTATAAGTAAGGCCAGTGGGGTTGATAAGCCACTGCACCGGGTTCATGTTGACAAAGCCTATGTAGCAGTTCATCGGCTTGGATGGCTGTGCCGCTATGGCTTTGCGAATCTCCTTGTGCTCAGCGCTGGTGGTGTCAATCAACGACGCCACGGCCTTGGCTGATACGTTGTTCAAAACCATTGTTGAGTCTGACGTGATATTCCACGACGCGGGAATGCTGTCGGTCTTGCTGTTGCCTTTGTCGGTCTTGCCGGCGACATAGACCAACTTGCCTGAATGAGGGCCGGCCACTGCGAAATAGCATTGCTGAATCTGCTCTTTCGTGAGGCTTTGATTGCTGTTGTCATCGCTGTTAAAGCATGAGGTCATGCCGAAAACCGTGAGCACTGCGGAAAGGAAGATTCCGAAAATCTTGAATGTTCTCATTTTTTATTATTTACGATTAGATTAATTTGTCACGAGATGTTGCAGTCATGGCATAAGCCTGACTACTAAAGTAAATGCAAGGCTTATGAAAACCTTGCATCAACTATCCGAAAAAAGCGTTAAAAATCAAACTTTACCTCTTTCATTATTTGCCTTGTAGCCCCAGCCAGGCTCTCAACAAAGCCTCCGGCCCTCTCGCGGCTTTGCTCAAGGACCTTGTCGTCGGCAAGTTTCCGCATGACGCCCACGAAGTCGTCATAACTGGTTATCTCGAATCCTCCACCGGCCTTGAGCAGTCCTTGCGCCTCCTGGAAGTTCTTGTTGTTTGGCCCGAAGATGACAGGCTTCCCCCAAACGGCCGCTTCCAGCACGTTGTGGATGCCAACCCCGAAGCCTCCGCCCACGTATGTGACATCTGCGTAGCGATATATGCTCGACAAGAGGCCGAAACAGTCGATGATGAGACACTCGGCCCCAACCACGTTCTCGGTCGTGGCCTCGGTGTAGCGCACGGTCTTGCGCTCAAGCTTGCCAAGTATCTGCTTCATGTGGTCATCACCTATCACGTGTGGGGCTATTATGAGCTTCCAGTCGCGGTGCTCGTTGAAATATCTTATGAAGATGTCCTCGTCGGGAGGCCAGCTGCTTCCGGCAATGAAGACATGGGGCCGATCCTCGACGGTGCCGCCGACAAAATTCTCCACTATCGGCAACGACTTGCCCGCGTCCCTGATTTGCAGCACTCGGTCGAAACGCGTGTCTCCAGTCACGGAAACGCAGTCAATGCCAATGGATTTCAGCAAGTCGCGGCTCTCCTCGTTTTGCACGAAGAAATGGGTGAAGCAGTCCAGCACCTTGCCGTAGCCCTTGCCGTAAGCGCGGAAGAATATCTGGTTTGGGCGGAAGATGCTCGACACCGAGAACGTGGGCACATGGCGCTCTTTCAGCATGTGCAAGTAGTTGGACCAGAACTCATACTTGATAAAGAACGCCATCACCGGGTTGGTCAGCCGCAAGAAGCGGCGGGCGTTGCGCTTGGTGTCTATGGGCAGATACACCACGACGTCAGCGCCATCATAGTTTTTCCGCACCTCATAGCCCGACGGCGAGAAGAACGTGAGCAATATCTTGTAGCCAGGATGCTCGCGCCGTATCGCCTCCATTATGGGTCGACCTTGCTCAAACTCGCCCAATGATGCCGCGTGGAACCATATATACATGGCGTTTGGGTCTATCTTTTCGCGCAACACGCGGAAAGTCCGGTGTTCGCCTTTCCACATGGCGCGCACCTTCTTCGAGAAGAACGACGCCACCCACACGCCAATGTTGTATAGAATGATAAACAGCTCGTACATCAGCCCAACACCTCAATAGCTTTCTTCATTCGCTTTATGGTCTCCTCCTTGCCGAGGAAAGCCGAGATGTCGAACATGCCCGGGCCTTTGCCAATGCCCACGAGGGCCAGACGCCACGCGTTCATCACGTCGCCCATCTTGTATCCCTTGTCGGCTATCCACTTCTCCACCACGGGTTCCTGTCCCTCCACGGAGAAGTCGCCTATGCCCTTGAGCACGTCTACGAGCTCCGTCATCTGCTGGGCCGAGAAGTCTTTCCAGCGCTTCTTTGCCGTCTTCTCGTCGTAGGCCGTCGGGGCGATGAAGAAGAAAGAGCACAGTGGCCACAACTCCTTTACGAAGTTGACACGGTCTTTCATCATGCGCACCACCTGCCTTACGCGGTCAAACGACTCGTCGATGCCGTTGTTGGCCACTATCGGGGCGAAGAGCGTGGCTATCTCGTCGTCGCTCTTGCGCAGGATATACTCGTGGTTGAACCAGATGCCTTTTTGGTAATCGAACTTCGCGCCACTCTTCGAGCACTTGGTGATGTCGAACGCCTTTACCAGCTCGTCGAGCGAGAACAGCTCTTGGTCGGTGCCTGGGTTCCAGCCCAAGAGGGCGAGGAAGTTGACCACGGCCTCGGGGAAATATCCGCTCTCGCGATAGCCCGACGACACCTCACCCGTCTTGGGGTCGTGCCATTCGAGCGGGAAGACCGGGAAGCCGAGTCGGTCGCCGTCGCGCTTCGACAGCTTGCCCTTGCCCTCCGGCTTGAGCAGCAACGGCAGGTGGGCGAAGCGAGGCATGGTGTCTTCCCAGCCAAACGCCTTGTAGAGCAGCACGTGAAGCGGCGCGCTCGGCAGCCACTCCTCGCCACGTATGACATGGGTTATCTCCATCAGGTGGTCGTCCACGATGTTGGCGAGATGGTATGTGGGCAGCTCATCGGCGCTCTTGTAGAGCACCTTGTCGTCGAGGATGTCGCTCTTCACGCACACGTCGCCACGAATGAGGTCGTTGACGTGAATTTCCTCGCCTGGCTCCACCTTGAAGCGGACGGTGTATTGCGCGTCGCTGTCGAGCAGCTGGGCCACATCTTCCTTAGACAGCGTGAGGGAGTTGCGCATCGACATGCGGGTGTGGGCGTCGTACTGGAAGTTTTTCACCTCCTCGCGCTTTTTCTCCAGTTCCTCAGGCGTGTCAAAGGCTATGTAGGCCTTGCCGTCGTCGAGAAGCTGCTTCACGTATTTCTTGTATATCTTGCGACGCTCGCTCTGGCGATAAGGGCCGTGGTCGCCGCCGAACGACACGCCTTCGTCGAACTTGATGCCGAGCCATTTGAACGACTCTATGATATAGTCTTCTGCCCCTTGCACGAAACGATGGCTGTCGGTGTCCTCAATGCGGAACACGAGTTCTCCACCATGCTGGCGGGCAAACAGATAGTTGTACAAAGCCGTGCGGACTCCGCCAATGTGGAGCGGACCTGTTGGACTTGGGGCGAAACGCACCCTGACTTTTCTTTCTGACATATCGAAGAATAAATGTTTTTGAGGAACATCGCTTATGGTTCCTCTTGAAATTATTTTTTGCAAAATTAATACTTTTTTTCTGCTTTGATTGATTTTTTTCGTATTTTCGCAGCAAAAACACATAGGCACCATCATAAAGCGCCGCATTTAAGTCAGCCACATGAACACTTTCAAGAAAATCATAGGGCAAGAGGAGAACATCTGGCACAGCCTGGCCATCCGCGCCGGCCTCGTGTTTCTCACCTCTTTCATCATCATCTGGTTTCTTCCACGCAACGAGGCCAAGCAATATGCCTACGAGATTGGCGAGCCTTGGCATTATGGCACGCTGATAGCGAAGTTCGACTTCCCTGTCTACAAGACCGACGAGACGGTGCAACGTGAGCGCGACTCGCTGCTACATTCCTTCCAGCCTTACTACAACTACGACAACAGCGTGGAGTCGGTGCAAACGGCCAAGCTGAGGGTCGAACTGGCAAAGGCCGGCACGCTGCCGCCAGGATTCGCGCAGGCCTTGATAGAAAAGCTGCACCAGCTCTACCAGACGGGCATCATGGGGACACCGCAATACAACTCGTTCAACAACGACACCACGTCACAGATAAGGGTGGTCTTCGGCAAGGACGCGGAGTCGAGGAAGGTGAGCCTCATCTATTCCACCATGACGGCCTATGAGCTGCTGTTGGACGACAGCTATCTCTCCAAAGAGCGGCTGCTGATGCAGAGGCTCAACATGAACGACTACATAATGCCCAACCTCATACTCGACCGCAACCGCACGGAGACGGCACGCAACGACTTGCTGTCGGGCATAACGCCGGCGAGCGGAATGGTGATGGCCGGGCAGAAAATCATTGGCCAGGGCGACATGGTAGACGACTACAACTATCGCATGCTCAACTCCATGGAGAAGGAGATTGACCGGCGCCAGGCCGGCAAGTCGCAGATAACGCGCCATTTCGTGGGCAACATCATCTACGTGATCGCGTTCATGCTGCTCTTCACGCTCTACCTGACGCTCTTCCGCCGCGACTATTTCTCCAAGCCAAGGTGCGTGGCCATGCTCTACACCTTCATTGCCTTGTTCCCGCTCTGCGTGTCGCTGATGATGGAGCACAGCTATTTCAGCTTCTCCGTCTACGTGCTGCCGTTCGCCATGGGGCCAATCTTCGTGCGCATCTTCATGGACTCGCGCACTGCGTTCGTCACTCACCTCATCACCGTCCTCATATCGGCGTGCGCCCTGCGCTATCAGTTCGACTTCATCATCATCCAGACCATTGCCGGCCTCATCGCCATCTACTCGCTGCGCGAGGTGTCTACGCGCTCGCAGATATTCCGCACGGCGCTATGGGTCTTCGTGGCAACATGCGCCATGTATTTCGCGCTGAAACTCATGGAGAGCAACGGCGACATGAGGTTCGGGCGGAGCATGTACTACCACTTCCTCATCAATGGCGTGCTGCTGCTCCTGGCCTACCCTCTCATGTTCGTGGTGGAGAAGACGTTTGGTTTCGTGTCGGTGCTGACGCTCATCGAACTGTCTGACACCAACAAGGGGTTGCTTCGCAAGCTGTCGGAAATAGCCCCTGGCACCTTCCAGCACTCCATCACCGTGGGAAACCTCGCATCGGAGATAGCCAACAAGATAGGGGCAAAGGCCACCCTCGCCCGAACGGGCGCGCTCTACCACGACATAGGCAAGATAAAGAACCCGGCGTTTTTCACCGAGAACCAGCAGGGCGGCATGAACCCGCACGACAACCTGACCGAGAAAGAGAGTGCGAGGATAATAATAGCCCACGTGACCGACGGCGTGAAGCTTGCCGAGGAATACGACTTGCCGGTGGTGATTCGCGACTTCATACTGACGCACCACGGCTGTGGGATGTCTAAGTATTTCTACATAAAATATCAAAACGAGCACCCAAACGAGGTGGTCGACAAGAGCACGTTCACCTACCCTGGCCCCAACCCTTCGACGCGCGAGCAGGCCATACTCATGATGGCCGACTCGTGCGAGGCGGCTTCTCACTCGCTGAAAGAATATACCGAGGAGAGCATAGCCAAACTGGTGAACCAACTGGTGGACCAGCAGGTCAAGGACGGGTTGTTCAGCGAGTGCAAGATAACGTTCTACGACATAGCCGTGGCAAAACAGGTGCTCATAGAGCGGCTCAAGGCCATCTACCACACGCGAATACAATACCCAGAAAGGATAGTAAAAGAATAATAACGAAAAAAAAGTTGCCTCGACCATGCAATCTTTCGCCATCAACAGCATTTATGTAGTCGAGACAAAGCATCACATTATATATTAATATCATAAAAAACAGACAAAGATGAACAAAGCATTTGCCCAATTGGGCTACGCGGCCATGACGACGGCAGTGGCCGCCCTGACGCTCGGATCGTGCGCCACTAAGAAGGCCCAGCAAGAGAAGGATAACAACATGCAGATAGTGAGGGGCGACAACATGGACGACAACTACCTCATATTCAGCGACGCGGAACGCGCGGCCGTGGACAACACCAACGAGTTCGCGCTCAACTTGTTTCGCACGCAGGCGGACATGGACTCCAAGGTGGTGTCGCCCGTGAGCGTGGCTTATCTCATGGGCCTGCTCGCCAACGGCGCCAACGGCGCCACCCAAGCCGAGATAATGAAGGCACTGAGCATGGACGGCACGTCGCTGACAACCCTCAACGAGACTTACAAGGGCATACTCAACACGGCTTCGCGCCACGACAGCCAGACCAAGGTCAACATAGCCAACTGCGTGGCCGTGAACAAGCAGGTGACGCTCAAGGACAACTATAAAGACGCCATGCAGACGCTCTACAACGCCAACGTGGAGAGCATGGACTTCGCCTCGCCGAAGGCCTTGGCGAAAATCAACGCATGGTGCTCAAGGCAAACCAAGGGCATGATTCCAAAGATCGTTGACCAGCTCGACCCCGCTGCCACGGCGGTGCTGATGAACGCCGTGTATTTCAACGGCACGTGGGCAAACGTGTTCGACAAGAACGACACTAAGACGGAGAACTTCCGTGGCTACACGCGCGACATAAAGAGGGTTCCCATGATGCACCAGGAGGGCAAGTTCTCATATACCGACAACAAGGACTTCGCCGCCGTGACGCTGCCCTACGGCAACGGCACCTACTCCATGACCGTCATCCTGCCTGCCGAGGGCAAGTCGACAACCGAAATCGTCAACTCGCTCAACGCGAAGACGCTTGAGAAGATGCGGCTCGACATGGACGAGTGCGTGGTCGACTTGAAGTTGCCGCGCTTCTCCACCACGACCGAGACTTCTCTCAACAAGCCAATAGCCAAGCTCGGAGCCTCGTCGATGTTCCATGCAGGCAAGGCCGACTTCAGCAACATGAGCGACGTGCCAATGTTCGTGTCGGCGATGTTGCAGAAGGCGAAGATCGAGGTGAGCGAGAAAGGCACCAAGGCCGCTGCCGTGACCGCTGCCATCATGACCATGTCGGTGCGCCCCGAAGAGCCGCGCCACGTCAGCTTCCATGCCAACCGCCCGTTCATCTACCTGATTACGGAGCGCAACTCCAACGCCATATTCTTCATCGGGCAATACACCGGTGCTGAATAAAAGTCGACACATTATATATTATTATCGCCGTCCGCAACCCGAACGGCCCAAACCACGGCATTGCATGTGCCACGTTATTACAAAAAGAGGTCGAACATTTTTTCTGGGCCGGCATAAAACCGGCCCATGCAAGGCGATAATAATATTTTACAAATGATTGTCTGAGAATCGTTTTTTTTCAACCAAGGTGTCGCTTGCGTGGAAATTTCGCAATTATGGGTCATTTTCATAAGCCATTGGCTATTAAAGACTTATAAGTTTTGCGATTTTAGGGCGTTGCCAATGCCCTGATTTTGCGTCGCCGTTACACTGTAATCGCGTCGCCGTTACGGTGTAATCGCGTCGCCGTTACACTGTAATCGCGATGCCGTTACACTGTAATCGCGACGCGATTGCACCGTAACGGCAAAAATTTTTGGCCGAAAACCGGCCGACGGTGTTGCCAAGAGGCGGAAGGCTACCCTTTTTCCGCTCTATTTGCCCCTGTTTCCAAGTGTTAATTTTTGACCATAATATTTTACAATTCTACGTGGAAGCATGGTGCCGTGAACTTAACAAGCAAAGTTTTTTGTTTGCTTTTTCGTGTAATATTGGCAAAAACACTAACTTTGTGTCTGCAATCTGCGTTCTTTCTACTCTAAACTCAAAACAACCGTCTCATGACAAGAAAATCAAGACAATGTCTCATGGCCGTCGCCATGCTTCTGTGCTCCTGCCTCAACGCGATGGCAGGCGAATGGATTCGCGTAAACCAGCTTGGCTATCTCCCGCTTTCCACCAAGGTAGCGGTGATGATGTGTGAAGACAAGCCACAGGTGAAAGCGTTTGAGATAAGAGACGCGTTTACCGATGAGATCGTGTTATCGTCTAACGAGATAAAGGCCACGGGGGCACTTGGCAACATGAAGGCCACGTTCAGGCTCGATTTCAGCAAGCTGACAAGAAAAGGCGCCTATTATGTCAAGGTCGGGGATTGCCGCTCACAGGTGTTCCCCGTCAACGGTAACGTGTATCGTGGCGTAGCCGACTTCACCCTCAACTATATGCGCCAGCAGCGATGTGGCTGGAACCCTTACATCAAGGACTTTTGCCACCAGAAAGACGCCATCATAATGAACCACCCAACGAAGACGGGGCAACACGTCGACGTGCGCGGCGGATGGCACGACGCCGCCGACTTGCTGCAATACACTCCCACCTCGGCAAACGCCATATACCAAATGATGTTTGCCTACATGCAAAACCCAACGGCTTTCGCCGACAGCTTCAAGGCCGACGGCACGCCGGGAGCCAACGGCATACCCGACATCGTGGACGAGATATACTGGGGCCTCGCCTGGCTCGACCGCATGAATCCGGAGAAGGGCGAGCTCTACAACCAGATTGCCGACGACCGCGACCACGTGGCCATGAAGCTGCCAAACTATGACCCCGCCGACTATGGATGGGGCAAGAACGCCGAGCGCCCGGTGTATTTCGTAGACGGCAAACGCCAGCAACGTGGCAAATACGAAAATGCCACGATGGGCGCGGCAAGCACGGCAGGCAAGTTCGCGAGCGACTTCGCCCTCGGCTCTATCGTCTTGAAGCCCTTTTATCCTGAATTTGCCGAGAAGATTGGAGGCAAGGCCGCTGACGCCTTCCAGGTGGGCATAGACAAGCCTGGCAACACGCAAACGGTTTCGGTGGTCTCGCCTTATATCTACGAGGAAGACAACTGGGTTGACGACATGGAGCTCGGCGCCATGGAGCTGTATCGCAAGACCGGCGACAGGCTCTACTTGTCGAAGGCCGTGGAGTATGGCCGCCGCGAGCCCGTCACGCCTTGGATGGGTGCCGACAGCGCACGCCACTACCAGTGGTACCCCTTCATGAACATGGGCCACTATCAGCTGGCCAAGCTCGCCGACAACCAACGGCTTAAAAACGAGTTTGTCAGGAACCTGCGCTCCGGCATAGAGCGCGTCTGCGAGCGTGGGCGCAACCACCCCTTCCTATGGGGCGTACCGGGCATCTGGTGCTCAAACAACCTAACCACGGCCATGCTTACCCAGTGCATTCTCTACCGCCAACTCACCGGCGACCACGCTTTCGAGGAGATGGAAGGCGCGCTGCGCGACTGGCTGCTCGGCTGCAACCCGTGGGGCACGAGCATGATAGTGGAACTGCCCAAGGGCGGCACTTACCCCACGCAGCCCCACTCTGGCTTCGTCTACCTGAACAAGGGCACGACAACCGGCGGCTTGGTCGACGGACCGGTCTATGCCACCATCTTCGGCAGCCTGAAAGGCGTGAGCCTGACCACGGGGTCGCGCGCGGCCGAAGCCCACAACTATGAGGCGTTCCAGCCTGGCGACGTGGTCTACCACGACAACATGAGCGATTACAGCTCAAACGAGCCAACGATGGACGGCACGGCCTCGCTCACGTTCCCCTTCTCGGCTTACGACATCGAGGGCAGGACGCAAGACGGGACGGAAGAGGACAACAACGTGTATGAACAGGCGGGGGGCATAATAAAGGGAAACCCCGACAAGAAAAACATAACCTTGGTGTTCACCGCCGACCAATGGGCCGACGGCGCCGACGACATCATTTCCGCCTTGAAGAAAAACAAGATAAAAGGCGCGTTCTTCTTCACTGGCCGCTTTTTTGAGTTGCATGCCGACGTGGTGCGCCGACTCGTAGCCGATGGCCACTATGTGGGCAGCCACAGCTATGGCCATCTGCTCTACGCGCCGTGGGAGAACCGTGACTCCATGCTCATAACCAAGCAGCAGTTCATGGACGACATGAGACGGAGCTACGCCACGCTCGCCCGTTTCGGCATTACCGAGGCCAAGGCCCCGTTCTTCATCCCGCCTTACGAATACTACAACTCAACCGTATGCTCATGGGCAAGGCAGATGGGCCTACGGATAGTAAACTTCACGCCGGGCACAGGCACCAATGCCGACTACACCATACCGTCGATGAAAAACTACCGTTCGAGCGACGAGATTGAAAAGCGATTGCTCGACTACGAGCACGCCCACACCCTCAACGGGCATTTCCTCATGATACATTTCGGCACATCGCCTGAGCGCGCCGACAAGTTTTACAAACGGTTGCCACAGGTCATAAAGGCCCTGCGACACAGGGGGTACCGCTTCGTCTCACTCGAAGACATGATAAACGGTTAGCCGTCGACATGTCAGCGCCACGACGCGTTATTCCCTGTGCCACAACATGGTAGCCAACCTGCCTGATGAAAAAAAATAAAAGAGACGGTTTATGTTTTGAGATTAGCGATAAAAAGATTACTTTTGCAAGGTAAAATAAAAAAGATGAGCAAGAGGAGTTCAAAAAACAAGCCCAAATCTTTCAGCGAGGCCATAGGCATAAAAGACAGGTTCGAAAGCGACACCGTCAATTTCTTCATTGGCCTTGTCATGCTTGCCATAGCGGTATACCTTGTCATTGCCATGGTGAGCTATCTGACGACAGGCCAGGCAGACCAAAGCGTATTGGAATCGCTGAAGCCAGCCGATTTTTTCAATACCAACCACGAGTTCAGCAACACCTGCCGCGCTCTTGGCGCCATTGTGGCTTATTTCCTCATCACCGTCAACTTCGGCTTGCCAGCTTTTGCCATACCTCTCTTTTTCATCCTCGCGGCTCTGAAGCTGATGAGGATATACTCCGTCAGCCTCTTGAAATGGTTCTTCTGCCTGGCAGTAGCCATGATTTGGCTATCAGCGTTTCTCGCCAAGTTCATCGCCCCATTGATGGGCGATGAGGTATATAACCCTGGCGGCATGCACGGCCTGCTGTGCGTGCAACGAATAGAGAATGTGGTAGGCGCACCTGGCTTCATTGCCATTCTCATAGTGACAGCCATAGCGTTTCTCACCTATCTCAGCCACGAGACGATAGAGGTGGTTCGCAAGATTCTCAACCCCGTGAAATATTTTACCGACAAGGTAAAGATTACCGTTAACAACCATCCCGTGACAAAAGACGGCGAGTTGCAGACCGACATTGTTGAGCCTGAGCCGGCAAACGTGGAAAGTGAACCGTCTGCAACCAATCAAGGGGATAACGAGGAGGTAAAGCCAAACGTGGTTGACCTAACCGACCTAAGCCAGTTTGAGACAAAGAACAAGCCGGAGAACCACGCCGAAGAGCCGCAAGCTACGGCCACCACAGGACAAGGCGACCAACCTGCCGATATAACGGTGGAGGAATCGAAGGATGAACCAAAGGCCTCGGGCAACAACGCCACGACATTAAACGACCTCGACACGCCAATAAACCCATGGGAACCATTCACGAAGTATAAATTCCCCACGCTCAACTTGCTTAAGAAATACGACAGCAAGCCGGTTATCGACATGGAGGAGATAAAGTCGAACAACGCTCGCATCGTGGAGGTGCTGAAGAGCTTTGGCGTGGAAATCAGCAAGATTAACGCCACGGTAGGCCCCACGGTAACCCTCTACGAGATCACTCCCGCTGAAGGCGTGAGGATAAGCAAGATACGCGGCTTGGAAGCCGACATTGCCTTGAGCCTTTCCGCCCTCGGCATACGTATCATCGCGCCTATACCAGGCAAGGGCACGATTGGCATAGAAGTGCCTAACAAGAAGCCGCAAATCGTGTCGATGGAAAGCGTGCTCAACACCAAGAAATTCCAGGAGACGAAGATGGCTTTGCCCATGGCCTTGGGCAAGACCATCACCAACGAGGTGTTCATGGTGGACCTTGCCAAGCTGCCCCACCTGCTCGTAGCCGGCGCCACGGGTCAGGGTAAGTCGGTAGGCTTGAACGCCATCATCACGTCGTTGCTATACAAGAAGCATCCAAACGAGCTGAAGTTCGTGCTCGTGGACCCAAAGAAGGTGGAGTTCAGCATCTACAACAAGATAGCCCCCCACTATATGGCCGCGCTGCCTGAGAATGAGGACGAGCCTATCATCACCGACGTGCAGAAGGTGGTGAGAACGCTCAACTCTCTGTGCAAGCTCATGGATCACCGCTACGACATGCTCAAACTGGCCAACGTGAAGAAGATAGACGAATACAACGACAAGTTCATTCATCACAAGCTGAGGCTTACCGACGGCCATGAGTACATGCCTTATATCGTGGTCGTGATAGACGAGTTCGGCGACCTTATCATGACGGCTGGCAAGGAGATAGAGGCGCCAATAGCGCGTATCGCACAGCTTGCCCGCGCCGTGGGCATACACATGATAATAGCCACGCAAAGGCCAACCACGAGAATAATCACCGGAAATATCAAGGCCAACTTCCCTGGACGCATGGCGTTCCGAGTGGCTTCGCAGATAGACTCGCGCACTATACTCGACCGCACTGGCGCCGACCAGCTCGTGGGACGTGGCGACATGCTCTTCCTTGGCGGTGGCGAACCCGTGCGCGTGCAATGCGCCTTCATAGACACGCCGGAGATTGAGGCTGTCAACGACTTCATTGCCGCAGAGCCTGGCCCTGTTGACGCGATGGAACTTCCGGAGCCCGACGACCCCAACGCCGTTGGCGCTGGCGGTGGCATAGAGGGTGAGGCCAAGAACCTTGACCCTTACTTCGATGATGCCGCTCATGCGATAGTGATATCACAACAAGGTTCCACGAGCATGATACAGCGGCGCTTCTCCATTGGCTACAACCGTGCCGGACGACTGATGGACCAGTTGGAGAAAGCCGGCATAGTGGGAGCCGCGCAAGGCTCAAAGCCGCGTGAGGTGCTGTTGCAAGACGAGTCGAGCCTCAACGTGCTCTTGGCGAGAATACATGGCGCGTGAAGAGATTGATTATAGTTTAACACTTATAGGATAACTTATTTAGGGTTATGAAGAAAGTATTTTTTATCAACATCCTGTTGATGCTCTGCGTGGGCGTGTTTGCCAAAAGCGGCTCACAGGCAATGAAAGTATTGGACAAGGCCACTGCCATCGTTGGCAGGAAAGGTGGCGCGGAGGCCAACTTCACGGTATCGGGAAAGAAGACAGGCACGCAGTCGGGAACGATAGCCATCAAGGGCAACATGTTTATGGCTCGCACAAACAAGGCCATGGTGTGGTTCAACGGCAAGACACAATGGAGCTATCTCAAGATGACAAACGAGGTGAACATCTCCACGCCCAACGAGGCAAAGCGCATGAGCATGAACCCATACACGTTCATGTCAATGTACAAGAATGGCTACAACCTGTCGATGACCACTTCGGGAAGCAACTACGTGGTGCACATGACAGCCCAAAACAAGCACAGAAGCGTGCAAGAGGCTTACATCACGATAAATAAAGGCTCTTACAAGCCCACTGCCGTGAAAATGAGGCAAGGCAACGATTGGACAACCATCTCGATAACCAATTTCAAGGCCAAGAACCAACCCAATAGCAAGTTCTCCTTCAACCAGAAGGATTTTCCAAAGGCTGATGTCATCGACTTGAGATAAACGCCGGTGGAAAAGACTTTAAACAAGGCTGATGGCTTAGACTTGACTAAACGTTTGTGGTTATACCCTGTGGCATTAACACGATGGCGACATTGACCTGAAACAATAAACTAAAAGCGGGGGCGATCTTCAACAAGACCGTCCCCGCTTTTAGTTTATCACGCAATGAGATTCAATGTGATTCCGCGTTGTTTACTTTAAGGGATTCCATCCCTGTGCCGTGATGTCAAACTCCTTTCCGTCACCGCGCGAGATCAACCGGCAACCAAGCTCTTCCTTGGTGATATATCCAATCTGCTTTATGCCACGACTCTCAAGGGCGTCTAGCTTGTCGTGGTCGCCAATGGGACAAGTAAAGAGCAACTCGTAGTCCTCGCCACCGTTCATGGCACATGTGGTGACGTTCATGTTAAACTCCTCTGCCGTCACCGCCGTCTGATAGTCTATGGGAATGTTCTTCTCATAGACGCGACAGCCGCAATGACTTTGATGACAGATGTGAAGCAGCTCAGACGACAATCCATCGGAGATGTCCATCATGGCGGTAGGGTGGATATTGTTCTCGTGCAGCAACTTGATGATGTCGCCGCGCGCCTCTGGCTTCAGTTGCCTTTGTAACAAATACTCGCGTCCGGCAAAATCGGGTTGGAAGTCGATTATCTTCATGCCCTCTTGCTGTAGATGCTTTACCATCTCCTCGTTGCCGTCTTTCTTTGCCTGCCTTATCTTTGCGTTGAGGTCGTCTATCTGCTTATAATAGACCGTCTTCTCACGCTCCAGGAGCTGCAAGCCCATATACGCGGCACCCAAGTCGCCACTGACGCAGATAAGGTCTGTCTCATTGGCGTCATTGCGATAGACGATGTCTTCCTTCTTAGCCTCGCCGACGCACGTGATGCTTATGGCCAGTCCTGTCAACGACGAGCATGTGTCGCCGCCCACGATGTCAACGTTCCACTTGTCGCAAGCCTGTCTGAGCCCAGCATAGAAATCGTCGAGGTCCTCGACCTTGAAACGCTTGCCCAGGGCAATGCTCACAAGCAGCTGGCGTGGCGTGCCGTTCATGGCAAACACGTCGCTCAGGTTGACCATCGCGCTCTTGTAGCCCAGTTGAGCCATGCTGTTGTAGGTGAGGTCGAAGTGCACGCCCTCCATCAGCATGTCGGTGGTGATGAGCACCTGCTTATCGGGATAATCCAGCACCGTGCAATCATCGCCCACGCCTTTCAGCGTAGAGGCGTTCTTGGGCTGCAAGTCTTTAGTGAGCCGGTTGATGAGACCGAACTCTCCAAGTTCCTTTATCTCCATCTCTTAATCGCAACGTTTAATCATCTCACGGAAGATCTCGGCCATGTTAGGCTGTGAGGCATTGGCGGCCTCTTGCACTTCCTCGTGGCTTACCTCCACGGGAACGTCGAAACCTCCAAGGTCTGTTATGACACTGATGCCAAAGACCTTCATGCCACAATGGCGAGCCACGATAACCTCTGGCACCGTGCTCATGCCGACCGCGCTGCCTCCTAAGAGGTGATACATGCGATACTCGGCAGGAGTCTCAAACGTTGGGCCCTGCACGCCCACGTAGACACCATGAACAAGGTGAATGCCCTTTTCCTTGCCAATCTCGTCGGCAAGGTCACGCAGCCGCTTGTCGTAAGCCTCGTGCATGTCGGGGAAGCGAGGGCCTGTGGGGAAGTTCTTGCCATGTAATGGATGCTCCGGGAAAAGGTTGATGTGGTCGTCGATGACCATCAAGTCGCCAATCTTGAAACTTGGATCCATGCCTCCTGAGGCATTGCTGACGAAGAGCGTCTTTATGCCAAGCTCATACATAACCCTCTCAGGGAACGTCACTTGCTTCATGTCGTAACCCTCATAGTAATGGAAGCGTCCATCCATCGCCATGATTTCCTTGCCTCCAAGCTTTCCGAAGATTAGCTTGCCAGCGTGGCCTTCCACCGTGGAGACGGGGAAGTTGGGTATGTCCTTGTAAGCGAACTCCGTGGTGTCAGTTATCTCGGAAGCTAATTGTCCCAGTCCTGTGCCCAGGATTATCGCGGTCGTTGGCTGAGCGGGCATTCTTTCCCTTAGCCAGGATGCTGTTTCTTGAATTTTTTCGTACATAGCTTATTATCTTATTATTGAACAATTCTTCGTCTTGGCTCAACATGAACCTCACCCGTATTGGCAGCACGTATATTGCCGACTTAATGGTGGCGTTGAGTTCTGTTTGCAGCAATCGGGTGGAGTCTTTCTCCGTGGTGACGATTATCTTTGGCGACTCCATCCGCTCGAAAGCGTCGTTTATGGCCTCTACGTCTTTCGGTGTAAAGGCATGATGATCCCTGAACGTCATGGTCTTCAGCGAGCGACACTTAATCTTTATGTCGTTCTCCATCTCTTCCGGCGATGCTATGCCCGTAAGCAGGAGCACGTTGTGGCCTTTAAGCTCCGGGGCCTCATCCTCCTTTTCCTTGAACAACGGGAAGAGCTCGCCATATTCCATCGTGGTGAAGAAGAGCTCCTGATAAGGGTAGAGGCTCATGGCCTTGGTCAGCACGCGTATGTCCATTGGCTTAAGGTCGGCGGGACACTTCGTCACTATCACGAAATCGGCCCTACTCTTTCCCGACAGTGGCTCACGCAAGCGTCCGGCCGGCAGCAACTTGTCGTAGATGATGAGGCGGTGATAATCCACAAGCAGGATGTTTATGCCTGGCTTGACATAACGGTGCTGGAAAGCGTCGTCGAGAAGGATCACGCCGACATCATTGGTGTCCTTGTCCGTGGTCAAACGCGCTATGCCTTCCCTGCGGTTGGCGTCGACGGCGACATATATGTCCTTGAACTTCCGTTTCATCTGGAAAGGCTCGTCACCGATAGTGGCGGCGGTGGCGTCGTCGTCTGCCAAGACATAGCCCTTGGTCTTGCGCTTGTATCCTCTCGACAGCACGGCCACCTTCGTCAGCTTGTCGAGTAACCTGACGAGATACTCCACGTGCGGGGTCTTGCCCGTTCCACCGACGGTGATGTTGCCTACCGATATGACAGGTATGTCGTAGCTTTGCTGGTGCAGCAAGCCCACGTTGAACAGCCAGTTGCGCAAGGTCACCGCCAAGCCGTAGAGCCAACTGAGCGGCGAGAGCCAATCGCGCGTCTTTATCAAGTCACCCTCCATGATTCTTAATTGTTTATTATGACATAAGGCAAGCGTGCCTGTATTCTTCCCATCATCTGCACCTGGTTCATCAGCATGAAAGGCGCGTAATATTGTCCGAGCACCTGCCGCAGCTTCTCGTCGAGCAGTGTCCCCTTGGCGTTGCCGCCGGTTTCCATCAACTTAGACATGAAGTCTTTTCGCACAGGATAATCCACCGTGTGATACTCTTTCAGCTTTGCCAATCGCGCCGCCTTTGCCACGGCCTTGTCCATGCCGCCCAAGTCGTCGACGAGCTTCAGCTTCAAGGCGTCCTCGCCCAAGAACACATGTCCTTGCGCGCGTGCCTCCACGTCGTTCATGGACAGGTGCCTGCCATCGGCCACACGCTGCTTGAAGAGCATGTAGCCACGGTTTATCGCGGCTTGCAGTCTCGCGCCTTGCTCTTGGTTGAGAGGAGAGAGCATGAGGCCGTAGGCCGACATGCCCATTGAGGCGTTGCGGTTGGTCTCCACGCCATCAAACTTCAGTCCGAGCTTGCGCGCCATCTCCGCGCCGTCTTGCACCAACCCGAAGATTCCTATCGAACCGGTGATGGTGGTTGGCTCGGCGAAGATGTAGTCGGCCCCACAACTGATGTAATAACCGCCTGAGGCGGCATAGCCACCCATCGACACCACAACGGACTTGTGGGCTTTCTTCAGCTGTTCTATCGCGTGCCATATCTGCTCCGAATCGTAGCTTGAGCCGCCGGGCGAATTCACACGGATGACCACGGCCTTAACGTCGTCGTCCTTCGCCAGCCGCTCCATATCCTCGCGCATGTCATTGCCCACTATGTAGTCGGCGTTTTGGTAAAGGTTGCCCGAAGGCTCCTGGTTCACGATGTCTCCGCAAGCATAGTACACCGCTATCTCGTCGCCCGCGTCATCGCCCGTATCAGCGCAAAGGTCGGCCACGGATGCCTGCGGTATGTCGTCGTCCTTGTCTATGCCGAGCTTTCCCTTTATCGCGTTCCTTATCTCGTCGTTATACATCTGACCGTCGAAGAACTTGGCCTTGACAAGCGCGTCGGCGCTCTCAAAGGTCATCATCTCGTCGGCATGGCGATTGAGCTCCGCCTTGCTTATCTTGCGACTTTCGGAGACGGCTGTCAGTATGGTGTTCCAATAGCCATCGAGAAAACGCTGCGCCTGCTCCCTGCTTGGGTCGCTCATCTTCTCCTCGGTGAAGGTCTCCGTAGCACTCTTGTACTTGCCGCATTTGAATGCCATGGTGTTTACGCCCACCTTCTTGAACAAGTCTTTCAAGAACACGAGCTTCGTGCCAAGTCCTTGCCACTCAAGTCCTCCCTGCGGGTTGATATATATCTTGTCGGCTATCGATGCTATGTAATAGTCGTTGGCATTGAACTGCTCACCGAAGGCCATTATCCACTTTCCCGACTTCTTGAAGTCGGCCAAGGCGTCGCGCAGCTCCTGTGCCTGCGCCAATACCGACACCATGCCGTTTGCCTCGATATATATTCCTTTTATCTTGCTGGATGTCTTGGCCTTCTTTATCGCCGTCAACATGTCGGCCAGGCCGGGATTGCTCGAGCCGTCGCCCTGAAGCATGCTCAGCGGCGAGGCGTCGGACGCGCGTTCCTGCAGCGTGCCGTTGAGGTTCAGCACAAGCACGCTGCCATCCTCCACGGCAGGCGTTGAACTTGCCGACACCGCCATTCCAAGGAGGCCAACGACACTGATGGCGGATGCCACGACGACGAAGATGATTATGCCAACGATAGTGGCTAAGACGTTTTTCAGGAAGTTATTCATTTGCGTTCTGATTGGATTTTTGTTGGGAATAAGTTGATTGAAGGTTTACAGGCCGTCTCATTCGTAGTCGTCGACCACGCTGTTGACAAAGTCCATCATCGGCTTGGCCACCTTGCAAATCTCTGCCACCTGGCGCACCCAGTCCGGCTTCTCGAATATCTTCTCGTCCACACAGTGCCATGCGCAATAGTCTTTCATCTTCAAGTAGTTGAGAAACTCGTAATCCTTAGGGAAGTCCTTTGGCGCCTTCTTCAGGCAGTTCATGCCAAACCCTTTCTCGTCCACGGGCAGGTCTCCTTCCCATGCAGACTCGTTGGGGTAACCGAAATAGTGGATGAACCGTCCGTCCTCCACCCTATTCCTCCATTCGTCGATGTTGCCCATTATCTCGTTGCGCATCGACGTGAGAATGTTGGTGGGCAACCAGTATGAGCCCACCGCCACGAGGCAATGGCCCGGCTGTATGTGCAGGTAATAGCCTCCACGCAGCGACTTCCTGCCATGGGCGCAGATGTAAGCGCCGAAGTGTCGCTTGTAAGGCGACTTGTCGGATGAGAACCTCACGTCGCGGTAGAAGCGATAGCAGCAATCCTTGACCGTGAGATGGCTTATCTCTGGGTCGAACGTCGCCAACTCGTCGATGAGCGTCCGCACACCGTCCTCAAACTCTTGCTTCGCGCGTTCATATTCCGCCTTATGCGCCTGAAACCAAGGGCGGTTGTTGTTGGCGGCTATGTCAGCGAGAAATCCGTGTATCAATTTGATGTTCATGTCTATTCCAGTTTACTTCCCTTCAACAGCTTCGGGCAAATGTCGCCAAACGGGCATTTGTCGCACTTCGGCTTCGCGCTCTGGCAAACATATCGTCCATGCAGAAGCAGCCAATGGTGCGCCCGGGGTATGTCTTCCTTGTTTATGCTTTTCTCGAGCACCTCCTCCACTTTCAGCGGTGTGTTGGCCGTGGGCGGCACCAGTCCCATGCGGTGGGCCACCCTGTAGACATGCGTGTCGACAGCCATCACCGCCTTCCCGAACCACACGGCTTGCAGCACGTTGGCAGTCTTACGGCCCACGCCAGGCAGCTTCACGAGTTCCGCGGTGGTGTCGGGTATCTCGCCCTTGAAGTCGGTCACTATCATCCTTGCCATCTCCACGAGATGCCGTGCCTTGGAGTTGGGGTAGCTCACGCTTCTGATAAACTCCAGCATGTCCTCTGGCTCTGCCTTAGCCATGAGCTCCGCGGTGGGGTATCGGCGGAAGAGCGCGGGCGTCACCTCGTTGACGCGCTTGTCGGTGCATTGGGCTGAAAGAAGAGTGGCACACAGCAACTGGAACGCCGAGCCAAAGTCCAACTGCGTGGTGACTTCCGGCTGATGCTCCTTGAAATAGTCTATTATATATGTGTATCGCTCCTTTCGTGTCATACCTTGCTTCGACTTATCTGTATTGTGCAAAGATAAATAAAAAAAACGGCGTGACAAGAAAAATCATTGTTTTTATTTCATGCTTTGCCGTGTAGGCCATATATAATATGTGGAAAAGGCGATGCGAAACGCGAACAATGGCTAAAAAAAAGAAACAGGCGGCAAACATTAGTCTCTCTATGCAAGAGCATGCTTGTCGCCTGTCGCTATGTGTTTACTTTATGTGTTTACTTTATGTCCATGGAAAGAGTGTTTATTTTATCAGTTCCACGCTTCTCTTTAGGAACTTGTCGAGCGCCTCGCCTTTCAGCATGCCGTTTTGCAGCAAGGCGAGGTCTATGAGCTGATGCACCACCTTGTTGCCCTTAGCGTAGTCGGCGAGAATCTTGTTCTTCTTTTCGCGCTCGTCGTTGATGACCTTTTCGGTGTCTTGCAGGTCTTTTTTCTCTTCCGGCGTCACCTCCTCAGGCTTCTTGCCCGACTGGCTCTGGTGCAGGGCGGCAAGGCGCGCCTCCTGGCCCTTCAGGTCGCTCTCTATCGGCTTCAGCTCTTGCTCCACGCTGCTCTTGGTGTCGTCGAGCACTTCCTTCACGAGCTTATGGTCGGAGTTGAGCACCACCATGTAAGAGTCGGGCATCTGGTTGTAGAAGCTCATTCCCGGCTGGAACCGGCTCATCTCCTTCATGCGGCGCATATACTCGCTCTGCGTGATGATGACAGGCGTGTTGGTCTCGCCCAGGGCTTGCACGTCCACGGCGTATGTCGCCTTGTCACCATTAGGCATCTGCGAACGGAACACCTCTGTCAGTTTGTCACGGTCGTCTTTTGCCATCTCTTCCTTCTTGGCGTCTTCCTTGACAATGAGGCGGTCGATGATGTCGGCGTCGACACGTGAGAAGCGACTCTTCTCCAGCTTCTGCTCCAGCATGCTCACCATTGGCACGTCGAGCTCGCCGTCGAAGAGCAACACGCTGTAGCCCTTGTCTTGCGCCGCCTTGATGTAGCTGTATTGCTCCTCCTTGTTCGTGGCGTAGAGGTACACCAGGTTGCCGTCCTTGTCGGTTTGGTTGTCCTTGATGAGGGTCTTGTACTCCTCGAAGGTGAAGTGCTTGCCCTCAACGTCCTTGAAGAGCGCGAACTCCTTGGCGCGATCGTAAAATTCCTCCTGCGACAGCATGCCGTAGTTGATGAAGAGCTTCAGGTCGTCCCACTTCTTCTCGTAGTCCTTGCGGTCGTCCTTGAAGGTCTGCTGCAAGCGGTCGGCCACCTTCTTGGTGATATAGGTGGAAATCTTCTTCACGTTGGCATCGCTCTGAAGGTATGAGCGGCTGACGTTCAACGGGATGTCGGGTGAGTCGATGACGCCATGCAGCAGCGTCAGGAAGTCGGGCACGATGCCCTCCACCTGGTCGGTCACGAACACCTGGTTGCAATAGAGCTGTATCTTGTTGCGCTGCAGGTCGATGTTGCTGTGCACGCGTGGGAAGTAGAGTATGCCGGTGAGATGGAACGGGAAGTCAACGTTCAGGTGAATCCAAAACAGAGGCTCATCCTGCATTGGGTAGAGCTCACGATAAAACTTCTTGTAGTCTTCGTCTTTCAGCGTCGAGGGCGTCTTTGTCCACAACGGCTCCACATTATTAATAATGTTGTCGGCCTGGGTCTCTACCTCCTTGCCGTCTTTCCACTCCGTCTTCTTGCCAAAGGCCACGGGCACTGGCATGAAGCGGCAATACTTTGTCAGCAGGGCCTGGATCTTGTTCTTCTCCAGATACTCCTTGCAATCGTCGGAGATGTGCAAAACGATGTCGGTGCCGCGGTCGGCCTTCTCTGTCTCCTCGAGCGTGAACTCTGGCGAGCCGTCACACGTCCAGTGCTGAGCCTGCGCGCCGTCGCGATAGCTCTTGGTGATGATCTCAACCTTGTCAGACACCATGAAAGCTGAGTAGAAGCCCAGTCCGAAGTGTCCGATGATGGCGTTGGCCTCATCCTTGTATTTTTCAAGAAAGTCGGTAACGCCGGAGAAGGCTATCTGGTTGATATACTTGTCTATCTCCTCCGCTGTCATGCCGATGCCGCGGTCGCTGATAGTCAGCGTCTTGGCGTCAGCGTCGAGCTTCACGCGCACGGTCAGGTCGCCGGCCTCGCCCTTGAAGTCGCCTTTCTGCTGTAGGGTCTTCAACTTCTGAGTGGCGTCGACAGCGTTTGACACCATCTCGCGAAGGAAAATCTCATGGTCTGAATAGAGGAACTTTTTGATGACGGGGAAGATGTTCTCGGTAGTAACCCCGATATTGCCTTTCTTCATTTTGTTCGGTTGTGTTTATAATTTTTGTTTATCTGCGTTGGGAAATACAATAATTATGCCAACTTGAAATATTAACCTTATAAAATGAAGAAAAACGTGAAAGAATCTTATTTTTACGCCTTGCAGAGTAACTTTTCTGAAAGTTTGACAAAAGTTTCAAAATAATTTGCTATTTTTGGCACGTTAATTCATTTCAATAGGTTTAGGTTAGTTTTTAAAAGGTTAAAAGGTACCCCATCTCAAGTCGTGAGACCAAGGGATGGGGAGTTTTTATTTTATATACTCACCCCCTTTCCCGACGTTTTTTTCCTATCGCAAGAGTCCACGCTTGCATATTGTCAGTTGCAAGCCACGGTTGTTGCCGAGCAGCGAGCCCCTGTCCATCCCCAAGGCCCCTCTCACCGTCCAGCCCTTGCCAAAGCCGTATTCCGCCTCAGCCAAGACGCTGGTGTTGTGGTGTGGGTATGTGTAAGGCTCATTGTAGGTGCCATATCCCCGTTGCCAACTCACGAGCAGTCGATAACCCAAACGCGGCACCGGCGTTCCCTCTACGCCCATGTGCCACGCCACGAACCGGTTGTCTTCCACGCGCAGGGTGTGGTTGGCGTTATAGGCCGGCGAACGGTAGAGCGGGTTGCCCATCACTTGTCCCCAATGTTGCACGCACATGTAGTTGCCGTGGTTGTAATAGTTGTCGCGGCCACCGATGTGGTCGGGTATCGTCGACGTGCGGTCGTGATACACGGGGCCGCTTTGATAGGTGGTGTGCAGATACTCCACCACCACGCCTTTAAGCCACTGGCAGCGCTTCAGCCTCAGCTCGCCGCCGAGCAATATGTCCTTCAAAGGATAGAGCAGGTATCTGTGGCTGACGCGCTTCTGATAGTCGGCACCGTCGCCATAGCCGTCAAAGTCGAGGTGGAACTGCTGCGAGTGGTCCTCGAAGTAATGGTCGGCATAGACCGACACGCCCCACGACGGCTTGTCGTAGCTGACGCGTGCGAGCCACGCCCCGCTTTGGTTTCCCTCTATGTTGCCATAGCCAAGGCCGTCGGTGATGTCGGAGCCGGAGGGTATGAAGACCCTCCAGAAGTCTTTTATCCCCTTGCCGCCAAGCTCCATCCTCGTGAGCTTGCCGTCGCTGAGCGCCACTTTCGACCCGGCAAACTGCGCCTGCATCTCCAGGCCCAGCTCCACGGCAAGCGGCTTCTCGCCTGGCTTGCCTATCCTCAGGTAGCCGGCCTTGGAATGGTAGAGCACGTTCTCGTTGTAAGGTGTCGCGCCACCGTTGGTGAACTGGCGTTGCCACCGCTGGTCGGTGAACAAGCCATAGGCCACGTGTACCTTCACGGCAAACCAGCGCCCAAGGGCCGGTATGGTCCAATATTCGGGCACGGCAATCCTCACCTGCGGCACGGGGCGCGCGTTGATGCCAAGGGCTTGCGAACCACTGGAGAGCCTCTGGTTTTTCAGCTCCATGGGCCATTCTTTCGCGCCTATGGTGAGCACGCCATGCAGCCAACGCCCCTCGACGTAGGCCTGCTGCACGATAAACCGGCTGGCATAATGGCTGGCCACGGCCGCGTCGACGCCATAGCCCAAGCCCCAGCGACGGGCCGAGTCGGCACTGAGCGGTCTACACAACGCCCCCCTGAGATAGCCATTGTCGCGCTCCAGCGAACCGAGGCCGTGCTTGTTGGCATTGAGCCACAGCGGTGTGGCCCCCGACGAGAACGAGCCTTGAAGCTCCGCCTCGTAGTGGATATCGGAAAACGGCAGCATCTCACCTGCCGCGGCGCCGTGCTGCCACGCGTATTGGGCGTGGCAATCAGGCCACAGGAACGATGCTGCCGCCAACAATAGGGCCTTTGCCTTAGTGAGAGCCATGCGTTGAAGCATATAGCGATGTCACGACCGTTTGAAACGGCACGAATCACATTTCAAGCGGTGTCTGTTTTTTACTTATTCAAGACTTTCACGCCATTGAAAGTGCTTGTCATGGTCAAGGCTGGCGGCATGCCCTTATACTTGTAAGCGTTGACCAGCTTGACGTTGCTTCCGTCGAATGTCACCGAGAGCTCACCCGAGGTTATCTCGTAGTTGCCCTGTTTGCCGTTGAGCGTGACATCAACCCTCACCGTGCCGCCGTAATCAAGATAATAGGCGTTCTTGGCGGCGTTGAACGGGATGTTCTTCACCACGTAGCTGCCCTGCATTATCTGGTTGAAAGGAGCTTTCTGGCCCGTGAAGTCGAAGTTTTCCTCGGGGAAGGTGATGTTCAATGAGCCATCCTTGTTTTCGGAGATAGCGTATTTCACGCCACCCGCCGTGGCGGAATAATTTTTGCCGGCGAAGGCGATTCCAAGGGCGTCATTGCCCATGTAGTTGCCTGTGAGCGATTCTTTGGCTGGCTCATCGTTGTCGTCTCCACACGACGCGAGGACAGCGGTCGTGATGATTGCCGCGAAGAGCAACATGGCTGATACAATCTTTTTCATTGCGTTAAATTGTGATTACCTAAATTATAAAAAAATGTGTATTTACAAGTCTTTTGTTAAGACAATGCAAAGGTACAAACTTTTTACTCGCCGACAATGGCATAAGCCAAAAAAATGTCTGCCGCATGTCCATTACGCTAATTTCCGCATGCTTTGCATGGGCTTGCCGTTTTGATCACCAACAAACCATACACAACGAAATTGTGGCCGCGGACATCCGACTGCAATACAATGATGTTAAATGTGATAATAATATTTTACAAAAGGTCTTCTGAGAATCGATTTTTTTCAACCAAGCCGTCGCTTGCGTGGAAATGACGCGATTATGACCAGTTTTGATAAGACGCTGAATATCAAACGGTTATATTTTCATTACTTTCCAGGCATTGCCATTACGCTGATTTTGCGTCGCCGTTACAGTGCAATCGCGTCGCCATTACAGTGCAATCGCGTCGCGGTTACGGTGTAACGGCGTCGCGATTACACCGTAACGGCAATGGTTTTTGGCAAAAAAGGCGCCGACGTTGCCAAGAAGGGGCACCTCGAAGCCATTTTTCCGCTCTAAATGCACCTGTTTCCAAGTGTTAAATTTTGGCAATAATATTT
>OIZS01000116.1_pt1 | contig 43475 bp, 40 predicted proteins | sample 1588641 | NCBI WGS metagenome assembly OIZS01 (sample SAMN03283240) | human gut metagenome | biome: human-associated habitat; material: feces | host: Homo sapiens | place: Peru | collected 2012
ATGAGGACGAGGCGACAGTCAGCAGGGAAGAGGTGACAGCGATGGCCAATATCGGGGCTGAGGAAGGCGTGATTGATTCCGACGAGAACAAGGTCATCCAGAACATCATGAAACTGGACAATGTCAAGGCCTGCGATGTGATGACCCCGAAAATCGTGGCGATGACGGCTCAGGAGAACATGTCTCTGAAGAATTTCTACAAAAACGATACTTATCTGCATTTCTCCAGAATCCCGGTCTATGGGGATTCTACTGAATATATCACCGGCTATATTCTTCTGAGTGACGCACTTGAGGGACTGGCAGATGATGAGTTCGACAAGCGTCTTGTGGAACTGAAACGTCCGATCTCTTTCTTCACAGAGGAGGACTCCTGCGGTCACATCTGGGAGGAACTGCTCAAGAAGCACGAGCAGATCGGTCTAATCATTGATGAATATGGTTGTTTCCAGGGCATAATCACCCTTGAGGACATCATCGAGACGATCCTCGGTCTTGAGATCATCGACGAGAACGACCAGGCCACAGACATGCAGCAGTTAGCGCGTGAGCGTTGGGAGCGTCGTCAGAAGCGCTTCCGCACCATTGTCCTTCCTAAGGAGGATGACAAAAGCCAAGCTTGATAGTGTGCGGAACCGTCTCGCAATCGCGACGTTTTGAGGCTTGCCATATTGATCTTTTAGCTAAAGGATGGTTATTTGTAATTGGATATATTTTAAAACTGATGAATATGAAAACTAGACTCTTGGGCATGATGGCCATTCTGGTCTCCATCTTTGCCATGACAGCCTGCCAGAAGGACAAGGCTGATGACACTTGGAAACAACTGCCTGTCGGGCAGATCTCTGTGGAAAGCGGAAAAGCCACAATCTCGGTCAATGATATCCCTTGTAACTATGGAAATGTTCAGTTGGTGGCGGACAGCGATGATGCAGCCACTCTTACATTGACAGGAGTCGTGCCAGGTTACAATGACGTGAAAGTGAGTGTGGATCTTCTTAAGAAGTCAGATGATTCTTTCGCGTTCAAGGGTACGACCATCGTGTCAACTCCGCCATCAATAGTTGCCACTCTGCGCAGTACGGGTGAAAATCCTTGTTATGCTTTCAATGTTGATGGATCCATCACTCTTGACGGTGCGGTCAAAGTGACTGTCGCGACTCAGGTTCAAGGGGATTCGGCTCCATTGATCGGAAGCTGGAACATTGTCCGCAAGAGCAGGTACATTGAAGATAAGTGTATGGATCCAAATGATCTCTCTCCGATACAGTTCAAATGGAAAATATCTGATGGGTTAGGTGAAACGCTTTTATCTCGTGTTACCTATCTCAATCACTTCGGGAACTGTGTTCTGACAGAGGTGTTCGATCAGGTCACATTTGACGAGACAGGCAATATCATGGCCCGTTACTGGCCCGATTTGGGAGTAGATGATAGTCTGGCGGGAGCATTTTCCTTATTCTTCCCTCCATCAGATGGATACTACAATTACAAACCAAAAAATCATACTGATTGGCTGGAGTCACCTAAAGCCAACCTCGCATTCTGGTATGCTACAGGAAACTCACTCTTCGTTGTTCCTAATGTTGCCGCTATTATTGAAGCCTCGGACTCGGAGACCGTCAGATCGGATGCTTCCGGAATAGATCTCTCCTCAATCATGGAGATTCTGGCACAACTCAAGGAATTTGGAGTGGATGTAGACGCTCTTAATGCGGAACTTCAGAAGATTCTTCAGAGAGGAGTCGAGCTGAAATATTCACTGGATGGTGACAGTCTGAGAATCTACGTGGACAAGGCCCTTTGCGACCCGATCGTAAAAGCTCTTCTTCCGGCACTTCCTAAAATTGATGTCCTTCTTGAGCAGTTGGTTCAGGCGGAAAATGAAACCGCCCGGAAAATAAAGGGGGTTATGGGATTCCTTGGTCTTGAGAAGCCTTCTGATCTGGCGACTCTTTGGAATGCCACAACCGAGTTCGAGATCGCCCTCAACTTCACGAAGGCATAAGCGACAATCACAAGTCTGCTTTTGGCAAGCATCGTGATTGGTAATAAGCTTAATATCAGAGAGATAATAAACCGTCTTTGGTTTGGATGAACCAAAGACGGTTTATTATCTGCTTGGCAGTCAGCTGGTTATCGTCCACTGACTTCTTCGAACGAGATCGCGAATCCACCACCTTCGACTGCTTTCTGCTTGAGGATTGTCTTGCTCTGGCATTTCATTGTGCGGATGCTATATAGGCCTGTTCATTTTGAGAAGATTATTTAAGTCTGATGTTGACTTTAACAGCATTTATCGCTAACGCCCAACCTTCTGCCATCGCCCCACGCGATTATCAGCAGATGCTGAAGAAGGGAATCGATGTCGATTGGTGGGGGAGAAGTGAGAAAAATAAATATGGTCCTATTCGGAAACGGCAGTTGAGAGATTTGCACAGCAAGGTATTAAGCATGTAAGATTCCGCCTGCATCATTATCATTTTACAGATGAGGATTTCAAGAGACTGTTTTCGCAGATAAATACTTGCATGTAGTATGAGCTGATTCCAATTATAGCCTTCTCTGCCAAATCTTACAAGGAGAATCCGAATGCTGGGGAGCATGAGAAAGTTGTAGAGTGGTGGAAGATGATGGCAGAAAAATGTAAGGATCTCTCACCAATGGTTTCGTTTGATTTGATTGTAGAGCCTTCGGATCAAGTAAAAAAAAGATGTGGCAGACGATGCTCTGAGTGTGGATGTGAGGTCTATTACACCCACGATGAAGGCGATTACTTTCCCGAAGAATGCTGCGTCAGCGCATCCGGCGAACCATTTGAGGACTGTTGCGATGATGTTTACGGCACTATCGGAGAAGCAATCAGAGAATGGACATCCAAGCCCTTTTTTACGCCTTTCACTTCCCGATGCAGAAAATTATTTTTGAAAGAATAAACAAGAACTACGCAAGAATATAAATGATAAATACTTAATAAACAAATACTTAATAAGGTGACTTCTTGTAGTTTCTTGGACTGTTCTTTCACTCAAATTTGGTTTTGTTGTGCAAAATACTTAAATTTGCACAACGATAAAATTGAGTGTTATGGAACGGATTCAGTTGTATAAATGGCAGTCGAAAGACAAGACATCTGTCAGACTCAGATTCCGCCTGGTGGACGGACGCAAAGTCAATCTCTATCACAAAACTGGCTATGTTGCCAAAGCGGCGGATCTCAATAAATTCGAAAAGGACGGCTCGCTTAAACCGCGTGTTACTGTTTATAATAGTGAACTCAAGGGGGAAATCCTGCGTCATATGTCGGCCATGGAGAAAGCCTATGCCAAGATGAAGGAAGATGGGCTTGATATGACTAGTGACGTATTTGAATTGGAGATCCAAAAAGTATTCAATCCTGTCGTGGAAGTTCGTGCCCAGGCGACCGAAACCTTATACGAGCGGTTCCTCCGTCACGAACGCCAGGCGTTGCGCGATGGTGTCATCAGCGACAACCGGTATACTGAGGCGCTCTGCTATGCGAACAAACTGATGCGTTTCCTGACAATCAAAGGGAAAAGCAAGATTACGCCGCCTGAATTTACGGTTGAAATGCTGCTGGAGTTCCGTCAGTTCGTATTTGATGAGTATCTTTACGTGCCCAAGTATAAATCTTTGTACAAGAAGGGGAAAGTTCAACGCATTCCGACTCGTCGCCTCTCGGACGCATCAGGTGTCCAGGTTATGTCTATGTTCCGCGCCTTTTTCAGTGAACTTGAAGCGAATGATGAGATAGCAAAGTCTCCGTTTCGCAGGCTCACTGCCGAACGCCGCAAAAACATCTTCCGAGTAATGTATGACGAGCCGGTGTATCTCCGTCAGGACGAGTTCCAAACAGTTCTCAACACCGAGGTTCCGGAAGAGTTGAGTCAAGTGAAGGATACCTTCATTCTGAATTGCTGTTTCGGTTGCCGAATCGGAGATTTCCGCAGGCTCAATATGGACAAAATATCCGTTTCTCAAGAGGGAATACCTTACGTACACTACATACCTTCCAAGACAACTGGCTCCCAAACAACTAACCAAGAAATCAAGACTCCGGTTATTCGTCTCGCTTTCGACATTATTAAGCGCACCCATTTCAACCTAGGAATCTGGATGAAGCCCACTTCGCTTGCAACCTACAATAATAAGGTCCGTGAACTTATCAAGTATTGTGGCATCGACCGCAAGGTCACGACCTACGACACTGAGAAGCACGACAACATCTATATTCCGCTATACGATGCCGCTTCGTCTAAGCTTGCCCGAAAGACTCATGTCGATATGATGAACAAGGTTCAAGTAAACATATATGCGGCCGGGCTTCATCGGCAGGGGAGAGATGCTGTTCATCACTACACCAATATGGAACTCAAGGACCGTTTCGCCCTGATGAACGTGGCCTTCGACCAGAAGCCCTACAAGGTGGATGAGAATCTGAATATCATCGAAGAAAACAAGTAGCACCATGATGCAGGAAGTCCTATACAACATCTATATGCCCGGCGTCCTCCAGAAGAAGCGCGATGAACTCGCCGGCAAGTTCATCATTACCGAACTGGAGCACCAGTACGTCTCCATTGAAGACAACGTGGACAGCTTTGCTGCCGAGGCCCGGGACCGGCTGGGCGAGATATACCGCTACATCATCATCGGCTACAACAACGGTGGCAACTGGACCGGCCTGCTCACGCTGTACAAACGCCGCCTGGACCAGCTCCTCACCGACTACATAAACCGCCTGGTAGAGTCCCGGAAGTACGAAGTGGATGAAATCATCGAGGAGATGGAGAATTGGATTGACACCACCTCCGAGGTCATCTCCGGCATCATTGATGAGCAGAAGGAAGACGTCCTCACCAAAGGAGCCGCCAAGGGCACCATCAACCCCACCACCACAAAGAAGCGGATAGAAGCCCTGGACGGAGTCCTGGACGCTCTCATTGAAATGTTGGAGGCAAAGCAGACCCGCTTCCTGCACGACCTTCCGGAAATGGACTTCGCCGAGATCGGTCCTGATGCCCAGGGCGAACCGGCACCCAAGGCCAAGCCAACGAAAAAAGGCCGAGGAAAGCCCCGTAAGGCCTTCTCCGATTTCGTCGTTGACCAGTCCAAGGTGACGGAAGTCATAGACGGACTCAAGGCCCTTATCGGAGACAAGAAAGGCAGCGATGCCTACATCATTCTAGCCGCTGCGGTCAAGGCAGGTATCATCACACGCCCGGCATACAACGCAGTCATTGAAACCTTCGGAGACCTTGGCGCATCCTCCGGCTACAATGCCAAGATGGCAGACAGAGGATTCACCGCCAACGAACTCAAACCCGTTATCGACCAATTGAAAAATCTTGCATAAACAGCCCTGAAAAGCGGTTTTTAATGGAGATAAATGGAGCAATAAATTAACGCCATTTATCTCCATTTCAATTTCTTGTACCCCTCTTTTATTATGCCGAAAATTGTATCGGCCAATCGAAGAGGGACGGCTGCTCGATGTATCCTCTTCCTGGCAACCGGAGCGATGCCACCCGACGAGCAGGGTGTGCAGGCGCTGCGGAAAACCAAATGAGTCATAATGTAGAAGAACAACTTCAGACAAAGCAGTTCATCCAGTACCAACTGAACAAAGAGGATCTGGAAACCGTCCTGGGCTCTCTCATAGAGAAAGTCATTGCCCGCTACGAAGCCGAAAAGCGCGAACCCAGGCTCACCATCAAACAAGTCGCCAACCGGCTTAAGGTTGACCCATCCACATTGTGGAGATGGGAAAGGGACGGGTATCTTATTCCGACCAGACTCGGACGTAAGGTCCTCTACAACGAGTCCGACATCATCGCCATTGAGGAGGGCCGCGTATGAGCCAGCCCCGTAAACTCGGAGACATCATGCGCGAATACCTTCTCCAGTCCGACGATGACTTCGCACGCGCATTCCGCAAACTGTATCAGGAACACGGTTCCCACTTCCTCGACGAAGACGAGCCGCCTAAACCACAGGAGGACCAACAATGAATAAGACCCAGAACATCATCGATCCCATTGCCGCTATCAACGCAGAGGCCGACAAGGCCCGCCGCAGCGCCGACAAAATCGACATCATGTCCATCAAATCCGCCAACGAATGGGTGGACGACGCCCTCACGGAGCCAGACCCCAAACGCTATTTCTATGACCTGCTCGTGGAAGGAGAATGCACGGTCATCATCGCAGCGTCCAACACCGGCAAATCCATCTTCACCACGCAGATGGCCGAAGCCGTGGCCCGGGAGAACGTAGTCCTGTACCTCGACTGCGAACTCAGCTCCAAACAGTTCCAGATGCGCTACGTCGAGAGCGACACCCACGTTATTCACCGTTTCCCCGACACCCTCCTCAGGGCCGAACTCCGTCCGGAGGACATCGTGGACACCGGCCTGGAGCAGGCCATCCTCGACAGCATCGCAGCTGCTGCTGAGCAGCGCGGTATCCGGCACATCTTCGTGGACAACATCACCTTCCTCCTGAACGACTCCGAGAAAGGCGAATCCGCCGGAGCCTTCATGAAGAAGATTCTCTACCTCAAGCGGCTCTACGGCCTGACCCTCGTCATCGTCGGCCACTCCCCGAAACGCGAGCCCCGCACCCCGATGCCCCAGAACGATCTGGCCGGATCGGCGAAGCTCATCAATTTCTTCGACGCCGGGATCGCCATCGGCCGCTCTGCCAAAGACCCCACCTGGCGCTACGTTAAACAGGTCAAGGTCCGCACCGGTGAGTATAGGTACGACTCCGACAACGTCATCCTCTACAAACTCCAGCAGATTCAGGGATACACGCAGTTCGTCTTCCAGGACTACGTTCAGGAATCCACCCAGCTCCGCGAGAAGAACGAGTTCACCGAAGCCGAAGACCTGCAGGAACTCATCGACCTCAAGGCCCAGAACAAGACCGTCCGTCAAATTGCCGACGAGACCGGCTTCTCTCCGACCACCGTCCACCGCAAGCTGAAGAAGGCCGAGAAACTGGGATACCAGCCCAGCACCGGCTCTGTTCCGTCCCAGGAGGAGCCGGAACACGGGGAACTACCGGAACAGCAGAAACTACCCTACAAAGACGAGTAGCCTATGGACTTCAAGTATCACCTTCGTAAGTATGTCGGGAAATCCTCCCGGCTCACTTGCCCCAATTGCAACCGTCCATGGTGCTTCACGCCCTATGTGGACGATGCTAACAACATCCTCGACCCTACCGTGGGCCGGTGTGACCACGAGTCCAGCTGCGCTTATCACAAGACCCCGGCCGACTACTTCCGGGAGCACCCTGAGGCCCGTCACCGTGAGGAGGACTGGAGGCAGGCCCCGGACTGGTTGAAGCGCGATCGGCCCCGGGGCGTCCCGGGAACGCGCCACGCCATACGTCCGGATGAAGCCGGCACGAGGTCGCAAATGCCCGTTTGTGAACTGCCTGCAGAGATTGTTGCCAAAACGCTCAGAAACGTGCCAAAAACGATGCTCCAGGAATTCCTTGAGACAATCTTCACTACCGATGTTATCGAGCGCCTGCGGGCCGATTACCGCCTTGGAGTGACCAAAGACCGCTCCGTCGTTTTCTACCAGATCGACATTCAGGACCGCATCCGCACCGGAAAGATTATGCAGTACAATCCGGCCGACGGCCACCGTGTGAAAAATGTCGGCGTTCCTGTCGACTGGGCGCACGCACGGCTGAAGAAAGCCGGAGTGCTGCCGGAGAGCTGGACGGTCAGTCAGTGCCTCTTTGGCGAACACTTACTCTCTCAGCGCCCGGATGCCATCGTCTGCTTGGTGGAATCAGAGAAGACAGCCCTTATCGGCTCCGGATTCTGCCCGCAGTACATCTGGGTAGCCACCGGCGGCAAGACGCAGCTCGGACCAAAGTTGTCAGTCCTCCAGGGTCGCAAGGTTCTCGTGTTTCCTGACATTGATGCAACCAAGGAATGGCGTGAAAAGCTGTCCTCGATTCCCGGTCTCAATCTCACATTCTCAACCATTTTGGAGGACGGAGCAAGCGCCGAGGACCGTGCCGCGCAGATTGACATCGCCGACTGGTTGCTCTGCACCGTTCCACCCGTTCCGTCCAACCCTGGAACGGAACAGCCTTACTACTCCAACCCCGTCGCCCGAGAAGTCGCCAAATACTTCCCGGCCGAGATAATGCCCGAGGTCGCAGCGCTCATCGACGACCTGGACCTCGAACTCGTATCTGTCACTCAAATTCAACCTTCTTAGCATTATGCACAAAATCATTATCGATGCCGGTCACGGAATCAACACCGCCGGCAAACGCTCTCCGGACGGAAGATTCCGGGAGTACAAGTTCAACCGAGTCATCAGGGACGCAGAGGCGGAGCACCTTCGTCTACGCGGCTACAATGTTGAGATTCTCAATCCCGAGGAAGCCGACCTTCCACTGCCGGACAGAACAATCCGCGCCAACAATATGACCTGCCAAATTGGTCTACCCATCCAGAATGTGGCAATCATCAGCATCCACGCCAACGCAGCCGGTAACGGCTCCCAGTGGATGAAAGCCCGCGGATGGTGCGCCTACACCTGCAAGGGCCACACGCTTTCCGACGAGCTGGCCAACTGTCTCTACAAAGCTGCCAGGAAACACTTGCCCGGCCAGCGCATCCGCACGGACTACACCGACGGAGATCCGGATTTGGAAAAGAACTTCTACCTGCTCCGGAATACGTACGCAGCAGCCGTCCTCACGGAGAATCTTTTCTTCGACAATCCGCAGGATCTTGCCTTCCTGGAATCCGAAGAAGGCCAGAAAGCCATTGTCGCCCTCCACGTCGAGGGAATCATCGAATTCCTGAGGCTGCACAAAATCTGATTCTACGCTCCTACGCCACACCCCGCGACGGCCTCGGTCACATCCGGCCGGGGGCGTTCCTTTTCCCTCTACGCTGAAATTCGTAAATTTGTAAGCCAAAGTGATTTTAACCAATGGAAAGAAATAAAGCCACATTATCACCTTCACTTGCTCGACTTATCCTTGAGCGGGACGAATTCACCTGCACCGAATGCGGCCGACAGGTTCCCAAAGTTCTTCTATTTATAGACAGGATTCTTTCTCCGGAAAGCGAGGAGGCTCTGGGTGATGTGCCCGAAGAAGACAAGTACACCTGCCTATGCGAGGAGTGTTATAAGCAGGCGCATAGCCACCTTCAGATCAAAGCCGCCACCCGCACGGCTGAACGCAGAAAGCAACTGGAGATGCTGGTGGAGTGGCGTCGGGAGAATAAAGGCTTGGAATCAGACACGACCTCGTACCTGATTGACTATATCAACGGTAAAATTGAGCCATATTCACTATCGAAACAAGGTACGCAGAATGTACGTAAGGCAATTCGAAAGAGCAATTTCACAACAGCTCTGGATGCAATTGACGAGACCTTTATGCATTACGTCACCTACGATAATGGTGAGGACATCAACCAGGCGTCTGTCAACACTTTCATCAATAAGATTGGCGGCTATCTATACATCAACAGTTTGCCTCCGATAGAGCGTGAAATCTATCACATCTGTAATGTTTGCAAGAAGATCTTCAATTATTGGGATGATGACAAAGCACGAGCATACATCCGTCTTTATATTGAGGCTCTGCAACGTCAAGGGTGGTCTGAGGAACGTATTGTCGATGATTTGAAGAATGAGTTGCTTCCCGAATCCAAAACTAAAAAGCATTGGTCAGGATGGCATAGTTTCGTCGAAAAATGGACAGATGATATTAATCATTGGGAAACGGCACCGACTAAGGTCCAGAGCAATAATAACCGACTTCGTTACGAGGGTGACGCGCTAATAGAAACACTTGAAATAGATATCAATTTCGCCAATGAGGCCTGGCAAGTTTTCAAACTCTTTTATGATCACTATGCCGGCTCAACACCTGAAGGCTGGAAAGCGCTCTCATCCTACGTGGAAGATGCTCTTCTTCGGTTCCTGCTTGATATGAGGGAGGAGTTTCGTCAACTGAAAGGTATTCCTGTTGAAAAGCAAGACCTTCTTGACGGGTACATTCATTGGATGGCTCTGCATAATCTAATCAGGACACGCCCTATTGACGAAGAGTTTTGTTTTGTTCCGGAGCCGGAAGCGCGACCAAGTGATTTTCCTCGTGATGTCCAGCATCATTTTCTTACTCATGACTCCACAGACTTGCTCCATGAGATTTTCTGGTATTTCAACTTACCTCAAAGGCGACTTGATTATCAGTCCGATTTGGAGGCATTGGACTACTTTATTAAGCATTATCACGAGGTCTTCATCATTCCGGAGCAGTAGCCCTTACAAGATTTTGAAAGGAAATCCGCTAAAAGTTTTGTATATTTGAAGTCTTGACAGTTAACCAATCTCGACCGCCCAGTATGAAGGAACTGACGATACACGACATAGAAGCCATCATCAGCCGAGATGAAAGCCGCGTTCTGGAGGTCAAGAAGACCACCGGAGAGCTGTATGCCGGCATGCAGTCCGGCTGCGCTTTCCTCAATACCGAGGGTGGCTGGCTATTTTTCGGAATACATCCAGCTACTTTGAAGATTCTCGGGCAGGATGTAGTTGACAAGACCAGGCAGGAAGTGGCACAAGAAATGACCAAGTTCTCTCCGGCCATTGACCTCTATGCACAATACATCGACGTGCCAGACCGTCCAGGACAGAAGGTCATCGCCATCTGGTTCCCGGCTCCGGTCGGCTACGTAGCGCCCTATACCTACGACGGTCGCCCTTATTACAAGGTCGAGAACATCACAAAGCCGATGCCGCGCGAGATGTTCGATGAGCGCATCCGCCTCAGCGACCCCAAGAAATTCAGTTGGGAGCTTTCCCCGTGCAGGGAAGCCACCCTGGACGACATCGACGAAAACACCCTCACGGCTGCCATCCGTGGCGGCATCGCCAAAGGAAGGATTCCCGCAAGTGCCGCCGATGCCGTGACGCTCCCCGAACGCCTGAGTCCCTTCAAAGTCCTCCTGCCGGGTGACGCGCTCACCAACGGAGCCATCGCCCTGTTCGGCAAAGATCCGTACAAGTTCTTCATTCATTGCCGTGTCCGTCTGGCCCGCTTCGAAGGAACCATCATGGACAAGTTCCGTGACCAGGCCGTCATAGACGCCAACCTCTTCCAGCAGCTCCAGGCCATCGAGGACTTCTGCCGCAAACACATGTTCATGTCCGGCGACCAGGATCAGTTCGACAGTAAGAACGTGCTTACTGTCCCGCTCAAGGTCGTCAGGGAAGCAGCCCTCAACCTGCTGATTCACAGAACCTGGTGGTCAGAGGGAAGGACTCCCAGCGTGAACATCTTCGACGACCGCGTGGAGTTTATGAACCCCGGCGCATTCCCTCCCGGCACCACTCCTGCCGATTTCCGCCACCGTCCCCACTCTGTACTTGTGAATGAGGTTATCGCCAATGCGCTTTTCAAGGGTGGAAAGACAGAAGGCTGGGGTCGAGGCATCCTCGACATCTTCACTCTCTGCAAGGAAGCTGGGCTTCCCGAACCTGAGTATGATTTTGTCCCGAGCTTCGTTTGCCTAACCATCCGCTTCAAGAATCCGCTTACTCCATATCTTAGTGGTGATGGAAATGGTGGAGTAAATGGTGACGTAAATGGTGGAGTAAATGATGGAGTAAATGATGGTGTAAAAACGCTTAGTGAGAGTTTGAAACCAGTTTATTCAACTGTTTTTTCCAATCCTGGGATAAAAGCCAATAATGTTGCTGCTCTACTTGACCGTCCTTTGCCTACTGTCGAGAAGCAATTGGCAACTCTTAAGAAGAAAGGACTGATTGAATATCGTGGCTCCGCCAAGACTGGCGGATACTACGCGAAATAACTGTTGAGAACCGTACTTTCTTTATGAAGATGAAAACGCCCGCTTCTGCGGGCGCTTTCGTGTTATTCCATCAAAAATACTTGAGCTGTAGAATTATTCATTCCTGGCATTGTCCATCCTATTGGAGCATTGATGTAAGTCGGATCACATACCAGATAGCGTTTCCCATTGACCAGGAAATAATCTCCCGATATGTCTTGAGTAAAATGTACTGCCGTTGCCAAATGTCCGGGATAGGAAACAAACGCCACATCAAGTGCCAGGATGTTTTTGACAAGATTGCAAAACAGGATTGCCCGATCCTCGCAGTCACTGTAAGGATAATATAGCGTTTCTTCCGGGAAGAAGGGCCTTTCGCACCCCCAAACTTCGCCGTCAGTCTTGTACTCAAAAGCGGTTTGCACAAAGTTCAGCAGAATATTGGCCGTTTCTTCCTCGCTCTTCCCGGCAACTTGATTGAAAAGGACGGAATACAAATCCTGTCCTGCCTTGTCTGATAGAGGCATGGCTGCGTACATCAGATAATCGGCATTATCCGTGCCCTCAATGGCAGAAATAGGTATGTCTTGTAAAAAAGCAAGCATATTCTTATCGCAAGAAACATTGGCATTTACCGCTGGGTATCTCTTGGCATTGAGTTGACGCCCTGCGGCGGCACTCTTTGCAAGGGCGTTGTTGGCGTTCATCCGTGTGCGCAGGGGCGTTGTTTGTGGGAATTGAACGTCCATAATGTATATGGATGACAAATCATCTACATCCATTAATGTATAATAGCCTCCTTCCAACTTCCAAAATAGTTTCCCAAACAGAATAGAAGTTGTGCCCAATAGGAGATGGATGTTTCCGTTCTCACGACCAAGTCGCACACTAAACCCACTTTGCGTTAGAAGCCAGGCATGAAATACGGCTCTTTCATTTCTTGAGTTATAAAGCGTTTCAGCCACCTTTTCTGTCATCCTGTAGTATGCCCAGTCGCAAAGATCTCTATCTCCACGAATACTCTGACAATCAGCGATGACGTTGTCGTATGCTTCGCCGGATAAGCCCTTCCAAAAGTATGATACTGCTCTCTCATCGGTTCCGTTTAGAGAAACCTTTTTAGTCGTATCGAAACGGATGCTTCCTGATGTACCATAATATGTAAAGGTAAGTTTCTTTTCAGCAGGCTTTGGCTTATATGGGATAGGGGCGATAGGAATAGGCTCGTCTTCCAGTTTTGGAAGGTTAATCTCGACATCGATTGGATTATCCTCTTCAGGTAAGTCTATATCTAAATCGGGTAACACAACCGGTGGGATATCTGGAACTTTGGATGGCTCAGGTTTAGGCGTTTCACTATTCCTTAGTTCCCAAGGCTTCTTTATAAACTCAGCAAACTCTTCGTTGGTCTTGCGTCTATATGAATCCCATTCCTCCTGAGACCGATGCTTATAGGCCTGAATGGCTTCGAGTTGCTGACGTTTATAGGATTCAAAATTCTGGGCATTACCATTGATTCCCAAGGAAAGAGAAAGCAGTACAATACTGACGATAAATATAATCCTCATCGACTAAAATCTACATGATATTGATGCCGTGCTCTATTAATAGTAATACTTTGCTGGCCATCAACATTCGGAAGACCTTGATATCCCGTGTCTCCTGGCCAGAAGCAAAAGATTATCGTTGACTTATCTTTTTGTCCTTCTACTAATGTCCCATATAGGACATACTGTCCATCCTTTCCCGTGACACACTTTGCTCCATCAAACGAGATGGAAACTGAAGCTCCTTTGCACGGCTCTCCGTGGAGGTATACGACTCCCGATACTTCCCAGTCCCAAACACCATTATCGTCATTATCTGTAGGAGTACATGATGACAAACTTATAATTGGGAGAATAATCGTCAGAAATAAAAAGGCTGTTCGCTTCATTGTAGTTAGAAGTTATAAGTAGCTCCAATACCATATTGTCCGTCAGTAGTAGCCGTTGGATGAACAATAATGCGTCTGGCACCGGGTGACACGAATGCATCAACAATATTATAAATGTATAAAGCGGCAAGTCCTCCGAGACATATGTTTCTAGTTGTGGCACATGCACTAGCTCGGTCATTATACATTTTTTTTACATCCGCAGAGTGTGATTGATTAATCTTACTCTTATTAACGTTACGCATGTTCTCAAACAACAAAGCGGTTCCCGCTAAAGCAACAGAACCTCCTGCAATGATACCTCCCTTTAAATATGACTTCTTATGCATTTGGGCTGCACCAGGAATAAGAGATAGACCCCATGTGGCTAGATCGGAAGCGTAACTAGTAGTTAGAGTATACTGATCAAATACGGCGTTAGGTACCAGGGCAACCTGGTAGAGCGTTGTCATAGTTTGTTTCATAGGGACAAAACACTCGTCGACCACTCTGGCCTTTACCTGAATTGGTTTGCCTTCCGTGGTGATGACTTCAAAGGTTTTCTGATCGATGCTTTCGCTAAAGTTTCCATTTTGAGTTTGAGTAGTCGATGAGATGTAGTCCTTTGAACTATAGGAAATAGTTAATGTGTTCAAAAGACTTTGATCAAGGGCTAATAACTGGAAACATTTTGAGCGCCCCATGTCAAGACTAGAGGCATCGGCTGAAATCCTTATGAAAGTATATGAATTGTTTGCAGGACTGGGTTCAGGTAGTTTGTGCATCCATTGAGGTTCCGAAGGCTGTGAATACACTACCTTCGGAACCAGAATCATAAGGCAAAAAAAGAATGCTCTTAGAATAAAACTATTTGTTGCCATTTGCTGCACGATATGCCTCAAGTTCTTGTTTATAGACATTATCATAGAACTGCTGTTCGTTGAATCTCACCTTAAGCTCATCGTCAGCAGAAAGGCTGTTATAAATATCCTTTGTGATTGAGTGGAGTAACTCCGGCATCAACTTAACTTCAACCTGACACTCGTAGACGCCATTCTCGCGAGAGAAAGTCGGTGCTGTCGTGTAGCTGATCGTGGCAGTTTTGCTGTCAACAATTCCAACTATCATATCAGCTCGTTTAGTCTGGGTCGTGATTTTATCGCCTAAAGTGATGTCCTCAGCAAATTCCTTATCGACAGAAGAAATAGAGCGATAAAGGCGAATTGCTATGTTGTTCTGTGCAGATTTCAGCGCATCTCTTAGGGCCTTTGCTTTATCCCCACTACGTCCAAAGCCAAAATCAATCATCTCGATTGAGACTGGCCCTTGGTCGTCGATTGCCTGCTGAGCAACACTTGACACACGAATCTGCTGCTCGGGTTGATTAGCGCTATAGGGAGTTGTTGAAGTAACCTGCGTGCTTCTCTCATATGTCTGAGAAGAAGATGCTTTTTTTGTTGTTCCACAAGAGCAGACCATCAGCGTCACTGCGATTGCTAGAAAAAGTGTTTTTTTCATAATTGGTAATAATATTAAAAGTTGTTCAACAAAAATATCTTGCTGTAAATGAGTTATTTAACACATCTGGCATAGTAACTGTTCTCGGGCCACACATACCCATGAACGGATGATTTTTTTATTGACCCACTACTGCCAGAGTAAAAACTATAGTAATATGTTGTTGTATAGTAAGTGTAGGGTGACCCCATTGTCCCGGTCCATTCGTAACTAGTGGATACTTCTGAAGACCAATATGAGCCGGAGCGGAATCCTCCGATTTTTTCTCGATTTTGATACAAATAACCGAGTTCTGCTAAAGATGGCAAACGCCAGCCTGAAAGGCCTCCCACTCTTGAAGAATAACACGCTTGATCCATTGCTTGGACACCACCCTGACCGATATCTGAAAGTTGTACGTAGATACTACCAAATTTTTTATAGCCATCATTTGTCTCAAAAGGAACCGCATTGCCATATACTATATACAAATCATGTAAAGCATATGCGCGAACATAGTATACAACATTTAATTCAAGTTCATCAACAGTAGTTGAAAACTCGCTGCTAGATACAGGAATTCGTTTGATACAATTATCTATTGTTGGATTGGAAGCTTTTGAAAATACAAAACCTTTTTCCGTGTATTGAGGGCTTCCAGATGATATAATTTTCCCGTTTAGAGTTGCATGATCTTTCCCGACATCGGTCGCGTCAAGTGTCTCAACTTTAGCTTCTGAAGAAAGTATGTTGTAGAGTTTAACTTTAACCTCGCTGCTGCCTTGACCATTGTCAGAAACAACAGTCAGCCTCGTCTCATTGTTACCATTTTTAGAATAGAAGCGATTAACATTAACAACAACAGACGCTGTTTTTCCATGAGTGCATGTTCCCTTCGCTGGAACAACTGACTCGATCCAGTCGCAATTATACTCAATATGCCAATTCAAATCTTCATAATACTCATTCACAATATTAAATGACATTGAGTTGTTACTCAGTTCTTTGCCAAAATCCAACTCTTCAACATCAGCAGTAATAACTGCGGGTATCCTCTCGACTAAAAGGTGGCACTCTGATGTTTGCCCTGCGACAACAGTAGTTATATTTTCTGATTGACGATATCCTAGTTTTTCGGTAGTAATAGAATACTCTCCGGGTTCAATATTCTGAAAGTTGTAACTACCATCAGTCCCAGTTACTGTTGTTTTACCGGATGGTTTAAGAGTAAGTTGAACAACAGAGACAGGGTCACCCGTAGCCCGATCGGCGACTACTCCAGATATACCCCCATATTTAGAAGATTCTGAGTTCTCGTGTAAATCTTGAGAACACGAAAAAATGAGAATTAATAATAAGAATGAGAAAAAACGTTTCATATACTTATACTACGCAAAAAGTGGTTTCGAATAAAAAGCACTATAATCTATTGCTTATCCTTTTTACAGTCATTTAATGCTTATCGATAGTTAAGGCTTGTAAAAAAAGAAGGTAGTGTTATGCTATATTAATTACCGCTTGGAATCAACGTAAGAGGTACTACTACAGATACTGTTTCACCACTTATGACAGTAACATTCTTGCGATTAGACTGATAGCCATTCTTTTGTACAGATACTACATACTGTCCCTCGTCCAAGCCTGAAAAGGAAAACGAACCATCTGACCCAGTTTGAGTTGTCTTTGCTCCAGGAATAAGAGTTACCTGAGCATTAATTAAAGGATCTCCTGATGTGTAATCTGTCACTTGACCAGAGATTGAGCCATAAATGTCCAAAGTGTAGTCATCGCCACAGGAACAAAAAAGAAATGCCGATAAAAGAAGGGCCGTAACAAGTGAAAATACTCTTTTCATTTTTATTATACCATTTACATTACATTCTGGTGTTATTGCGGCATATAGAAAGTGTGAGCCCATCTGGTCTTATTCCTAAAGAGGGCTCTGGACTGCCTGCAAAGAGAATAAGGGATTGACTCACGCTGCTATAGTGAGGGCAGATGGCCCACAATACAGCCAATGTAAGCATCTCCATATCCGTCTTTGCAAGAATTGTCCAGATTCTCTTTAACGGAAAAGCTGACGCTTTCTGTATGTACGTTGTCCTAAAACAACTCCACAAATATAATGATTTTCTTTCGTTTCATTGCAATATCGCAGTATAGAGTATAATCATACACTTTCTTTGAATGCGTCTATGGAATCCATCAGTATTTTCATTATTGCTTTATACAAGCAAGGTTTCTAAAGCAGCAAACACATGTTGTTCCGTTCCACAAGGAGAATGGAACAGGTGGAACACATGAAACGAGCTTGGCCGATTATCAGGAAGGCCGATGCGCTCCTGATCACTTTCAGGCGGGTTTACTTGTTCCATCTGTTCCACTTGTCCCACTCATTCCGTGGAACGGAACGGAACAAGGCCGATGGTCCGGGCCGATAGATACGGCCGCTCCGAGCCCGTTACAAGAGAAAGCGGTCAAAGCCAGTTCGCTCCGCTAAAGCTGCGCTCACTCGCTTTGGTTCCGTCCTCCGGGGCACAGAGCGCCCCTGCGAACTCCACTTCTGGCAACTCCGCTGTGAGACTCTTCCTTCCGCGCTGACGCGCTCCAGTCAGAGACTCACGGCCGTTCCGCGCCCCGGCTTCGCTGGTCCCGGTGCGAGGGGTATCAGAAGGAAAGAACGTCCTGCAGGTGCCGGGGACAGTGCCATTAAGCGGTCAGCCTGCGGCTGGTTTATCCCCACCCGGTCGCTGCGCTCCCTCCCGCCCAATAAAGGGAAAGCGGTTGCGAGACTCTTGCCGGCCCCACGCAGCGGCCGCCTGCCGCTGCACTTGCCATCGCACACCCAAAGCCGGCAAGAGACTCGCCCTGGAATCCCCCCTGGCCCCCCAAGGGGAAAACAATCGCCCGGGTTCCGTCGTGCCCAGCTCCACCGAAAGTGCTGAAAATCCGTGAGTTAACAAAATCTTATCGAGATTGTGTCACTCCTCGCGACACCGACATCTCCCGCATCAAAGTAGGGAGTATGCGTGGGTCAGAAGCCCGCCCGGGCGTCCTGCCAGCTGCGGGTGTACACAATCTAGATTATGTTAACTAACTCCCTGAGTACCACGCAGGTAGGTCAGTGCCGGTACACGCCCGGTCGAGGCGGCGGCAGGAGGGCGGCCCACTTCAAGGACCTCCGGCCTCCAGGCCTGTCAGGGGGCCGCGCACTTTGCGCTCCTTCGCATCAGCGTCAGTGCGTTGCAAGTCCCGCTCCTGTCGTCGTCTCCTCCGCAGGCTCCGGAGACCACGACATCCGCTACTTTCATAGAGGAGGCGTTCGTGTGTATTCGTGGGCGCAAAGTTGCCACCACGCAGAGCCGCAGTGCTTCTCGACCGTCATCTCCCGCATTCAGCGTCCGTGCAGTGCGAGCATCCTGCCGCCTTACGCAGCTCCGCTGCGGGGTCGTCCAGGCCGTGACTCATCTTCCTCCGCAGGCTCCGGAAGAAGAGTCCCGTCCCTCCACTCCAAGGTAGAGTTTAACATGGCCGCTATTCCTCCACACCTCCGCTGGGGTTCACCCCAACGGAAGTGTTCCGGGCGTCCAGGACACGGCCGTCCCGGCCGTTGGCGCAGACAGTGTCCGTCATCCCGTCTTTGCGTCAGATGCTTCGCTCCTGCCACAAATCCGTGCTGCCCGCCACAGACTGCGCGGTTCTGCCCGCATCAACGGTGTAGCGTCCTGCTTCTATTCGAAGGTTTGTGCCTGTTCGCGTTCACCCTGGCACCCCGCTCAACCGTCAGTGCTGCGCTCACTCCCTTGGGCCGTTCCGGCCCAGGCCGGCGAGGCCGTCTTCCCACCCACAGCGCCGGTCTCTTCCGCTGCTCCAGGGAGCCCAAGGTCTCCCTTCCGCGGCGCTCCAGAGCCCGCCGCCCTCCGCTTCAAGACCGCCTCCCCGGCCACGCTCCACTCGCTTCGCTCGTTCCGCGCCCTTAGTCACTGGGAGACTCTAAGCCGGGCTCCCGCCCGGACCGCATCAAGAAATAGAACGACATCACCCGCATATACGACCCGTCTTAGAGACTCCCAGCAACCAAGGCCAACCAGAGACCCACGCCCAAACGGCATCACGAAATCCACTGGCATCACACGCTCGGGCGGACAGAAAATGGTATATAAATTCACCAATGGAGGCAGCGGCTGACGCCGCTGCGGGTGCTGATATCAGTGTGGTCGTTAGAGTAAATATTGGTGCATAACTCACTGTAAATAAATTTGTTATTCGCGCAGAAAATGACTATCTTGTGGTAAGTTATAAAGGAGTTCGCTATGAAAACGAAGAAATACACCTATAAGAGAACGATGAAGAGAATCATCAAGATGGTCCAGTATTACATTGACAATCTGGACAGTGTTCCGTTCCTGTCTTACATTGCCGTGAATCCCCACACCGGCGATGTCCTCTTCAATGATGACCGCTCCGACCAGCCGTATTATTCCCGCGGGGCGCTGTTCTTCACGGAAAGTGCGGACGACAATCGGAGAGTGCCGGATTTGCGTTCCATCGAGCACTGGGTGAAGGTGGATCTTCGCCGGTTCGCTACCGCCACATCCCGGTAGGCCCATCTCTTTATGTGTTATTGAGTTGCCCAAAAGTTACAGCAGCAGGATGCCCCGGTACTACCCGAACATACTTTTCAGCGACGGCTTCGGCTCGGCCGGTGATACCACCTGGTATCATCGGGATGGGAAGTGCTATACCCGGAAGAAGTGCAAGCCGGTATTCCCGGGGACTCCCGGCCAGATGGCCCAGGCAAGCGTACATCAGAGGGCCATGGCCGCCTGGAGGTCCATCCCGCACCAGACGCAGCTGCTCTGGAACGACCTGGCAGAGAAGGTGGGGCCCCACCGGCCACCGTTTGACCACAAGGCCTACATATCAGGGAATAATCTCTTTGTGTCGGCTTACCACGGATTTGTCACCCTGGGCAATGAACATGTGCCGGAACCCCAGGCCTTCGTCAAGTTCTCGCCGTATGCGCTGGAGTTCGTGTCAGGGGCTGTAGATGGAGAAGACCTGCGGCTTACCTTCCGGTGCTTTGTCTGCGGGGTTGACCATCCGGAGAGGTATCGGGTACTGAACTGGATGCACCTCACTTCACCAGGGGGCTGCATCAACCCGGGGAAGATGCGGAACTTCCTGGCGCTGCAGGACTGTCCGGCGCTAGGCGGCGTGATTGATTTCGTCATCCCGGACTACAAGGCTTTCTCCCAGCTGGATCTGCCCAGGTATCAGATCAACTGCCGGCACCGGCTGCTGGACAATGTGACGGGATACAGAAACCAGCTCATCCAAGAATCTTTCCAGTTCGACCTCCTCTGAAGGGGAGGTTTTCTTTTATTGCCTTGCGCCTTTATTGCTAAAGTTACACTTGAAATAAAAGTGGCCAACTATTTGTATTTGAACTATTGCAATAATTCACTAACTTTGTTCTCAGAGGAATGAACCTGAATACTTTAACCTAAACTTAGACTTAATGATAGCGCTTCCTTCCATTGCTTTCGGGGGATTTTCTGGGTCGGCAAAGGGCGTTACGGCTCGCCAGGTTGGCGGACGTAGCGTCCTTTCCTTGAAATGTTTCCCGACCGGAGCTGCGACGGGTGCCCAGCTTGCCCGCCGTGCTTCCCTCAAGAAGATTTCGAAGAGCTGGAAGGCCCTCTCCTCTGAACAGATGCGCGAATGGGACCGCCTGGCAGAACACGCCAGTGGTGCTTCTTCGCTCGGACAGAAGGCGGAGATCTCCGGCCTTAACCTGTATATCCGCCTGAACTCCTACCGCGTAATGGCCGGGGAGAGTATGATGTCGGATGCTCCTGCAGCCGAGGTGGCCGTTCCCAACGTGTCCTACTCCCAGGTTGTCGTCACCCCCGAACTGGTCGTGTTCGGCGGAATCAAGCATGAGCCTTCACCGCTCAAGTTCGTGGTGAAGATGTCCGTCTCCCAGAGCGCCGGTGTTTCCAACGGCTGGAGCAAGACCGTCATCATCAATCCGGGGACGGAGGATGACTGGGGCGAGGTGGATGTCACCACGCTGTATCTCAAGACCATCGGCGTGGAGCCCGTGCCCGGTGAGAAGGTATTCATCGAGACATACTGGCTGGACATTGCCACTGGGTTCACCGGCATCGAGTGCCGTGATACCGTCATCGTCTCCGGCGAATCTCCTTACCAACGCCGCGTGAAAGTCACTACGGACAGCCTTGATCCCACCGAAGAACAGCACGTCTCTGCCATTGACGTGGACTTCTCAACGGGTGCTCCTGTGGCGCAGTTCAGCGCAATGTGCCTCGGCCAATCTGGTATAGCTTCCTCCGAGGCGAATCTGGACCAAGCTCTACCCGCAGAGGTGATGGGTACCGGCATGTGCCTGTGTCGCTCCTGCGATGAGCAGGGCCATATCAACGTGCAGTCCGCACTTGTGTATATGCGCACCTGGGGCGGTAAGACTACGCTCACCTTCGCTCACCGTGGTGGGCCTTACTTTGCTCCCTGTGAGGCGTTTGGAACAGGTATCATCTACCAGTAAAAGGAGGATACAGCTATGTTCAACAGCATTTCCAATAACTTCGGTGCTCCCCAGATAACCTTCAAGGATTATCAAGCCTCCAACTATATCGTACTCAACGGTAAGGTTACTTTTGACCCCACCAATGCGGCGTATCAGGCCTGCGAGCAGCTGGAAATTACCGTTCCGGATCTGACCATCGACCGCAGCACAATCGGTGGCGTGTTCGTCCGTTTTAAAGAAACTATGCACTTCTCCTGGGGAGATTCCATCTATGACGGTGGTTCTGTGCTCAAGTCCTGGATTAAGGACAAAAACACTATCGCCATTGAGAAGCAGCCTTGGTTCGACCAGAACGGTCCGCTCATCCTGTACTTCGTCACGATGTATGCCCAACTTAATCAGGGTGCGAATGTCATCAAAGGCACTAGACAGCGCCTGACGGTGACCACGGACGGAAATTACCTCCGCGTTGACTATGACTCTTTCGTCGTGGTATACGACCATTGGGCGTTCCTTCATCTGCAGTTTGCAAGTTGCACGTACTCATACAGGGATTCACCTTGGGAGGCAACACTGGAAGAGTTGCCGGCCGACATCACCGCAGATGTGCCTGTCCCCGGTGGCGGCAACCAATTCAACGAAAACTGCTTCGGCATGGGAGAATGCCATATAGAGAACAAGATTTTCACCATGGACCGCCGTGTGATGTGGTTCTGGGATACCGGCCGTGAGCCATTTATGTTTGCCTTCCTGGTACGCGACAATAACGAGTAAGCCCTATGTCTGAGAAGAAAAAAATGGAACTCACGCGCCTACAGGGCATCATCGCCATTGCCAGCTTCAGCAGTGGAGTCCTGATCGCGGCCGTGTGCCTTTTCTTCATCCCGCCGCTTGGGGAGATTGCCAGCTCCGCGATTTCAATTGTCAGTGAATTGCTGGTCCTCTGCGGTGCCATCCTGGGCGTGAAGGCCAGCTACGATGTCAAGTTCCGGAAGTTCGAGGCCGAACTCCGCGAGGTCATCGAGAACGAACATAAAACCGACGAATAAACCAACCTATGAAATACTATCTGCCACTCCTTCCTCTGCTCTCCGCTTCTGCCTGCAGTACTGTCCGCCAGCTTCCATCGACGGACAGTACCAAGGTGGAAGTCTGCACGGTGGTGGAGAAAGTCACCGACACGGCCTATGTGGAGTTGCCGGTGATTGTGGAGAAGGTGGCCACGCTGGACACCGCTTCTGTACTGGAGAACGATTTCGCCAAGTCGGAAGCCGTTGTCTCCGCCGGAATCCTGTACCACTCGCTGGAGACGAAGCCCGTCCGCCGGCCGGTGATCGTGGAGAAAGAGATTGTTTACCGGGACTCCCTAGTTTTCAGGGACAAGGTTCAGACGGTCACCGTCGAGGTGGAGAAGAAGCTGACCTGGTGGCAGACCTTCCGGATGCGTCTCGGTTTTGTTGCCATTTTGTTGCTCGTGATAGTAGTAATCTACTCTATATTCCTTATTATCAATCACTTCAAATCCTAAACCACTATGAAGTACATTCCTTCCATCGCCTTCGAGGAGATGAGCGGCAGCGCCAAGGGCGTGACCGCAGCCAAAGTCAAGAACCGCAAATATATCCGCAACCGCGGATACGGCGGCAGTGTCCGTACCAGCGACCAGGCAAATGTCAAGGGCATTTTCAAGCGTCTCACCACCATGTGGAAGACGCTGCCCAACGACCAGATCTTGGCGTGGAACAAGCTCGCCCTCAGCCAGGAGGCCCGCAGCGTCCTGGGCACCAAGGGCAAGATCTCGGGTGCCAACCTCTTCACCCGTCTCAACTACTGGATCGTCGCCTGCGGCGGCCAGCCCGAGACCACTCCGCCTACGCTGCTCGGCGTAGAGAACCCGTCCTCTGCCACCATCGTGTGCCAGGGCGACACCTTCACCTTCAAACTGGACCAGGCCCTCGCCGACAACGGCGGTATCTTCCTGGTCATTGAGGCCACCGAAGGTCAGTCCAATGGCGTGAGCCGCGCTCACTCCAAGGCCTCTGCCATCAAGATGGTCGAGGATCCCACCGCAGCCGCCATCGACATCCGTGCCGACTACGTGGCCAAGAACGGCGCTCCCAGCGCTGCAGCGCCGAAGATCTTCTTCCGCTACTACTACGTCAACTCCAGCACCGGCGAGAAGTCCGGCACCATGCTGGCCGAGACCTCGTGGACCGCAGCCGCTGCCGGCGGCGAGCCGTAGCCTTCCGGCCGAAAGGCCAAATCTAAACCGAGCCCTCCAGAGTCATCAGATTCTGGAGGGCTTTACTATATGAACTTGCTCACTTTCCGCTATTGACTGGGAGAGGGGAGTGGTGAAATACTGGCAGATTGTCTTTATAAAACAATTTGCAATAACTATCTTTGCACAACTGCAATTGTGGACGGCGGTTTCTTTCAGTATTTTTTACGAGACTTTTATAAGATTGCATATTTTTAGTTGTGCAATCGTTGTGCAAAACTATCATACTAAAACAACTACCATACTGATTATCAAATAGTTAGATAGGGAAAACTATTTCCCGATGCAGAAAATATGGTAAATATATATATATTGTATATCAATATTTTAACTTTTTAACCTTTTCAGCTTTGTCCCCGCATCAGCTTGCCAAGCGACAGTTATTGACAGTATTTCAATGAACTTTTATATAGCGGAACCGGTCACCCGGCTTCCATTATTTAACTTTTTAGTACGGTAAATTTTTACCGAAGTATTGTTACATTCGAGAGAAAATAGTTTCGCAGCAAGATTGTGCGCAAAAGGTTCTATCTTGCGCGCAATCTTGCGCGTATATGATAAGTCTCTTGTTTGCGTATGCGGCTGCTGTTAAGTATGTGCCCAGTCTTTTGAGAATCTTTCAATTTGTATGGAAGGGATTTTTTGCGTGTAAACATAGGTAATTTAGGCAGAAAGAGGAAATTTATGCTATATTTGTAAGAATTAACTGAAAACCTATATGGCTCTGCTTATAGTTTATATGCTGGGGACGCTTGGTGTGTCGTTCCTTTGCTCGCTTCTGGAGTCGGTGTTGATGTCGACACCGATCTCTTACATCACAATGAGGAAGGAGCAAGGGTACAGGCCTGCGGAGAAGTTCCTTAAGTTCAAATCGGATCCTGACAGGCCTCTGGCGGCTATTCTGTCCTTGAACACAATCGCAAACACGTTGGGTGCGGCTGCGGTTGGACGGCAGGCTACCATCTTGTTCGGAAGCACTTGGTTCGGTATCATCTCAGCGCTGACAACCTTGCTGGTTTTGGTGTTCTCCGAGATTGTCCCTAAGACCATCGGAACATCCTATTGGAAGAACCTAATGGGCTTTGTGACATCGGCCATCTCGTTTCTGTCTGTCCTGATGTGGCCGCTTGTGATCATGATCCGCTTGATCACCAATCTGATGACCAAGGATGAGGACGAGGCGACAGTCAGCAGGGAAGAGGTGACAGCGATGGCCAATATCGGTGCTGAGGAAGGAGTGATCGACTCCGACGAGAACAAGGTCATCCAGAACATTATGAAACTTGACAACGTCAAGGCCTGCGACGTGATGACCCCAAGGATCGTTGCGATGACGGCGCAGGAGAACATGTCCCTGAAGAATTTCTACAAGAACGAGACCTACCTCCATTTCTCAAGGATTCCGGTCTATGGGGACTCTCCTGAATATATCACCGGATATATCCTTCTGAGTGATGCGCTTGAGGGGCTTGCTGACGATGAGTTCGACAAACGTCTTGTGGAACTGAAACGCCCGATCTCCTTCTTCACAGAGGAGGATTCCTGCGGCCACATCTGGGAGGAACTGCTCAAGAAGCACGAGCAGATCGGTCTCATCATTGATGAATATGGTTGTTTCCAGGGCATAATCACCCTTGAGGACATCATCGAGACGATCCTCGGTCTGGAGATCATCGACGAGAACGACCAGGCCACCGACATGCAGCAGTTTGCCCGCGAGCGTTGGGAACGTCGTCAGAAGCGCTTCAGAACCATAGTTTTACCTAAGGAAGAGGAAAAGTGAGTATAACTTTATAATTATGAAAACTAAATTCTTTGGCTTGATGGCGCTGGTAGCGTCCATTCTTGCCACTACAGCTTGTCAGAAGGACAATGCTGACGACGCTTGGAGACAGATTCCTGTCGAACAGATCTCGGTGGAAAGCGGTAATGCCGCGGTGACTGTCAATGATGTCACATGTTCTTATGGCGAAGTGCTGTTGGTTGCTGACAGCAAGGATGCCGGAACACTTACTTTGACCGGAATCGTGCCTGGTTATTCAGAAGTGAAAATGAAAGTGGATCTTCGCAAGAAATCCGATGACTCTTTCTCGTTTCAAGGATCGACGATAGTATCGACTCCTCCGTCAGTCGCCGCCACCTTACGAAGCACAGATGACAATCCATGCTATGCGTTCAGAGTGGAAGGAACGGTGAAACTTGATGGAACAATCAGTATGGCAGTCACCACTCAGGTTCAAGGTTCCTATGCGGCTTCTTTGACGGGAAGTTGGAATGTCACCCGCAAATGTAAGGTGGATCAGACCGGTACTCCTGTCGGCGGACCGGTGCAGGTGACATGGAAGGCCGCAGGCGCGGCAGCTCCGGCGGTAGCCAAAGCCTCTGCCTACGCTAATATATTCGGTTGCCTTTTTGCGGCTGAGTTAATGGATCAGGTGACTTTTGACGAGACCGGCAACATCACCGCACGGTATTGGGCAGAACCGGATCTTGGTGACGATCCTATGGCTACTTTGAAGCAATTGGCCAAGATGATCAAGCCTGACGCGGACGGCAATGTCACATTTTCCGCCCATCACACGGATTGGGAGACCTCTCCTAAGGCTAATCTGGTGTTCTGGTACGCTATGGACAACGCGTTGTTCATCGTGCCGAATGTGAGTGCCATCATTGACGCCGCTGACGCGGAGGAGACCAGAACTGACATTGATGGAATCGACATGTCCTCTGTCATTGAAATCCTTGCCACACTCAAAGCGCTCGGTGTTGATGTCGATGCATTGAACGCGGAACTTCAGAAAGTGCTTACCAGAGGCATTGAATATAAATATACAGTTAACGGCCAGAACCTGAAAATCTATGTTGACAAGGAACTTTGCGCTCCTGTGATTGACGCTCTTCTTCCGGTTCTTCCGACCCTTGACGCTGTGCTTGAGCAACTCGCGCAGTCTCATGATCCAGAGGACATCAAGACCCTTCAGACCATTAAGAAGATAATGGATCAGATCGGACTTCAGAAGCCGTCTGACCTTGACCTTGTCTGGAAGGCCACAACTGAATTTGAGATCGCTTACAATTTCGCAAAAGCGTAGATCGCTTTCCTACGGCGGCTCGTAGTGTGGGCCGCCGTTGTCTTACCCTCTGATGTGATGCGGAAGTTCGGCAGGGATGATCATCGAGATCTCACATAGTCCGGCGACAAATCCGTTCTCTTTCCACGCGCTTTGGAATATCATCTTGTGCACCCCGTTCTTTTCGATTGTGTACGAGTTCGTTCCACCTGTCGCCAGGAGATTACGGATGATGGCGGCGGATTTTTCATTGTGGCAGTCGAACAGATTCCTGCCGATGAGATCGCCGCGTTTCCTATACTGTTCGACCGCACGGTCATTCTGATAGACGATGACTCCGTCCTTGTCGCAGACGGTTATCGAACAATTCAACTCTTTTGCCCAGTCTGGTATCATATCTCCAAAGATTTTAGTGTTGTCTGCCGTTCCCGAAACGCCATCCAAGTCCCAGCATCAGATTGTTTGGATCGTGAAAGTCGTGCAGTTTGTAGCCTATGTGGATGAAAAGGTCTTTGTATATGTCGGATTTCAGCGCCAAAGTCTGATAGAATCCTTTCAACTCTTTGCCTTTATAGATGACGTTGCGTCCAAAGCCTATGTTGATGGAGAAAATCGGCATGACAAATTCGGCTCTTAGGGAAAGTCCGGCTCCCAACTGCTCCGCAAGAGGTGGACGATAGAATTTTATGTTGCCATCGTCTCCTACACCGGCTACATGCTCACTGACATTAGCGCTTTCATCGTATTGGATGTCGATGGACAGGCCTGTCCTGAAAAATTTGTTCACTCTGTACAAAGGGTTTATGTTCAAGCCGATGATTCCGAATTTGCCCTCTGAGATGTGTGGCACATCGTTCCAGATGAGCCCTTTGGCTCTTCCGGCGCCGTAGAGAACCACATCGTAAGTCATCCTTTGCGCGATCCTTTTCAGCCCGGAGGCGTCACTGTCATATTCAAAAATGGTTCCGCCCGTGGGGATTTTGCGGATGTGGGTCGCCCCGAACAGCCTTGCCGCCCCGATTCTTCCACCTATGGTGTTCACACCTGCGTTAGGATAGCTCGTGTTGCCGTTTGAGAAATGTGTCATGTCGATTCCTGCCGAGATCAACCATTGCGGAGCGGGTTGCCATGTCAGCAAGAAGCCGACATTGATGTATGCGTTGAGTCTTGATCCGACCACCAGATTTTTGTCGTTTGTGAAATTCGGGTTCAAGTCCCCGTATGGGTCGTAAGGATGCCAGCCGAATGAAAGACCGAAATTCCATTCATAGTCGAAAGACAACTTTTGGGAAAGCTGCGCCAGCCTTGCGCCTTGGAATGCATAAACAGCGGCAGGCGATCCAATCTCGTCCTGGTCGAAGAATGTGTTCCATGCCAAACCAATTCCTTGGTAGGCTGTCGGGTATATCTTGCCTAAGCGGCTGTCCGCGGGAAAGGCGAATGAATATTGCAGGTGTGCGGATCCGCTTTTGTCCAGGCGCTTGCCAAGTGCGTTTTCGCCTCTGAAGAATTTGTGGGAGGGCAGTATGTACGAAGGTCGGACATTGATACCTATCCTATGTGTGACCTTCGATGAATCCGCTTTCGTATGCCCGGCGGCCGGCAGAGCAAGCGCCGTGGCGAGGAACATCCCCAAAACAGTCTTTATGAATATTCTATCGCTCATCGTTTTTCATAATAGATCGTTTTTCATAATAGAAAGTAAAGTGTCCGTTAGGTGACTTGCTGGTGAGAATCCCCTTTACCTGAATGATACGTCCGGTGGCGACGTTGCGGAGTGACATTGAATAATCGGCAGAGTAGGTGTCGATATACCACAGCATATTGTAGTACCATGAAAACTTTCCGGTAGGCGGAAACCTCATGACGACTTCCGTTTCGTCTTTGAGTGGATATTCAATCGTATCATAACTGTACAGGACACTGCAATGGTCATTGAAACTTAAACTTTCATTATCAAGAGCCCCGTCGGGAACCTGTACCATAAGGTCTTTCCGATGCCGCGCCAAGCCATTCTCATCTGAGAAAGAGACCTGCCTGGAGGCACCGAAGAAAACTCGTCGTGAGATTCGCAATGTGTCCGTCCCGTCGTTCTTGAAAGAGAGCGGACCCCATCCTTTCTCATATTCAGGAAGGAGCCTTTTCACATCTCCCCATATGATGCTTTCAAACTCATAACCCGAACAGCGTGATTGCTTGAATGTCAATGTGTCACACTCGAAGGAGTTCGAGACTTCCACGCTAATGTTCATTTCGCTGTCTGAAAAGTTCGGCAGGAAAAAAAGTTCAAGCTCACGCTCGTCGGATTTTTTGTAATACATAATGAATCCGTCGCTTGTGATTTTCCTTTTCCCATCGATACTCTCCAAGGCGGATGAACCTCCGATCCATTCGATGGTTTTTCCGTCCAGGATAACGGACGCCACGCTCCAGTCATCGGTTCCGAACCGTACCTTTATGGTGTCACCGTCTTCGCTGACAGTAAAATGGCGTGATGAAGGGTTAATCGGTTTCACGAAAGCCTCCGGATTGCACCCGCATGCAATAAGAGGAATATAATGAATATTCCTCCGTACGCGCCGCCGATTCTTTGAAAAAACGCTTTCATCTTCCATTCAAGAAGCCTTGGAGTTCCTCGTAGAATCTCTGGGTAGGGAAGCCCATCACGTTGTAGAACGAGCCGTCCAATCTGGTGATGCCAACGTAGCCGATCCATTCCTGGATTCCGTAGGCCCCGGCCTTGTCGAAAGGCTTGAAGTTGTCGATGTAGTAGTCTATCTCGCTGTCTGACAGATTCTTGAAATAGACATCGGAAGTGACGGAGAAGGTCTTTGTCCTATGACCGTCACGGATTGTCACGGCTGTGATGACCTGATGCTCACGTCCGGAAAGCAGCTTGAGCATCCTTACGGCGTCCGCCCTGTCGTGGGGCTTGCCGAGGATCTCTGTTCCACACAGTACCATAGTGTCGGAGGTGACGAGAATCTCATCCGCCTCAAGCTTTCTGTGAAAGCCTAATGACTTACCTTCCGACATCAATTCCGGCACTTTAACGTGCGGAGTGTCAGGAGAGTATTGCTCCACGAACGATGTGCCCGTGTCAACTGTGAACTTGATGTCAAGGCCGGCGAGCAGCTCGCGGCGGCGAGGTGAGTTTGAAGCCAGGATGATCCTCTTTCCGTGAGTGTCCATATTCAGAAAACCTTTAGAATTTTTTCTTGTAGGCGATCGCGTCGAAGACCCAGCGTCCCTGGGCTTTCATCGCCTTCTCCATATACTCGCGCACGCAGGCCTTTCCGCCCGGACGGTCGGAGATGATGTCCGCAGCTTCCTTGACCTCCTCGACTGCATCGTTGGGGCAGACTCCAATTCCGGCTGCCCGGATGACCTCTATGTCCGGGATGTCGTCTCCGAAATACATTACCTCTTCGGGCTTTAGGTTATGCCTCCTGCAGAAATCATCGAAGTCCTCAATCTTGTTTCTGGAGCCCAGATAGATGTCCTCGGGATTGATTCCGTTGCTGCTGAACCTGGCCCGTATACTTTGTGACCGGCCGCCGGTGATCACACCGACCGGGAATCCGTTAAGGCACGCCATTCTGACAGCGAATCCGTCCTTAGCGTCGAAAGTCCTGTAAAGCTGGCCTTCCAGATCGGCGAGGATGCCACCGTCAGTCATCACGCCGTCGATGTCGAACGTGAACGCTTTGATATTCTTGAAATCTGTCATTTCAAGTTATGATTTGGCTCCGTTAGGACCGAACTGAGGAAGGTCTCCGAGATTGAACGTGCCACCCTGCTGAGCCTGTCCGCCGCCAAGGTTGATGAGTCCGAACTGTGACTCGTACTTTGTGACATTGTCCATCAGAGCGTTGAGAAGCCTTTTGGCGTGCTCTGGAGTCATCACGATGCGGTTGCTGATGTCCGGCTTAGGCAGGCCGGGAAGGATTGTCGCGAAGTCGATGATGAACTCGCTGTGCGAATGGGTGATGATCGCAAGGTTTGAATATGTGCCCTTTGCTACTTCCGGACGGATTTCCAGACTGATTTCTTTCTTTTCTTCCATAGTATGTGTGTATTTTTGAAGCAAATTTAGTGAAAAATGTGCTATATTTGTAAACTTTGTATATTATAAGCAGTAATATGAGCGAGAAAAAAGAACTTTCCGCAAAGTACAATCCGGCGGAAGTAGAAGACAAATGGTACGCCTGGTGGACCGAGCACAAGTGCTTCCACTCTGAGCCGAATGAGAAAGAGCCTTATACGATAGTAATCCCGCCTCCTAACGTGACGGGAATCCTGCATATGGGTCACGTGCTGAACAACACGCTTAACGATGTGTTGATCCGCAAGGCCAGAATGGACGGCAAGAATGCCTGCTGGGTACCTGGTACGGACCATGCATCCATCGCAACGGAAAGCAAGGTTGTGGCCAAGCTCAAGGGTATGGGAATATCCAAGGAAGACCTTACCCGTGAGGAGTTTATGAAATATGCCTGGGAGTGGAAGGAGGAGCACGGGGGAATCATTCTCAAGCAGCTCCGTAAGCTTGGCGCTTCCTGTGACTGGGACCGCACAAGGTTCACGATGGAGCCTGAGCTTTCCGACGCCGTGATCGCCACATTCTGCTATTTCTACAAGAAAGGAATGATATATAGAGGAGTGCGTATGGTCAACTGGGATCCGGTTGCGCTGACAGCCATCAGTGACGACGAGGTCATCCATAGGGACACCAAGAGCCATTTCTATCACCTTAAATATTACATCTCCGATGGTAACGGCAATCCTACGGACAAGTATCTTGTGATTGCCACAACCCGTCCGGAGACGATCATGGCCGATGCCGCCATCTGTGTCAATCCGGCCGATGAGAGACATCATTGGCTGAAAGGCAAGAAGGTGCTCATCCCGTTGATCAACAGGGAGATCCCTGTCATCGAGGACAGTTATGTGGAGATGGATTTCGGAACTGGATGCCTGAAGGTCACTCCGGCTCACGACGCTCATGACTATGAGATCGGACTTCGCCACAATCTGCCGGTTATTGACATCATCGATGACCACGGCCGCCTGAACGAGAAGGCTCAGATTCTGGTGGGCGAGGATCGTTTCGAGGCCAGAAAGAAGATTGTCAAGATGTTGGAGGAGTCCGGCAACCTTGTCAAGGTGGAGGAATATACATCTCCGGTGGGATATTCGGAAAGGACCAACGCGGTCATCGAGCCGAAGCTCTCGGCGCAGTGGTTCCTCAAGATGGAAGACCTTGCCGCAAAGGCTCTTGAGAGCGTCGAATCCGGCAAGATCAAACTTATTCCGGACAAGTACCGTAACACGTACCGTCACTGGATGGAGAACGCCCACGACTGGTGCATTTCCCGTCAGCTTTGGTGGGGACAGAGGATCCCGGCTTACTATCTTCCAGACGGGCAGATAGTTGTGGAAGAGACTCCAGAGAAGGCTCTCGCCGCGGCCCAGAAGATCAATCCGGCTTTGACAGCCGCTGATCTCAGGCAGGATGACGATGTGCTCGACACCTGGTTCTCAAGCTGGCTCTGGCCTATTTCAGTGTTCGACCCTCAGAAGCCTGGACATCCTGACCATCAGCCAAACAAGGATCTTGCTTACTATTATCCTACAAATGACCTGGTTACAGGTCCTGACATCATCTTCTTCTGGGTAGCCAGAATGATTATGGCAGGTGACGAGTTTATGAACGACATTCCGTTCAGCAACGTTTATTTCACGGGAATTGTCCGCGACAAGCTCGGCAGGAAGATGTCCAAGACTCTTGGCAACTCTCCAGACCCGCTTGACCTCATCGCCAAGTACGGAGCCGATGCCGTGAGGATCGGTATGCTGCTTTGCTCGTCAGCCGGCAACGACATATTCTATGATGAGTCACAGGTCGAGCAGGGCAGGAATTTCTGCAATAAGATCTGGAATTCTTTCCGTCTCGTTCAAGGTTGGACGATTGATGAAAAGCTTCAGCAGAGTGAGGTCAACAAATTGGCTGTAAGCTGGTTTTGGAATAAACTTGGCCAGACCATTACCGCGGTCGAAGACCATTATTCCAAGTTCAGGATCTCAGATGCCCTTATGAGCATCTACAAACTCTTCTGGGATGAATATTGCGCCTGGTACCTTGAGGCCGTGAAGCCAGCTTATGGTGAGAGCATCGACAAGGCGACGTATGACGCCACAATCATATTCTTTGAGAAATTGCTGAAGATGATTCATCCTGTGATGCCTTTCATCACGGAAGAGCTTTGGCAGTCTATGGCGGAGCGCAAGGAAGGGGAGACCATTATGTACCAGCCTACTCCTAAGGCTGGAGTTGTCGATGAAAAGATCATCGAGGAATTCGGCATAGCCCAGGAGGCGGTGAACGGGATCCGCGGAATCCGTCAGCAGAAGAACATCTCTCCTAAGGAAAGCCTTGCCTTGAAGGTGAAGGGAGATTTCCCTATGAATATGCTCCCTGTGGTCACCAAGCTTGCCAACATTTCCTCGGTCGAGAGTGTGGCTGATTTCGGTGACGCCGCCGGAGTCTCGCTGCTTGTCCGCACGGTTGAACTCTTCGTTCCGCTTGAGGGACTTGTGGATGTCGAGGAGGAGATCAAAAAGATCGAGACCGAGCTTGAGCATCAGCGTGGATTCCTTGAGTCAGTGAGGAAAAAGCTGTCCAACGAGAGCTTTGTGGCTCACGCTCCGGAGAAGGTTGTCGCTTTGGAGCGCAAGAAGGAGGCTGACAGCCTTTCCAAGATCGAAAGTTACGAAAAGGCTCTTGCCGCTTTGAGAAACAAATAGTAGAACATTTTTGTTTTTAGGTGCTAACAATTTTGTTATGGTGTATTCTGAGACATCTTTTCCTGTCAGATACTACGAAACTGACCAGATGGGCATCGTCCATCACTCGAATTACATCCGGTACTTCGAGTGTGCGAGGAACAACCTGATGGTCGAGTGCGGTTACCCGATAGAGAAATGTGAGGAGGACGGTGTGACCATTCCGATAGTCACCGTGGAATGCCGTTACAGGTTCCCGGCTAAGATGGGAGATGTGGTCAGGGCTGTCGCAATGATCGATGAGGTGCCTATGGCTAAACTCCGTGTAAGGCAGGCGGTTTACAATCAGGACGGCACGCTTTGCGTTGAAGGCCAGGTGACCCTTGGCTTTCTCAACAAGGCTACCGGTCGGCCGACACGTTGTCCGGAGAAGCTTGTGGAAGCGATAGAGGCTCATATCAATGACAGATGATATTTGTACAGATTATTTTAACACTTAAATAGTTTAGACTATGTTTTTTATTGTTCCTTTGGGTGTTGTTGGCCCGTGGCAGGTGGTGATTATCGCCCTTGTCATCATTCTCCTTTTCGGTGGAAAGAAGATTCCTGAGCTCATGAAAGGCCTTGGAAAAGGTGTCAAGAGCTTCAAGGACGGCATGAACGAGGTTGAGAGCCAGATCAGTGACATTGACAAGGATCTCAATTCCACAGCCAAGACTCCGGACAAAATCGAGAAGATCGAGAAGAAATAATGGCGGCTGGAGAAGCTGAGATGTCCTTCTGGGACCATCTGGAGGTGCTGAGGGGAACATTGTTCCGCTCAGTGCTTGTCATTACGCTTGTCAGTGTCGTGGTCTTTTGCTTCAAGTCGTTGGTCTTTGACGACATCATCCTGGCTCCGACAAAAAGCGACTTCTTCATCTATAAATGGCTGAGAATGGGGAATATGCAGATGTCGCTGGTGAATCTGGACATATCCGCCCAGTTCTTCGTGCATCTTCAGGTCGCGTTCGAGTTGGGCTTCATCCTGTCTTTCCCGTATGTCTGTTTCGAGATCTGGAAATTCATAGCCCCAGCTCTTTACAGGAATGAAAAGCGTGCGGTAAGAGGGGCATTCCTTTCCGCATCGTTCCTGTTCTATCTTGGACTTGTAATCGGTTATTATCTTATCGTTCCGATCTCGCTTAACTTTTTCATGGGCTACAAGATCAGCGATGATGTGATGAACACGATCTCGCTGACTTCGTACATCTCGATGTTCACTTCAACTGTGCTGGCGTTCGGCATTGTGTTTGAATTTCCTATCGTTGTCGTGATCTTGTCTAAACTCGGGATTGTCACCAGAAACACTCTGATTAAATATCGCAGGCATGCGATAGTGGTTATACTATGCATCGCTGCCATCATAACACCCGCGGATCCGATGTCGATGTTGATCGCCGCCGCTCCTTTGCTGATTTTGTACGAGGTTTGCGTGATGTGCTGTAAACCGGCACGGCCGGAAGATGCGCTTGAAGAGATTAAGGAGGAGGCGTAAATGATTTCAATTAATGGATTGACTGTGGCCTATGGTGGCTACACACTTTTGGACAGTATAGATTTCCACATCAGTGAGAAGGACAAGATCGGTCTTGTCGGCAAAAACGGAGCGGGGAAGTCCACGATCATGAAACTGATCTGCGGGCTTCAGTCTCCGACATCCGGAAGCATCGACAAGCCGAACGATCTGCGTATCGGCTACCTGCCTCAGATCATGGAACACCACAAGGGGAGAACCGTGATGGAGGAGACATTGACCGCTTTTGACCACATCACAGAGATTCAAGCCGAACTTGACAGCGTGAACGCCCGACTGGCTGAGAGAACTGACTATGAGTCAGATGAATACCTTTCTTTGATCAACCGACTGAATGACTTGACAGACGCTATGGCTATGAGTCAGTCGGAGCCTCCGGAGGTTCTTGCCCAGAAGACGCTTTTAGGCCTTGGCTTTAAGGATGAGGATTTCGGGCGAAAGACCGAGACGTTCAGCCAAGGGTGGAATATGCGCATAGAGCTGGCGAAGATCCTGCTGTCCGAGCCGGATGTCCTGCTTCTGGACGAGCCTACGAACCATCTTGACATAGAATCAATCGAATGGCTGGAGGATTATCTTAAAAGTCATCGGGGATCGTTGCTCCTCGTTTCGCATGACAGGCGGTTCCTTGACACCGTGACAAACCGCACGGTCGAGATCATGCTCGGTCATATTCATGACTACAAGGTTCCGTACAGCAAATACGTTGAATTACGCAAGGAAAGGCTCGCGCAGCAGATGGCGGCCTATGAGAACCAGCAGAAGATGATCGAGAAGACTGAGGATTTCATCAACCGTTTCCGCTACAAGCCTACGAAGTCAAATCAGGTACAGTCCCGCATCAAGCAGCTCGAAAAACTTGACAGAGTGGAGATTGACGAGACTGACAACGTCACGCTGACGGTTAAGTTCCCGCCGGCTCCGCGTTCCGGAGACATTGTCTTCAAAGGCAAGGATCTGACAGTCGGCTATCCGGAGAAGGTCGTCTTCAGGAACGCTGAGATAGAGGTCAGAAGGGGAGAGAAGGTCGCCTTGATCGGACGCAACGGTGAGGGTAAGACTACCCTTATGCGTGTGATAATGGGGGAGTTGCAGCCTATCAGCGGTGAGGCCAAGACCGGCTACAATGTTTCTATCGGGTATTACGCTCAGAATCAGGAGGACATCCTTGACCGTAATCTTACCGTGTGGGAGACCCTTGACAACATAGCGGTCGGAGATGTAAGGAACAAGCTTCGTGACATTCTGGCTCAGTTCCTGTTTCGTGGTGAGGACATCGACAAGAAGGTAAGTGTCCTGTCAGGCGGCGAGCGCGCAAGGCTTGGAATGGCAAAGTTTATGCTCCAGCCATACAATGTGTTGGCGCTTGACGAGCCGACCAACCATATGGACATCAAGTCCAAGGATATTCTCAAACAGGCTCTGAAGGCGTACGATGGCACGCTGATTGTGGTCTCACACGACCGTGATTTCCTTGAAGGCTTGGTTGACAAGATGTATGAGTTCCGTGACGGAAAGGTCAAGGAGCATCTTGGAAGTGTCCATGAGTTCCTGGAAGAGAGGAAGATAGAAAACTTGCAGGAATTGGAGAGGCGTTTCTCTCCCAAAGTGTCTGCGGTACCCGATGCAAAGAATGAGGTTGATTCTGTCAGAAAGGAGCAAGCTCAGAAAGAGTTCGAGCAAAGGCGAAGTGATTCCAAGGAAATCCGCAGGATTCGGCACAGGGTCGAATTCCTTGAGTCAGAAATCGGCAAGGTCGAGGCGAGGATGAAGGACATCGAGAAGATTCTCTCCAATCCCGGGCCTGGTGATGACATAATGGAGCTCACCAGAACCTACCTTGAGGACAAACGCGAGCTTGACCACAAGACTGCGGAGTGGGAATCCTTGATGGAAAAAATTGATGAATAGGAAAATTTAATTTATAAAGGTTATGAATATCAAATCTTTATTTATGGCGATTTCCGCCATTGCTTTAACATCTGCGGTTTCCGTCGCGCAGACCAGGACCATCGAACATGAATATTCAGAGTTTGATGCCATCTCAGTGTCGGACGGCTTCAAGGTCACCTTGGTTGAAAAGGATGGCTATAATGCCAAATTCAAAGTAAGCGATGCCCTTGAGAGTTATCTTGAATGCTACGTTAAAGGCGGCACTCTTTACATCGGGCTTGATGACAAGTCAATTCCGAAAGAAGTTAAGAAATCCTTCAAGGGTAAGAATTCTGAAGGACCTGTACTTGAAGCCACTATTTATGTCTCGTCACTTAACTCAATCACTTTGAATGATGACTGTACGTTCTCATCAAGCAATAGTCTGAATTCCGGCAAATTCAAAATGGATCTATCCGGCAATTCAAGCATAGCCAATCTTAACGTGAACGCGGAGTCTGCTGTGATTTCCGTAGGCAAAAAGGCAAAGCTATCTTCTTTCAATGTGAAGGCCGGGGACAATGTGACTGTCAATGCGGACGGGAGCGCGACGGTTGTCCTGGAATATTCGGCGAAAACTCTCAATGTGAATAATTCGGGCTCCGCTGACCTTGCCGTCAACGGTCAATGCGAAACGGCTTCCGTCGCTACTGACAACAGTGCCAAACTATCCCTTTCCGGCAAAGCCAACTCTTTGAAAGTCACTGGTAAAGGAGGATCTTCAAAGATTGATGCGGTCACGATGTCTGTGGATGATGTGACCGTGTCATTGGATGGTGCGGATCTTACCGTAACTCCTGGCAAAAATCTTTCGCTCGACCTCGGCAAAGGCGCAAGTGTCTGCTACTCAGGAGATCCTGTGATCAAGATCGTGAAGATCCAGAATGCGACTGTAACCCGTAAGTAATCATGTTCGTCCTGGATTCTCATTGCGACACCCCGACAATGATGATGCGGGGACGCGACATCGGAATTGACAATGAAAGGGGGCATGTCGATCTGCCGAAGCTTAAGGCCGGCGGGGTCGATGCCTCTTTCTTCGCTTTGTACACATCCGCCGACCTACAGCCAGACGCGGCCACACGCTACGCTTTGGAAATGATCGGCCGGATCTACGATGCCGTTGAAGCCAATTCCGGGATCGCCTCACTTGCATTCTCGCCGGATGACGCTTTGAGGAATAAGGCTAAAGGACTCATTTCCATATTCATAGGTATGGAGAACGGGGCTCCGATCCAAAAGTCGCTCCCTTTGCTCAGGGTTTTTCATAAGCTTGGGGTACGGTACATAACCTTGACCCATAACGGTGACAATGAAATAGCGGACTCCGCCGCGCAGGGACAGCGTTGGCACGGATTGAGTCCGTTCGGCAGGGAAGTGGTGGCGGAAATGAACCGCCTCGGAATGATCATCGATGTCGCGCACGCCTCGGATGAGACTTTCTACGACACTCTTGAATATTCCCGTGCTCCGATTGTTTCCACACATTCCTGCTGTCGTGCCTTGGCTCACCACAGAAGGAATATGTCCGATGAGATGCTGCGCGCGCTTGCTGACAAAGGCGGCGTGATCCAAATCAATTTCTATCCGGTATTCCTTTCGGATGCGTTCGCTAAGACTCTGGCTGATTCCGGACTGGAGTCCAAGAGCTGGACCGAGCAGGACTGGATCAACGATCCGTTGAATCCGGAAAAGGCCGCCGCTTGGAACGCTGTGCTGGATGAGTTTGCCGCTTTGCCAAGACCTTCCTATAAGGACGTGGTGGATCACATCGACCACGCCGTTAAGGTGGCGGGTATAGACAGTGTCGGAATCGGAACCGACTTCGACGGCATCGAGGTTACTCCAGCCGGACTTGAGAACATCTCAAAAATCGGAGTGATCTTTGACGAGATGTCAAGCCGTGGCTATACCGATGATCAGATAGAGAAGGTCGCTGGCAAGAATTTCCTAAGAGTGTTCAATGACGTGACCTCTTTGACTGCCAAATAGCCTGCAAATAGCCATAATAATAGTGATAACAAAAATGTTTGCTTGGTAAACAAATTTGTTACCACTATTTATTTTCAATTATTTGCGGTCGCTGAGCATAAATAACCTGAGTTCATCGAGCGCGGCCGCAGCGAATCTCTCAATATTCCTTTTCCTGTCGTTCTTATAGACCTTTTTTACGGTTTTCGTCCCGTTAGGGCCTGCGATTCCGATCCATACAGTGCCTACTGGATTATGCTCATCGCCTCCGGGCCCTGCCAATCCTGTGGTCGAGACAGCATAAGTGCTCCCGGTCAAATTTCTGGCCCCTTCAGCCATCGCCGCCGCCACTTCGGAACTTACAACTCCATATTCATTGATTGTGGCCTCCGGAACTCCAAGAACTTTTTCCTTGACTGGGATGGCGTAGGATGTGACGGAGCCGAGGTAATATTCAGAAGCCCCGGGAACAGAGGTGATCAAGGAGGAAATCTTGCCTCCGGTGCAGGACTCGGCCGCGCTGAGGGTCATCCCTGAGCCACGGAACAAGGCTCCAACGGCGTTCTCCAGCGTGTCATCATTGTAGGAATATATCTTGTCTCCCAAAATCGGTCTGAGACGCGCGAACTGCTCATCAATGCGCCTTTCCTCCTCATCCTTGTCTCCACCGTAAATTGAAAGCCTGAGACGGACTCCTGTCAAAGGATTAGGCAGGTAGGCAAGGTGCATATCCTCCGGCAGACTGTCCTCCCAAGACTCAATTTCCTTGGAAAGCGCGGATTCAGCCAACCCGAAGACCATCACGCACTTATGGAATATGTCCGTAAGTGGGTTGTGCTCCTTAACGTCCTTGATCACATCAGGAATCGCCCCGACCGCCTCAAACGGAACGCCTGGCAGGGCATAGAGAGAGGCCTGATGTCCGTATCTTTCCTTAGGGAAGCGGAACACCATAATCGGCGCCGTGCCGAGGTGGTTGACAATCACTTCGCAAGTGTCCGGGACGAGCGCCTGAGCCTTGTTGATGTCCAGAACATCAAGTCCCCTTGCGTGAAGGATTTCGTGGACCATCTTGAGCTGGCCTTCATTCACCACATAACCCTTGCTTCCGGAAATCTCCGCCAAAGCCGCTTTCGTGATGTCGTCCTTGGTTGGACCAAGACCTCCGGTAGTTATGACTATCTCGTTGTGAGTGAGTTCGTTTGTTAGATTGCAGACAATCTCGTCGTGGTCATCCCCGAATGAAGTCATTCTTGTGACTTTCACGCCAATCTCCTCAAGCGCCTGGGATATATGCGAGGAATTGGTGTCCACTATCTGGCCGATCAGAATCTCGTCGCCGATAGTACAGATCGATGCGTTTGCCATATTCAGATTTTATTTTGTCAAACTATTGTTTTCAAGGTATTTGTTGATCTTCTTCACTATTGAAGGTCCTTCGTAGATGAAACCGGTGTAGATCTCTATCAGACTCGCTCCGGCGTCCAGCATTTCCTTGGCCTGCTCCGGCGACATTATTCCACCGACACCCACTACCGGCAGCCTTCCGGACGTGAACTGATGAATATGCTTGACCATAGCGAGGCTTTTCTCGTACAAAGGAGCTCCGGAGAGCCCTCCGTTGCCGATTTTCTCTATTCTATCCTTGTTTGTCGTGAGCCCGTCACGGGATCTGGTCGTGTTGCCGGCCACGATTGCGTCGATTCCTGACTGCATACAGTATTTCAGGATTTCGTCAAGTTCCTCTGTCGGAATGTCAGGGGAGACCTTGACCAGAATCGGCTTATAGGCATCGTAGCATATCCTTAAATCCAGCAATGGATCGAGAATATCCGACAGGTATGACACGTCCTGAAGATTCTGCAGGCCGTGAACATTCGGGCAGGAGACATTGATCGTGAACATATCCACAAAGTCGTACATATACGAGAACGCCTTCTTGTAGTCAGCGATGGTGTCCTCGTCCGAGGCGCTGGTGCTGTTCTTCGCTATGCTCGCCGCGATAATCGTCTTTGGCGGATCCTTTTGAATATGTCTGATCGCGTTCTGGATGCCTTTGTTGTTTATCCCCATCCTGTTTATTATAGCGTTGTCCTGCGGGAGCCTGAACAGTCGAGGCTTGGGATTGCCCGGCTGAGCCTCCGGAGTCAGGGAACCGATCTCGATGAACGAGAATCCGAACCACGACAGCTCGTTGTAAAACTCTCCGTTCTTGTCCAAACCGGCGGCCAGACCGACGGGCGACGGGAAATTGATCCCGAACACATTCCTTGACAGCGATGGAGTCTTGTGGCTGTAAATCAGCTTCATCAGTTTTCCGGCGAAAGGAATCCGCCGTAGAAGTCCGAGTCCTTTGAAAGTGAGATTATGCGCCGTTTCCGGTGAGAATTTGAACAAAATCGGCCTGATGAGTTGTCTGTACATATTCATTGATGTTTTTCTGCACTTGCCTTGGTTTTCCACACCAAGGTTTGTGACGACAAATTTAGACAAAATCAGCAGAACACAGAAGGGATTTCTTCTCAAACATTCCGTCAATCGATCTCCTTGAACGTTCCATTGTCATAGAAAACCAGAATCTTTGTGATCCTTGGCGTGTCTGGTTTGGATTCGGCAGGGGAGACTTGCTCTGTTTGAGGCTTATTATCAATAGTTTCCGGCTCTTCTGGAAACAAATCTGGCTCTTGAGAATCGAATAATCTGCCGCTGTCCTTGCCTGTGGTGGACAATCGCGGCTCCTCGGAGAGTTGTGGCGCTTGAGGGGAATTCTGACTCTTGTACATTTTACCCTTTCCTGCGATCAGCCAATCAAGATTCAGGTCGGGATAGTTTTGAGCCATACTTTGTATGAAATCAAACCCCGGCTTGTTCCTTCCCGCAAGAATATGTGATATGCTGGCCTTGGCCACACCTAATCTTTCCGCAAGCTGCGACTGTGTGATATTCTCGGCATCCAAAAATCGCTGCAATCTATTGTTCATTACAAAAGTGATTTGTTTACAAAAATAACATAATAAGTTGTAAAAATCAACTAAAAGATGATTGTTACAAAAGTGAAATGGAATACATATAATACGTAACTTAATTAGAAATAAATTTTAATGAGTGAATATAATTAATTGATAAAGAATATAAATACTCTTGTATTTATATAGAGAATTACTGTAAACTAACGATTAAATCCCGAATTTACACTCAATACCTATATGTGAATTTTATTAAAATTCAATAAATAATCTGATAATCAAGATATTGCAGACAATAGCTTATGTTGATTACTATTCCTTATTGCACAAAAGTAATTTGTTTCACCATTGCCGGCTATATTTACAAAAGTAAATAACACTTTGAGTTTTGTAAACCCGTTTTGACTGTTAAAATGTTTAGAAATGTGACTTCTCGAGAATTTGATATTTCTTATACTTAGGTTAACTTTGTATGGAATTTTAAAATCTCAACGAGATGATACCTTCTATAAAAATTGAGGATTACAACTACCCACTTCCTGACGAGCGGATTGCGAAATATCCGCTTGCGGAGCGGGATGCCTCAAAGCTTCTGCGCTATGAGAACGGCGATGTCTGCGAGTACATATTCAAGGATATTCCCTCTCTCTTGCCTTCCGGCTCTCTTATGATATTCAATGACACCAAGGTTGTGCCAGCCAGGCTTCATTTTCAGCGTGAGACTGGTGCGCACATCGAGATCTTCTGCCTTGAGCCTGTCAATCCTCCTGAATATAACACCGCTTTCGCCGAGACGGAGCGTTGTCGTTGGAAATGTGTGATCGGGAATGCTAAGCGCTGGAAGAATGACGTTCTTTCCTTGTATAATCCGGATAGTGATGAGGCTATTTCCGCGATGGGATTGAAGGCCAGCCTTGTCGAGCGTAACGGTGAGACCGGTATTGTGGAGTTTTTCTGGGATGGCGGGATCCCTTTCTCCAGAGTGCTGGAACTGTGCGGCACGGTCCCGATACCTCCGTATCTCAATCGTGAGACAGAATCGATTGACACAGAGCG
>OIZS01000118.1_pt1 | contig 42832 bp, 42 predicted proteins | sample 1588641 | NCBI WGS metagenome assembly OIZS01 (sample SAMN03283240) | human gut metagenome | biome: human-associated habitat; material: feces | host: Homo sapiens | place: Peru | collected 2012
CTGCCCGTCAAAACCGTGTCTGCCCTTGTCAAGCGATGGTATCTTCCCTCCGATACTTGTAACCGGGCAGGTTTTTTGATAGTCTGAGACCTCCCGTCCGATGGACGGGAGGTCTGTCTGTGGGATATTACATATTGCGCGTCAGCGCTGACCCTTGTCGTAGGGGATACCCTCGGCTTTGGGTGCGCGGGACTTCTTGGAGGTGAAGGCCAGCACCACCAGCGAGATGATGTAGGGCATCATGTTGTACACGGGGCTGGGAATGTTCAGGTTCTTCAGGAACTCGAAGCCCGCGTACACGTTGGACAGGGCGCGGAACAGGCCGAACAGCAGCGCTGCCAGCGCGATGCGCGTGGGCTTCCACTGGCCGAAGATCATGACCGCCAGAGACAGGAAGCCGAAGCCGGCCACACCGTACTCAAACCGCCACTCGGACACGCCGGCGGTGATGAACACGATGCCGCCCAGACCGCCCAGCATGCCGGAGATCAGCACGCCCGCCCAGCGCATCTTGTACACGTTGATACCCACGGAGTCCGCCGCCTGGGGATGCTCGCCGCAGGCCATGAGGCGCAGGCCGAAGCGGGTCTTGTACAGCGCCACATAGGCCGCGATCAGCAGCAGCAGCGTCACCAGCATGAACCAGCTGAACTCGAAGGAACCGATGTTCACCAGGAACGCCTTCTTCGCGCCGGCGTACTGGATGGTGGAGGACACGTCGTCGGGGTTGGCCGCGGTGTTGATGGCCTTGACGATAACGGTGGCGCCCGCGGTGCCCAGCATGTTCAGCGCCGTACCGACGATGGTCTGATCCGCCTTGAAGTTGATGCAGGCCACAGCCAGCAGCGACGAGTACACCGTACCGGCCAGCGCCGCCGCCAGCAGCACCACGATCAGCATGGAGAAGGCGGAGGAGCCGGTGGGCATATAGCGCATGGCCAGCGCACCGCCCAGAGCGCCCATGATCATCACGCCCTCAAGACCCAGGTTGATGACGCCGGAGTGCTCGGAGAAGCAGCCGCCCAGCGCCACAAGGATCAGCACGGAGGCGAAGGTCAATGTATATTGCAGCAGCAGTACCATTACTGATCGCCTCCTTTCCCGTTGTCGGAGACTTCAGGCGTTTGCGCCCGCTCCTTTTCCTTCAGTGCCGCCTTTTCCTCGCGCTTGGCGATGGCGGTATTCATGGCGTACTTCATGAACAGCACGAAGCCGCACAGGTAGATGATGATGGAGGAGATCAGATCGGAGATCTGCGCGCAGTACATGCTCTTATCCACATACGCGCCGCCGGCGGTGATATGCTGGATGAAGAAGGAGGCCAGGATCGCGCCGATGGGGTTCAGGCCGCCCAGGAAGGCCGCCGCGATGCCATTGAAGCCCATGCCCGGCACGGAGGAGGTGGAGCACTGCCACTGCTCGTAGCCGGTGAGGTACAGCATAGCCGCGCCCAGACCGGCCAGCATGCCGGAGATGGCCAGCGTCATGATGATGTTGCGCTTTTCAGCCATGCCGCAGTACTTGGCGGCGTTCTTGTTGTTGCCGGTGGCCCGCAGCTCGTAGCCGATGCGGGTCTTTTCCAGCACCACCCACACCAGAATGGCGATAACGATGGACAGGGGCAGCGCCAGACCCACGTACTGGTTGCCGTTGAACAGGCTGCCCAGACCCAGAGAGGGCAGGATGGCCGAGGCATTCTTATGGGACAGCACGAAGGTGTAGGGACTGGTGTCCTCCTTCACCTGCGTGAGGAGCATATTGGTCAGGTAGAGGACGATCCAGTTGAGCATGATGCCGGAGATGACCTCGTTGACGTTGCAGTAGGACTTCAGCAGACCGGAGATCGCGCCCAGCAGCGCGCCGCCCAGCATGGCCAGCAGCATGCAGGGCAGCCAGCTCCAGCCCCACGCCAGCGCGGCGTACAGGCTCAGCGCCACGCCGATGCAGTACTGACCGGCCGCGCCGATGTTGAACAGGCCAACCTTGTACGCAAACAGGATGGACAGGGAGCACATCAGCAGGGGCGCGGTCTTGACAAGGGTGTTGCCCAGGTACTTGACCTGTGTTTCCGGCTTGCTGTATGTAAGGAAGTTCTTCATAACGTCGGTGATGGCTTCGCCGGCGCCGTCGGGGTTGATGAACAGCAGCACGATATAGCCGATGAGCAGACCCAGGATCACGCACACAAGGGACGCCAGCAGCGACTGCACCCCGTTATTTTTCAGGATGTTCTTTTTCATGCCGTCACCTCGTCTCTCTTGGCGCCCGCCATATACAGACCCAGCTCCTCCTGCGTGGTCTTTTTGGGGTCAAGCTCGCCCACGATCTCGCCCTCGTACATGACGAGGATGCGGTCGGGCACGTCCATGACCTCATCCAGCTCCAGCGATACCAGCAGCACGGCCTTGCCCGCGTCCCGCTGCGCCACCAGCTGCTTGTGGATGTACTCGATGGCGCCCACGTCCAGACCGCGGGTGGGCTGCACCGCCACCAGCAGCTCGGGATCCTTGTCGATCTCGCGGGCTACGATGGCCTTCTGCTGGTTGCCGCCGGACATGCTGCGGGCGATGGTGATGGGACCCTGTCCGCTGCGGACGTCGTACTGCTCGATGAGCTTCTCCGCGTACTTGCGGATGTTATCCCGGCGCAGGAAGCCCGCCTTGTCGGTGAACTCCGGCTCGAAATAGCGCTCCAGCACCAGATTGTCCTCCAGGGAGTAATCCAGCACCAGACCGTACTTGTGGCGATCCTCAGGGATGTGGGACATGCCCATGATGTTCCGCTTGCGGATGGGCATTTTGGTGATGTCCTGCCCGTTGAGGGTGATCTTGCCGGACACCACCGGCTCAAGACCGGTCAGGCCGTAGACAAACTCCGTCTGGCCGTTGCCGTCGATACCGGCGAGGCAGACGATCTCGCCCCGGCGCACCTGCAGGCTCACGTCCTTGACGGCGTTGTTCTTGTGCATCTTGCTGGCCACGGTCATGTGGGACACGTCCAGCACCACCTCGCCGGGCTGGGCGGGCTTCTTCTCCACGTGGAAACTGACGTCGCGCCCCACCATCATGGAGGAAAGCTGCTCCATGGTGGTGTTCTTCGTCTCCACGGTGCCGATGTACTTGCCCTTGCGCAGGACGGTGCAGCGGTCGGCCACGGCCATGATCTCGTTGAGCTTGTGGGAGATGAACAGGATGCTCTTGCCCTCGGCGGCCAGATTCTTCATGATCTGCATCAGCTCGTCGATCTCCTGGGGCGTCAGCACGGCGGTGGGCTCGTCGAAGATGAGGATCTCGTTGTCGCGGTAGAGCATCTTCAGGATCTCGGTGCGCTGCTGCATACCCACGGTGATGTCCTCGATCAGCGCGTCCGGGTCGATCTTCAGGCCGTATTTCTCGCTGAGCGCGATGACCTTCTCCCGGGCGTCCTTCTTTTGCAGGAAGCCGCATTTTGTGGGCTCCACGCCCATGATGATGTTGTCCAGCACGGTGAAGCATTCCACCAGCTTGAAGTGCTGGTGCACCATGCCGATGCCCAGCGCGTTGGCGTCGTTGGGATCCTTGATGGATACCTCCACGCCGTCCTTCTTGATGATGCCCTCTTCGGCCTGATACAGGCCGAACAGCACGCTCATCAGCGTGGATTTGCCCGCGCCGTTTTCGCCCAGCAGGGCGTGGATCTCACCCTTCTTCAGCTGAAGCGTGATGTCGTCGTTGGCGATGATACCGGGAAACCGCTTTGTGATGTGCAGCATTTCGATTGCATACGGTGTGTCCAAGTTTTCGCCCTCCCTTCCGTTTTATGGCCCGCCGCTTTTCGCATCCGCGGGGACGGAAACCACAATATAGATAATAGTAGTATACTATACTTTGTCCCATAAAGCAAAGACAAATTAGTGAAATCTGCCTGTTTCACCGCTGAATTTCATTCCCGGCACCGAAATGGAAAAAAAGAAAGACCGCCGAAGCGGTCAGCTTGTCGGAAAGTCCCTGTGGACTTTCTCGCCAAGCTGAAAGCAAAATGGCAAAATAAATGCAGGATTTATTTTGCCATTTTGGTCGCTGCGGCGGGTGTTTGAACGCGAAAGGGAACCCTGACGGTTCACTTTCACACTATCCTTCCCTCCGGTACTTGTGACCGGGCAGATGTTCAGCGGGCTGGACAAAAAGAAAGACCGCCGAAGCGGTCTTTCTTTATGACAGGTTAAGTACAGACTTACTTGATCTGACCCTGCTCGTCAACGGTGATCACGGTGGCGAAGTCCTTGGCAGCCTTGGTAACGTCGTTGCTGACGGTCAGAGTGCCATCGAACATGGCCTTTACCAGAGTCTTGTAGTCGTCCTGAGTGAACGCGCCGTCAGCCCACTGGGTGGACTCCATGGGGATCTGGACGTAGTTCAGAGCGGGATCGTCAGCGGAGACCAGACCCAGAGTGGCGATCTTGCCGGCGTAGTTAGCCCAGTTGCCATTGACGATAACGTCGGTCAGCGTGTCATAGGTGGCGGGATACAGACCCTTCATGGCGGAGGTCACGGTCAGAGCCTTGTAGCCGTCGATGGTAGCCTGATCAGCGCCCTCGCCGGCGGCGTAGTTGGCGATGACACCGGCCTGGTCAACGTCAACACCGATGACCTTGGCGCCCTCGACCTTCTTGGCAGCGTCCACAGCGGAGGTGTAGATACCGCCGCCGCAGGCGAACACGACCTGCGTGCCGCCGGCATACCAGGTATCCATCTTAGCGGTGATGTCAGCATCGCCGAAGAACTGACCGCCGTACACATAGTTGACCTTCACATCGGTCAGCTTCAGCTCGGCAGCGGCAGCATCAACGCCCTGCACAAAGCCGTAGCCATAGCGGACAACAGCGGGGACAGCCATGCCGCCCAGGAAGCCCAGGTTCTTGTAGCCCAGCTTCACAGCAGCGTAGCCGGCCATGTAGCCGCACAGCTCTTCCTGATAGATGGCGCAGTACACGTTGCTCATATCAACGTAGGTGGCCAGATCCCAGTTGTCGGGATTGTAGTCGTACTCCTCGCCCTTGGCGGCCACACCGGCCTCCAGCAGGTCGCCCTTGCCCACGTCCAGCGCGATGAACTTCACGTCCTTGTGCTGGGGAGCGGCCTCGACGATAGCGCCGCCGAAGGCATAGCCGGGCATCACGATGACGTTGTAGCCCTCGTCAACAGCGCTCTCGATCATAGCCACACGGTCGGCGGTGTTGTCGCCGGCGGGCTTGAAGTAGGAGAACTCGATCTTGTTGGCATCGGCAAACGCCTTGCAGGCCTCGTAGGTGGTCTGGTTGAAGGACTGGTCGGTGATATCACCGTAGTCGGTGATCATGGCGACCTTATAGGTCGTCTCGGTGGTGTCGCCCTGGTTGCCGTCGGTCTTGGCATCGTCCTTCTTATCGCCGCAGGCGACCAGGGACAGAGCCATAACCAGAGCCAGGATCATAGCAAGAAACTTTTTCATAGTTATTCTACCTTCCTCATTTTTTTATTTTCACGCCTTGCGGCGGGAAAACCGATATCTCGGCACGGGGAAGCTCTTCCCCCTGTGCCCTGTGCATTATAGCAGGGTTTTTCGCCTTTGGCAAGGGAAAAGCGCATTTTGCGGGCGAATTGTAAACAAATGTAATCAAAAATTTACACTTTGTTTCTACAAAACGCACAAATGTACCGCTGAAGACGACAGCACAGCGGTCGTCCGCTGTGCTGCCGTGCAGGTGTTTATTTTTTCGCAGCCATCTTGACCGCCGCCTCCAGCGCGATCTTCATCATGTTGGTGAAGGTGGTCTGGCGCTCCTCAGGGGTCAGCTCCTCGCCGGTGATCAGGTTGTCGGAGATAGAGCAGATGGCCAGCGCCCGCTTGCCGGTATAGGCGGCGGTGCAGTACAGGCCGGCGGCCTCCATCTCCACGGCCATAACGCCCATCTTGGCAAAGCGCATGTTGCGGCCGGCGGCGTCATAGAACGTGTCGGAGGAGTACAGATTGCCCACGGGCATCTTGACGCCCAGCTCCCTGGCGCTCTCCACGGCGGCCATCAGCAGGTCGAAGTCGCAGATGGGGGCGAAGGTGCCGCCCAGCTCGTACTGGCTGGCAAAGTCGGAGTTGGTGCAGGCGCCCTGACCGGCCACCACGCTGCCCAGCTCCATGTCGGCGCGCATGGCGCCGGCGGTGCCCACGCGGATGATGTTGTCCACGTCGTAGTGGGTATACAGCTCATAGGAATAGATGCCCATGGACGGAATGCCCATGCCGCTGGCCATGACGGACACCGGCACGCCCTTATAGGTGCCGGTATAGCCCTGCACGCCGCGGACGTTGTTCACCAGCTTCGGCTCGGTGAGGAATGTCTCGGCAATGAATTTTGCCCGCAGAGGGTCGCCGGGCATGAGGACGGTCTTGGCGATCTCGCCCACCTGGGCGCTGTTATGGGGAGTAGACATAGGGGGTGCCTCCTTATAATATAATTACTTTTCCATGGCCTTGACGGCCTTGACGATGCGGCTGGTGCCCAGACGGTCGGCGCCCAGCGCGATGAAATCCTTGGCGTCGTTGAGATCGGCGATGCCGCCGGCGGCCTTGATCTTCACATGGGGCGCCACGTGCGCCTTGAACAAAGCCACATCCTCGCGGGTGGCTCCGCCGCCGCCGAAGCCGGTAGAGGTCTTGATATAGTCCGCGCCGGACTCGCTGACCACACGGCACAGCTCGATCTTCTCTGCGTCGGTCAGCAGGCATGTTTCGATGATGACCTTCAGCAGCTTGCCGTGGCAATGACCCTTGACATCCCGGATCTCGCTGAGCACCTTGTCATACAGGCCGTCCTTCACCCAGCCGATGTTGATGACCATGTCGATCTCGGACGCGCCGTTGGCCACGGCGTCGGACGCCTCGAAGCATTTGGCTGCGGTGGTGTCGTAGCCGTTGGGGAAGCCGATGACGGTGCAGACGGCGATCTTGCCGGCCACATATTCCGCCGCCTGCTTCACATAGCTGGCGGGGATGCAGACGCTGGCGCAGCCATATTTGATGCCGTCATCGCAGATGGCCTTGATCTCCTTCCAGGTGGCGCCCTGCGCAAGCAGCGTGTGATCCACGCGGGAGAGGATATTCTGCAATTCCTTGTCCATAGTAAACACTCCTTTTCGGAATTTTGCCTGTCGGTCGTTCCATTGTACCACACAGCGGGGAAAAAGGCAAGGCGGGCGTATTCGGGCGTGAAAAAAGGCGGCTCACAGAGCCGCCTTTTTTGCAGTAAAAGGAGAGAGAAATACAATGGGTGGGTATCCTTTCGGATGAGCCTATCATACAGACTGTTCCTGGGAAAGTCAACCGGTTTGACAGAAGATTAACAAATCATTCACAAACTCGCCCGCACGTTCATAGATCGTTTACAGATGCACCGGGAAAACCGGTTGACATTATAAAATGATGGTGATATCATTTAGCACACTAATATTTTGCATGCTAATAATTCTAAAACAGTAAGGAGGGTCGCCATGAAGTTCTGCTTTGAGGAGCGGCCGGAGCACTTCGGGGCGCTGTTCGGTTACTGCGACCATCAGGTGCATAAGCTGATGGGAAAGCTGCTGAAGCGCTACGACGTGTCGCCCATGCAGTGCCGGACGCTGATGTATCTGCACGGCACAGACGGGCAGGTGAACCAGAAAACGCTGGAGCGGCACCTGATGGTCAAGCCCAGCACGGTCAACGGCATCGTGGACCGTCTGGAGGAAAAGGGCATGGTGCGGCGCAGCGTCAGCGAGTGGGACGGCCGGTGCCGCCTGCTGTCGCTGACAGAGGAGGGACGGCGGTTCCACGATGATTTTCAGGACGTGCTGCGGCAGGTGAACGACCGGCTGGAGCGGGGCTTCAGCCAGGAGGAAAAAGCGGTGTTTACCGACTTTCTCCTGCGGGCGGCGCGGAATCTGGCGGATGAGGAGGAAACGGAATGTTGAAAAAGCTGGCGCCCTATACAAAGGGCTACCGCCTGCTGATGCTGCTGGCCATCGCCTGCTCCGCAGGCGAGGCGGTGCTGGAGCTGCTGCTGCCCCAGGTGATGAGCGACATCGTGGATGTGGGCATCGCCACCGGGGACAGGGCGTATATCCTGACGGCGGGCGTGAAAATGATATTGATGGCGCTGCTGGCGCTGGCGTGCGGCGTAGGCGCCGCGGCGCTGGCGGCCAGAGCGTCCATGGGCTTCGGCGCGGCGCTGCGCCGGGCGGAGTATGAGCAGGTGCAGCGGTTTTCCTTCGCCAACATCGAGCGGTTTTCCACCGCCAGTCTGGTGACGCGCCTGACAAACGACGTGGCCTCCGTGCAGATGACCACCTTCATGGGCATGCGCATGCTGGTGCGCGCCCCCACCATGCTGGTAACGGCGCTGGTCATGGCGCTGATCATCAGCGCTCGGCTCAGCCAGGCGTTTCTGGTGGTGATCCCTCTGCTGGTGATCGCGGTGGCCATCGTCATCAAGCGGGTGGGGCCGTTCTTCACCTCTTTACAGGGCGCCACCGACGACGTGAACCTGGTGGTGCAGGAGGATCTGAACGCCATCCGCGTGGTGAAATCCTTCGTCCGCGAGGAGCAGGAAAAGGCCAAATTCGCCCAGCGCAGCGACAGGCTGCGCAGCATGGCGGAGCGCGCCTTCGGCTTCGTGGTGCTGTTCATGCCGGTGATGATGATCCTCATGGGCGGCACCATCACGGCGGTGCTGTGGATCGGCGGCCACTATGTGTGGGAGGGCACGCTGCTCTCCGGCGATCTGATCGCCTTCTTTACCTACGTCAGCGAGATACTGATGTCGCTGATGATGGTATCCGTGGTGCTGATGATGCTGACCCGCGCCATCGCCTGCGGCAAGCGCATCGTGGAGGTGCTGGAGGAGGAACCGCGCATCACCGATAAGGACGCCGACCCCGCCCTGACGGTGGAGGACGGCAGCATCCGCTTTGACCATGTGTACTTCAAGTACCACGACACGGCGGAGAGCTGGAATCTGGAGGACGTGAGCTTCTCCGTGCCCAGCGGCGCTACGGTGGGCATCCTGGGCGGCACCGGCAGCGCCAAGACCACGCTGGTCAGCATGATCCCCCGGCTGTACGACGTGAACGACGGCGCGGTGTTCGTGGGCGGTCACAATGTGAAGAATTACACCATGGAGGCGCTGCGCGACGGCTGCGCCATGGTGCTGCAGAAGAACACCCTGTTCTCCGGCACCATCCGGGAGAATCTGCGCTGGGGCGACGAGCACGCCACCGATCAGGAGATCGAGGACGCCTGCCGTCTGGCCTGCGCCGACGAGTTCATCGAGAAGATGCCCGACGGCTACGACACCTATATCGAGCAGGGCGGCACCAATGTCTCCGGCGGCCAGAAGCAGCGCCTGTGCATCGCCCGCGCGGTGCTGCGCAAGCCGAAGATCCTGATCCTGGACGACTCCACCAGCGCGGTGGACACCGCCACGGATGCGAAGATCCGGGGCGCGCTGAAAACGGCGCTGCCCGGCTGCACCAAGCTCATCATCGCCCAGCGGGTCACGTCCGTCATGGATGCCGACCTGATACTGGTCATGGACGACGGGCATATCTCCGCCATGGGCACCCATGACGAGCTGATGAAAACAAGCGACATTTACCGGGAGGTCTATCGCTCCCAGCAGGAAGGGGTGAGCATCGATGGCTGAAGCAAAGCGCGGCGGGCGCGGCCACGGCCCGCAGGGGCACGGCTTCCAGCGTCCCAAGGACTTCCGGGGCACCGTGAAGAAGCTGCTGGCCTATATCGGGCGCTATAAGGCGTCGCTGGTGGTGGTGTTTATATGCCTTGTCATCAGCTCCGTGGGCTCGGTGATGAGCAGCTATCTGCTCAAGCCCATTATCAACGACTATATCCTGCCCGGCGACTTTGCCGGGCTGCTGAAGATGCTGGCGCTGCTGCTGGGGCTGTTCCTGCTGTCGGGTCTGTGCTCCTACGCCTACGCCCGCATCATGGTGCACATCTCCCAGCAGACGGTGGCGCAGCTGCGGCAGGATCTGTTCGACAAGCTGCAATCCCTGCCCCTGCGGTACTTCGACACCCACCAGTCCGGCGACCTGATGAGCCGCTTCACCAACGATATGGACACCGTGTCGGAGATGATCAACTCCAGCTTCGCCAGCGTGGTATCCTGCGCCTTGACGTTTATCGGCATTGTTGCTATGATGCTGTATATGAACTGGCTGCTGACGCTGATCACCTTCGCGTTTCTGGTGCTGATGCTGCTGGTGGTCAAGGGTGTGGGCGGCCGCAGCCGCGTGAGCTTTCAGGCGCAGCAGCAGGCGCTGGGCGCCATGAACGGCTATATTGAGGAGATGGTGGAGGGGCAGAAGGTCATCAAGGTCTTCAACCACGAGGGCAAGGCCATCGAGCAGTTCGCCGGGCTGAATACCGCGTATCAGACGGCGGCCACCGCCGCCCAGACCTACTCCGGCGCCATGATGCCGGCCATGGCCAACCTGTCCCGTATCGACTACGCCGTCACCTGCTGCGTGGGCGGCCTGCTGGCTATCGGCGGCATGTTCGACGTGGGCTCCCTGGGCGCGTACCTGCTGTACGTCAAGCAGGTGAGCCAGCCCATCTCCCAGATCAGCCAGCAGGTGAACGTGCTGCTGGCGGCTATCGCCGGCGCGGAGCGCATCTTCGCCGTCATGGAGGCTGAGCCGGAGACGGACGAGGGCAAGACCGTCATCGTCCGGGTGGAGAAGAACGGCGACACCCTGACGGAGACGGATCGGCGCACCGGCTTCTGGGCGTGGAAAAAGCCCGACGGCACGCTGGTGGAGCTGCGGGGCGACGTGCGGTTCGACCATGTGACCTTCTCCTACGACGGGGAAAAGACGGTGCTCAACGACGTCTCCCTGTTCGCCAAGCCGGGGCAGAAGATTGCCTTCGTTGGCTCTACCGGCGCGGGCAAGACCACCATCACCAACCTGATCAACCGGTTCTACGACGTGCAGGAGGGCACCATCACCTACGACGGCATCAACGTGAAGGACATCCAGAAGGCGTCCCTGCGCCGCTCGCTGGGCATGGTGCTGCAGGAGACCCACCTGTTCACCGGCACCATTGCCGACAATATCCGCTATGGCCGGCCGGACGCCACCGACGAGGACATCCGCGCGGCGGCGAGGCTGGCCAACGCCGACAGCTTTATCCGCCACCTGCCCCAGGGGTATGACACGGTCATCACCGGGGACGGCGGCAGCCTCAGCCAGGGCGAGCGCCAGCTGCTGGCTATAGCGCGGGCGGCGGTGTCCGACCCGCCGGTGCTGATACTGGACGAGGCCACCAGCTCCATCGATACCCGCACCGAGACGCTGATCGAGCAGGGCATGGATTCCCTGATGGAGGGGCGGACGGTGTTCGTCATCGCCCACCGGCTGTCCACCGTGCGCAATAGCCAGGCCATTCTGGTGCTGGAGCACGGGCGCATCATCGAACGCGGCGACCATCAGGAGCTGCTGGCGCAGAAGGGCAAGTACTACCAGCTCTACACCGGCAAGGCCGAGCTGAGCTGAGGTATAAACGAGGAAGAAACCGGAGAGAATAAAAGGAGGATGTACCATGACGGAAAAGCAGCTTTGTGATATGGCGGTGGCCATGCTGGAGCGCGCCTATGTGCCCTATTCCCACTTCCCGGTGGGCGCGGCGCTGCTGTGCAAGGACGGGACGGTGTTTACCGGCTGCAACGTGGAGAACGCCGCCTACGGCGCCACGATATGCGCCGAGCGGACAGCCATGGTCAAGGCGGTCAGCGAGGGGCACAGGGACTTCGACACCATTGTGATCGCCGGGCGCAGCGAGGATTACTGCGTGCCCTGCGGCACCTGCCGGCAGGTGATGATGGAGTTCGCACCCGACCTGACGGTGATCTGCCTGAACGGAAAGGGCGAGAGCAAGCGCTTCGCGCTGAAGGAGCTGCTGCCCTACGGCTTTGACCAGAGCTGGCTGTAAGACGGCGAAATTTTCATGGAACAAAATCGCGCCCCGCGCCGTCTCAATGGGCAGAAACCCATTTCAGGAGGAAACTACACTATGAAAAAAATCCTTTCCCTTGTGCTTGCCGCCGCGCTGACCCTGAGTCTCGCCGCCTGCGGCAATAAGACCGACAGCAAGGGCGATCAGCCCGCCGCGCCTGCCAGCGCTCTTGACCTGCTGGAAAAGGTGTGGAACACCTACACCGATGACGAGAAGTTCCCCACCTCCGGCGGCGACTACTCCGAGGCGAACAGCAAGGAGGACGCTCCCGGCGTCTATGACCTGACCGACCGCGCCGCTGTGGACAGCGCTCTGGGTCTGCCGGAGACAGCCAAGGTGGATCAGGCCGCGTCCCTGATCCACATGATGAACCAGAACACCTTCACCGCTGCGGCGTACCACTGCACCGACGACGCCGATGCGCTGGCCACCGCCCTGCGGGACAACATCCAGCAGCGCCAGTGGATGTGCGGCTTCCCCGATAAGGTGGCCGTGGCCGTGGTGGGCGAATATGTGGTGTCCGTGTTCGGCGCCGAGGATCTGGTGGACACCTTCATGTCCCACCTGAACGGCATCTTCGGCGTGAAGCCCGTCTACGACGAGGCCATCCAGTGAACCGCTGGATAGAGCGAGGCGTATTTCTGCTGGCGGCAGCGGCTATGGTCATAGCCGCTGCCGCTGTTCCCACCCGGCGGGTGCAGGAGGATACGCTGCCGGAGATATATGTGTACCGGGGATATGCCGCCGCCACAGACGCACCGTGGAGCGAAAAGTCCCTGGACTTCGCCGCCAAGCGGCTTGGCCATCTGCTGGAGACATATTTCACCGGCGAGGGCTATCGCCGCTATCTGGCGGTGGTGCCGGATAAGGCGCAGTTCACGGAGCCGCCGGAGGGCTACACGCCCGCCGGTGCGCAGGAGACGGCGGACTATCTGGCGCAGCGTCTGCCGGTGGAGGAGATCGGCATCGCGCCGCTGCTGTCGCTGGAGGACTATTACCGTACCGACCCCCACTGGCGGCAGGAGCGGCTGCACCCGGTGGCGCAGGCGCTGGCAGACGCCATGGGCGTATCTCTGCCGGACACGGCAGAGGAGTCGCTGCACACGCTGGCGGGCGAATTCTGCGGCAGCTACTGGGGCAAGACGGCGGAGCCGCTGGCGGCGGACGTCCTGTCCTATATCACCTCTCCGCTGCTGGATGGCTGCGCGGTGTACGACTACGAGACGGATTCCAGCGGCGGCGTGTACGACCTGACGGCGGCGGAGAAAGCGCCCTATGACCTGTTCCTCAGCGGCAGCAAGGCGCTGCTGCGCATCGAGAACCCGGCGGCGGGCAATGACCGGACGCTGATCGTGTTCCGGGATTCCTTCGGCAGCAGCCTGATACCGCTGCTGGCGCAGGGGTACGGCACCGTGTACGCGGTGGATATCCGCTATCTGGCCACGGACGCGCTGGCGCGGGTGGTGACATTCCCGGAGGAAGCGGACGTGCTGCTGGTGTACAGTGCCACCGTCCTTCAGAACAGCGTGACGCTGAAATAAGCGCAAAAAAGCGCCGGTGCTTCGCACCGGCGCTTTTGTACGCTTTTCTTAGAAGAAGAATTCCTTGATCTGGCCGTACAGGATCAGGATCATGCACAGCGGGGTGATGAACTTCACGCAGATCTTGAAGAAGCCGTAGCTGCCCATGGCGTGGCCGGACTGCTCGCACTCCGTCTTGACCATCTCGGGGCCGACCTCCCAGCCGATCATCAGGGACATCAGCAGTGCGCCCAGCGGCATCATGATGCCCTCGGACAGCATATCCCAGAAGTCCAGCCAGCAGTCGTTCCATGTGCGGATGGCCGTCTCTGGCAGACCCAGCAGCTTCCACGGTGTGAAGCTGGCGCCGCCCAGCTGGTCAGCGCAGACCAGGATGCAGCCCAGACCCACGCAGGCCGCGGCGATAAGGGTGTAGGTCTTGCGCTTGTCGCCCTTGCCCTCGTCACGAGCCTTATCCACGAAGTGCGCCACGATGACCTCCAGCAGGGAGATGGAGGAGGAAACGGCGGCGAACACCACCAGCAGATAGAACAGAATGCCGAAGATGGGGCCGAGAGCACCCATGCGGCTGAACACGTTCTGCATGGTCACGAACAGCAGGGACGGGCCGCCCAGAGCGCCTTCGGGATCGAGGGCGAAACGGCCGGGGATCACGCACAGGCCGGCCATCAGAGCCACCAGCGTGTCCATGGTGATGATGAGGATGGCGTTCTTCTGCAGATTCTCCTTCTTCTGCAGGTAGGAGCCGTAGGTGATCATGGCGCCCATGCCCAGAGACAGGGAGAAGAACATCTGACCGCCGGCGGTGGAGAGCACCGTCAGGAAGTCGGGAGCCTCGGCAATAATGCCGTTCTCCACAGCCCAGCCGGGCACGAACATGTACTTCAGGCCGGCTACAGCGCCGTCCAGCGTGCAGGCGCGGACGATGCAGATCAGCAGCATCACGAACAGGGCGGGCATACCAACGGAGCAGACCTTTTCGATGCCGCCGCCGATACCGCCGAGAACGATCAGCATGGTGATGACCACGAAGATCAGGCCGAAGATGATGGCTTCACCGGAGCTGCCCACGAAGGTGTTGAACACCACATCGCCCAGAGACTTGCTGGTGTCGCCGGCGGCGGCATACACAGCCTCGGCACCGAAGCCCGCGCCGAACAGGTCGCCCACGTTCAGGATCACGTACTTGATGCAGTAGCCGCCCAGCGCGCAGTAGAAGAACAGGATGAAGAATGCGGAGAGGATGCCCATCCAGCCCATCCACTTGAACTTCTTGGACAGAGCGTGATACGCCGCCACAGCACCCTTGCCGGTCTTGCGACCGATGGCCAGCTCGCCCACCATGACGATGAAGCCGCACAGAACTGCCAGAATGAGGTAAATAATGAGGAACGTAAAACCACCGGAGGCGCCCATTTTATTGGGGAAGCCCCAGATGTTGCCCAGACCGACGGCGGAGCCGACGGCAGCCATCAGGAAACCAAAATTGGTTCCAAAGCCTTTTCTTTCTTCCATTGTTTTCTCTCCTTAACAGATTTTTGCCCCTACGTTGCCGCAGGAGCTGATAAACTTTACCGCACCCGTCTATTGACAGGAAACGGCACGGGGCACTGCCATGCCCCGCAGAGGCCGCCCCGGAGGGGGTGTACCCTCCTGAGAAACCACCTAACCAGAGTATACAGGAATATCTTTCCGCCCGCAATTAGCAGTTTTTATAAAAATCAAGCGCCGTATTGTACACTTTTAACATTCTGTGAACGTGTTGCAGGCGAACTTTTATGGTGAGTTTATTTATTTTTAACATTGAACGGTTCGGCAAAAGTGGTAATTCCCCTGCTTTCCAGCTATCTGTGCGCAGTTTTCTCTTTTGAGGAAACAAATTGCCGTTTTCTTAACAGGCATTTACGCCATCGACGCTGCATACGCCGCCAAAGCACCTCTGCGCCGCCGGTGTTACCGCCGCAGGACAAAAAAAGACCGCCTCGCGGCGGTCTTTTCCATCTGTCAGGAGAGATGTTGTCGGGATGGCGGTCCCGGAAACAGACTAACAGACTCTTATCAAAAGCCCGCCGCCCCGAAGGGCGGTGGGGTTTTGAACTTTTTGGGGGGATATTTCTTAGCCGAAGAAGCTCTTGAGCTGACCGTACAGGATCAGCAGCATGCACAGCGGGGTGATGTACTTGCAGCAGACCTTGAAGAACGGATAGCTGCTCATTTTGTGTCCCTCGGTGGCCTCGCACTCGTTCTTGACCACCTCGGGGCCGATCTCCCATCCGATCATCAGCGTCATCAGCAGGCCGCCCAGCGGCATGAACACGCCCTCGGAGATCATGTCGAAGAAGTCCAGCCAGCAGTCGCTCCAGCCCTTGTAGCCGTCCAGCTTCAAAAGCTCCCATGGCGCGATCCCGTTGGAGCCCAGACCGTCAACGCAGACCAGCACGCACAGCAGTGCAATGAGGATGGAGGCGATGAGGGAGTACTTCTTGCGCCGATCGCCCTTGCCCTCCTCGCGGGCCTTGTCCACGAAGTGCGCCACCACCGTCTCCAGCAGGGAGATGGAGGAGGACACCGCCGCCAGCACCACCAGCAGGTAGAAGATAATGCCGAAGATGGGGCCGATAGCGCCGTTCATGGAGTCGAACACGTTCTGCATGGTGATGAACAGCAGCTTGGGGCCGCCGATGGGTCCCTCGGGATCCAGGGCGAAGCGGGCGGGCATGACGCACAGACCGGCCATCAGCGCCACCAGCGTATCCATAACGATGATCAGAACGGCGTTCTTCTCCAGATGCTCCTTCTTGTCCAGATAGGAGCCGTAGGTGATCATGGCGCCCATGCCGATGGACAGGGAGAAGAACATCTGCCCGCCGGCGGTGGAGATGACCTCAAAGATGCTGGGTGCCTCGGCAATAACGCCGTTGGCCACCGCCCAGCCGGGAACGAACATATACTTCAGGCCGTTCACGGCGCCGGGCAGGGTGCAGGCGCGGATGATGCAGATCAGCAGCATCACGAACAGAGCAGGCATACCGATGCCGCAGAACTTTTCGATACCGCCGCTGACGCCGCCCATGACGATAAGCATGGTCAGCACCACGAAGATCAGGCCGTAGATGACGCCCTCGCCCTGGTTGGTCAGGAACGCGCCGAACACATCGCCGCCGTTCATGCCGTTGGAGCCGAAGCCGGTACCGAACAGGTTGCCCACGTTCAGGACGACATACTTGATGCAGTAGCCGCCCAGCGCACAGTAGAAGCTCATGATCAGGAAGGCCGAGGCCACGCCCAGCCAGCCGACCCACTTGAACTTCTTGGAGATGGCGTGGTACGCGGCGATAGCGCCCTTGCCGGTCTTACGGCCCAGCGCCAGCTCGCCCAGCATGACGATGAAGCCGCAGATGACCGCCAGAATGAGGTAGATAATGAGGAACGTAAAGCCGCCGGAGGCGCCCATCTTATTGGGGAAGCCCCAGATGTTGCCCAGGCCGACTGCCGAGCCGACCGCGGCCATCAGGAATCCAAAATTGGATCCAAAGCCTTTTCTTTCTTCCATTGTTTCTCTCCTTTAATCTTTTTCTCCTGATAACACGTCCGCCGGTGCACACCGGTAGGACTGTAAAAAGTATACAGGAAATCGCCGAGCGGTTCAATTAGCATTTTTGATGAAATTTTAGCGCATATTTCTACTAATTTAACATTATCTTAGCGCAAGACGGATTCTGACTTGCAACGATTTCAACAAATATCTGCACTCAAAGCAGCACAATTACAGGAAATTTTTGTTTGAATCGTTTGCAGAATGCGCTAATATCGTGAAAAGAAACTTTTCGTGGAAGTTAAGAACGCGTTAATGCGCGCCGCGCCCGCAGACTGCCTCCCGCCCTGATCCCTGCGGCACACGGGCACGACCGTTTTCCTCCCATTCCGACTGAAAAAACTGTTGCCAACGGGCAGGAATTGTAGTAGAATAAGGGTTACGAACTTGTCCTCCGCTGTGAGCTGCGGAGCCGGTCTCGCGCAATGGATACCCACGAATCATGTCAGGCGGGGAACCGAGCAGCATTAAGAGGGATCATCCATGTGCCGCGAGGGTGCCGGCTCTGTGGCTCACAGCGGAGGACGTTCGCTTTTATTTTGCATCTGCAGGGGAGGTGTGCCCATGTATCAGGCGCTCTATCGCAAATATCGCCCCAAGACCTTCTCCGAGGTGGTGGGGCAGCAGCACATCACCGACACGCTGCAGCGTCAGGTGGCCGACGGTCAGGTGGGGCACGCCTACCTGTTCACCGGCACCCGGGGCACCGGAAAGACCACCTGTGCCCGGATCCTGGCCAAGGCCGTCAACTGCGAGCATCCCGTGGACGGCGCGCCCTGCAACCAGTGCGCCGCCTGCCGGGGCATCGACGACGGCTCGCTGCTGGACGTGACCGAGCTGGACGCCGCCTCCAACGGCAGCGTCAACGATGCCCGCTCCCTGCGGGAGGAGGCCATCTACCCGCCCTCGATGCTGAAAAAGCGCGTGTATATCATCGACGAGGTACACATGCTCTCCAAGGACGCCTTCAACGCCCTGCTGAAGATCATGGAGGAGCCGCCGGCGCACCTGCTGTTCATTCTGGCCACCACCGAGCTGCAGAAGGTGCCCGCCACCATTCTGTCCCGGTGCCAGCGCTTCTCCTTCAAGCGGATCCTGCCCCACGACATGGAGCAGCAGCTTCTCCGGGTGGCGCAGGCGGAGGCCATCGACCTGACGAGCGACGGAGCGGAGCTGCTGGCGCGGATGGCCAACGGCGCTCTGCGCGACGCGCTGAGCCTGCTGGATCAGTGCCGCGCCGCCGGCACCACGGTGGACGCCCGCGCCGTGCTGGACACGCTGGGCCTGGCCGGAAGCACCCAGACATTGCAGCTCATGCGGCTGCTGCTGGCACGGGAGAGCGGCGACGCGCTGGCGCTCCTTGACCAGCTGTACCGCGGCGGCAAGGACGTGACAGCCCTGCTTGGCGAGCTTAGCGACCTGTGCCGGGATATGACGGTGATGAAGGCCGCGCCGGAGGGCGGCGCGGCGCTGCTCAGCGGCGTATACGACCGCAAGAGCCTGTCCGATATGACGGCGGACGTGCCCATGCGCCGCCTGCTGTTTATGACCGATACCATCCAGCGTACCGCCGCCGCGCTGCCGGACAGCATTCGCCAGCGGACGGACGCGGAGCTGTGTCTCCTGCGGCTGTGCGACGAGAGTCTGTGCGGCGACCCCTCGGCGCTGGAGGGGCGCGTTTCCGCGCTGGAGGATGCTGTGCGCAGCGGCGCGGCACCTGCCCGGCGTCCGGCGGCAGCCCCTGCGCCCGCGCAAGAGGAGCGCCCTGCGCCTGTCCGGGAGGGGCGCCGCCCGGAGGTTCGTCCGGATCCCGAACCGGCGGCGGCACCGGCGCAGAGCGCGCCCGCGCCATCCGCGCCGGTAAGCGCACCGGCGGTGGCCGCCGGCGGCGATACCTCCGTGTGGTCGGCGCTGCTGGATCACTACAAGGCGCCGCTGCCGCCCCACTTCCGCGCCATGCTGAACATGGTGCGGGGCGAGGTGCAGGACGGCGTGCTGACCGTTCTGTGCAGCAACGATTTCGCCAAGTCGCAGCTGGACACGCCGCAGGTGGTCAAGGTGCTACAGGAGGTCACGTCCCGCCATCTGGGGCAGGACATCCGCGTGCAGTTCCAGATGGGCGGCGCTGCCGTGAAAAAAGCCGCGCCCCGCGCCGCTGCGCCCCGCCCGGCGCCAAGACCGGCACCGGCGCCGGAGGACGACTACGAGCGCCCGCCCCTTCCGGAGGAAGCCCCGCCCGCCCCGGCGGACACGCCGCCGTGGGAGGAGCCGCCCGCCGCAGGACGGGATAAGCTGGACGAGCTGGCGCAGAACGGCCGGCAGCTGGACAACTTTCAAATCAAATAATGGGTATAAAGGAGAAATGACACATGGCTAAAGGATACAGCGCCCGCAGGGGCTTCACCGGCGGCGCCGGTATGATGCAGCAGCAGGCACAGATGCAGCAGAAGATCATGAAGATGCAGCAGGACATGGCCAAGGCGCAGGAGGAGGTCGAGCAGGCACAGTTCACCGCCTCCGTGGGCGGCGGTGTTGTCACCGCCGTGGTCTCCGGCAAGAAGGAGCTGACCTCCCTGACCATCAAGCCCGACGCAGTGGATCCGGAGGACGTGGAGATGCTGCAGGATCTGGTGATCTCCGCCGTCAACGAGGCGCTGCGCCAGGCGGACGACGCCATGAGCAATTCCATGAACGCCCTCACCGGCGGGCTGAACATCCCCGGTCTGGGGCTGTAAGCGACCACATACGCGAGAGGAGAGGGTGCGCCCTCTCCTTTTTTGCGGCCTTTCATCGGGCGGCGTGGGGCGCTCCCGCGGCTGCCTGAAGCGAAAAAGAACCGTCCTTGCGGACGGTTCTTTTTGTTGTGGGGGATTTACTCCGCCTTGGGAGCCTCCGCAGCAGCCTTGGCAGCGGCGGCCTTCTTCTCGGCGGCAGCCTTCTGCGCGGCCTTGAACTTCTCCTTCTCCTCTGCGGTGGGGATGGGCTCGATGGCGTTGCGCGGGCAGGCCTTGGCGCACATGGTGCAGTTCTTGCACTTGCTGTAGTCGATGACGGCTACGTTGTCGATGACATGGATGGCATCGAACTTGCAGGTGCGCTCGCACATGCCGCAGGCGATGCAGCTGTTGGCGCAGACCTTGGTCACAGCGGGGCCCTTGTCCTTGTTGGAGCAGTTGACGAACACCTTCTGCTTGTAGGGCACCTCCACGATCAGGTGGTGCGGGCAGGCAGCGCGGCAGGCGCCGCAGTTGGTGCACTTCTCCTTGTCCACCACGGCCACGCCGTCGATGACATGGATGGCGTCGAACTTACAGGCCTTCACGCAGGAGCCGAAGCCGAAGCAGCCGTAGCGACAGGCCTTGGCGTCGCCGCCGCAGACCTTGGTGGCAGCCAGACAGTCCTCTACGCCGCGATACTCGAAGTTATCCTTGGCGTTGCAGCCGCCGTTGCACAGCACGTGCGCCACCATCTTGTCGCCGGAGGGAGCCTCCATGCCCATGATGGCGGCGATCTTCGCCGCGTTCTCGGGGCCGGCGGGGGCGCAGGCGGTAACGGGAGCTTTGCCGGCCAGGATCGCCTCGGCGCAGCCGCCGCAGCCGGGATAGCCGCAGCCGCCGCAGTTGGCGCCGGCCAGACATGCCTGGATCTCAGGCAGACGGGGATCGACCTCGACCTCGAAGACCTTAGCGGCAACAGCGAGGATCAGACCGAACACAATGGCGAGTACGCCCAGAACGGCGATCGCGTATACAATAGTCATAGTTCCTTACCTCCTTACCAGACCTTCAGGCCGCTGAAGCCCATGAACGCCAAAGCGATCAGGCCGGCGGTGACCAGCGCGATGGGGAAGCCATCGAAAGCCTTGGGGTTCTCGCTGGAGACCTCCAGCTGCTCGCGGATCGCGGCGAACAGGAAGATGGCCAGCAGGAAGCCCAGACCGCCGGTGATACCGTAGACCACGGACTCAATGAAGTTGTACTCATTCTGGGTGTTCAGCAGAGCGACGCCCAGCACGGCGCAGTTGGTGGTGATCAGGGGCAGGTACACGCCCAGGGCGGTGTACAGGGTGGGGATGTTCTTCTTCAGGAACATTTCCACAAACTGCACCAGCGCGGCGATGACCAGAATGTAGGCCACCGTCTGCATGAAGCCCAGATTGAAGGCGATGAGGATCTTGTTGACGCCGAAGCAGACGGCGGAGGCCAGACCCATGACGAAGGTCACGGCGGCGCCCATGCCCACGGCGGTGTCGATCTTCTTGGACACGCCCAGGAAGGGGCAGATGCCCAGGAACTGGGCAAAGATGAAGTTATTGGTCAGAATAGCGCCAAGAGAGATGGCGAGCAAGGTAGTCACACTCATAGCTTACTTGGCCTCCTTTTTCTTTTCGCTCTTGGCCAGAGCCCACTGCATCACAGCGATGAGGCAGCCCAGGGTCAGGAAGCCGCCCACGGGCAGCGTCAGCACGCTGACACCGTACTCGGCGGGGAAGATCTCGATGCCGGGTGCTTTGCCCAGATCACCGCCGCCCAGCAGACCGCCGCCGAAGGTGCCTGCGCCGAAGAACTCACGGAACACGCACATAACGATCAGGACGAGGGTGTAACCGATACCCTGGCAGATGCCGTCCACCGCAGAGGCACCCACGCCGTTCTTGGAGGCGAAGCCCTCCGCACGACCCAGGATGATGCAGTTCACGACGATCAGGGGGATAAACACGCCCAGAGAGCTGGACAGAGCGGGAACGAACGCCTTCAGCAGCAGATCCACGCAGGTCACGAAGCCGGCGATGACCACGATGTAGCAGGCGATACGCACTTCATTGGGGATGATCTTGCGCAGCAGGGAGATGAAGATGTTGGACAGGGTCAGGATGATCAGCACGGACACGCCCATGCCCAGGCCGTTGAAGAACGACGTGGTGATGGCCATGGTGGAGCACATACCCAGCACCTGAACCAAGACGGGGTTCTGTGTGATCAGACCCTCTTTCAGTTGCTTACCGAAATTCATAAATGCAGCTCCTCCTTTCTTAGCCCAGCAGCTCGGCAACAGCCAGAGCGGCATTGGCGCCCATGTTGATGCCCTTGGTGGAGACGGTAGCGCCGGAGACAGCGATGATGTTCTTGCCCACCACCAGAGAGCCTGCGCCGGTCAAGCCCTGGAACTGATCCAGAACGGGGACACCGGCGGCGTTGGGCTCGTTGCCCACGACCTTGGTGCCGATGCCGGACGTCTCGGCGTGGCTGACCACGGAGATACCGGTGATGGCCTTGTCGGCGTCCACGCCCACCATCATCACGATGCTGCCCTGAGAGCCGGAGGCGGAGATCTTCATAACGTAGCCGTTGTCGGCGCCGCCGGTGGTCATGGGATACAGCTCCACCAGCTTGCCGCCCTGAGAGGCGGCCGCCGCGGTCATGTCGTCGGTGATGTCCAGCTTGTCGCCGAACTCGCTGCCCTCGGGAGCCACAGCGCTCATGGCGATGCGGGTGTTCTCCGCATCGATGGCGGCGATCTTGTCGGCGGTCACGTTGTCGACCAGACCCAGCAGGGCGGCCACAACGAGGGAAATAACGGTCAAGGTGCCGGCGACCTTGAGAATAAACTTACCGGAGATCTTCATTACTTCGCCGCCTCCTTCTTTTCTTTCTTCACAGCACCGTAGATGGTGGGACGGATGTACTTATCCAGCAGCCATGTGGTGCAGTTCATGATCAGGATGGAATAGCAAACGCCCTCGGGATAGGAGCCGAAGCGGCGGATGAAGCAGGTCAGCAGGCCGCAGCCGAGGCCGAAGATCAGCTGGCCGGGCTTTGTGACGGGGGAGGTGGCATAGTCGGTGGCCATGAAGATGGCGCCCAGCATCAGACCGCCGCCGAACACGTTGTACAGCATGTACTGCACGTTGTCGATGCCCGCGGGAGCCGCGATCAGGGTCAGGATAGCCACGGTGCCGATGTACGCCACGGGGATCTGCCAGGAGATGACCTTGCGGATCAGCAGGTACACGCCGCCCACCAGCAGGCACAGGGCGGAGACCTCGCCCAGAGAGCCGCCGACCTTACCCAGGAACATGTCGCCGATGGAGTAGTTGCTCATCAGGGTGGTGAACGCCTCCTCGGTGCCCTCCTTCATGATGGCCATGGGGGTGGCGGCGGAGGTCACGTCGGGACGGATCTGGGGGATGGCCCAGGAGGTCATCCAGGTGGCATAGCTGGCCAGCAGGAACGCACGGCCTGCCAGCGCGGGGTTCAGGAAGTTGCAGCCGATGCCGCCGTAGAGCTGCTTGACCACAACGATGGAGAAGAACGCGCCGATGATGATGACCCACCAGGGCAGATCAACGGGGCAAACGAAGCTCAGCAGGATACCGGTGACAACGGCGCTCAGGTCGCCCACCATGCAGGACTTCTTCATGAGCTTGCGGTACGCCCACTCGAAGAACACACAGGATACCACGGAAACGGCGGTCAGCAGCAGTGCCTTCCAGCCGAAGCAGTACACGCTCCATGCCAGAGCCGGCAGCAGCGCGATGATCACGTCCAGCATGATGCTGCGGGTATCCTCGTTGGAACGGATGTGGGGGGAGGAGGACGCGATCAGCTTCAGATTCTTGTAATCAGTCATGGTTTACGCCTCCTTCTTTTCGGCAGCGGCCTTCTCTTCGGCCTCCGCCTTGGCCTTGGCGGCCATTCTCGCGTTGTTGACCTCCTGCTTGCCCAGACGGAACGCATGGGTCAGAGGCAGGCGGGCGGGACAGGTATAGGTGCAGGCGCCGCACTCGATGCAGTCCATGCCGTGCAGCACGTTCTGCCAGGTGTCCACGTCGCCCTTCATCAGATACTTGTACATGAAGACGGGCTCCAGACGGATGGGGCACACGCCCACGCACTTGCCGCAGCGGATGCACTGGGGATCCTCGACGTACTGCTCCTCCTTGTCGGCGAAGGCCAGCATAGCGCCGGTGCCCTTGCCCACGGTAACATCCACGTCGTACTGCGCCAGACCCATCATCGGGCCGCCCATGATCAGCTTATACGTCTCGTCCTTCAGGCCGCCGCAGGCGTCGAACAGCTTGGTGATGGGCGTGCCGATGGGGCACTCGATGTTCTTGGGGTCGATGACGCCGGAGCCGGACACGGTGACGATCTTGTTCACCACGGGCAGACCCTCGTATACCGCGCGGTAGATGGCGCAGGTGGTGTTCAGATTGAAGATGCAGCAGCCTGCGTCGGCGGGCAGCTTGCCGCTGGGCACCTGACGGCCGGACACGGCCTGCACCAGCTGCTTTTCAGCGCCCTGGGGATAGCGGGTGTGCAGCACCTCCACCACCACGGGGGCGTTCAGCTCCGCGATCTTGGCGTTGAGCACGTCAGCCGCGTTCTGCTTGTTGGCCTCGATGCCGATGTACACCTTATCCACGCCGAAGCACTTGGCCAGCAGGGTCGCGCCCTTGATGACCTGCTCCGGACGCTCCAGACAGGTGCGGTGGTCGCCGGTGATGTACGGCTCGCACTCTGCGGCATTGATGATCACATAGTCCACCTTGCCCAGACCGGAGCTGATCTTCACGTGAGTGGGGAACGTTGCGCCGCCCTGACCCACGATACCGGCGTTCTTCACGATCTCCACCAGCTGCTCCGGGGTCAGACTGTCGGGGTCTGCCACGGGATTGACTTCCTCGGAGATCTCGTTCTGGAAGTCGTTTTCGATGACCACGGACATCATCTTGCCGCCCATGTTGAAGGGGCGCGGCTCCACGGCTTTCACCGTGCCGGAGATGCTGGCGTGGATGGGGGCGGAAACGAATCCGCCGGGTTCGCCGATCCTCTGTCCAATTTTTACCTTGTCGCCCACCGCAACGATAGGCTTGCAAGGCGCACCGATGTGCATAGACATGGGAATGACCACCTCAGCCGGCGCTGCCAGCTGTTCGATGGCCTTTTCATTGGTCGCGGCCTTCATGTCGTTGGGATGAACGCCGCCAAAGAAAGCTTGTGCCATTGTCTTCACCTCATCTTACTACCGGGTGGCGCTATGCCACCGCATACTATTCTAAATATTACAACAAAACTTTTCTCTTGTCCAGTCCCGCGTTGAAATTCCTGTGTTTTTTTGCGGTTTTTGTCGAAAGCTTTATTGGGCCACACGTCCTCTTGTGTTTTGCGGCGATCTGTGATACACTATGCAGTAGAAGGGGCGGACACTGGAAAAACTTACCTGCATCCTCCGTGACCGCCCGCCCATATATTTTATAGTGTATGCAACAATATTCCGGAAGGATGGTGCTTTGTATGGTTCTCGATCGCGCTTCCCTGAAACAGGAGTCCAAGGCTCTGCTCAAGACCGCGCGGGTCAACCCCTACCTGTTTACTCTGCTGGTGCTGGCTGTAACGCTGGTCATCAGCGGCATCAGCAACTACATGAACATGGACGACGAGTTCGCCTACCTCTACTCCGTGCAGTACGGCATCGACCTGAGCTTTCTGGCGCTGCACCGGGCGTTCCCCGCGCTGGTGGTGCTGTTCGTGTCCGTTGTCTGCGCCCTGCTGAATATGGTGCTGGAGGCGGGCGTGTCCCTGTATCATCTGGGCATCCGCCGGGGCGAGGAGATGCCCTACGTTACCCTGTTCGACGGCTTCTCCTTCGCCGGGAAGATCATCCTGCTGTCCATCGTGCAGTATATTTTCGTCTTCCTGTGGACGCTGCTGTTCATCGTCCCCGGCATCGTGGCGGCGTACCGCTACCGCTTCGCCATCCTGAACCTGTGCGAGAATCCGGAGATCGGCGTCATGGAGGCCATCAACATGAGCAAGGCGCAGACCGCCGGCTTCAAGTGGCAGCTGTTCGTGCTGGATCTGAGCTTCATCGGCTGGGCGCTGCTGGCCAGCCTGACGCTGGGCATCCTGAATATCTGGCTGCTGCCCTACATCGCCCAGAGCAACATCGCCTTCTTCCAGGAGATCAAAAAGGCCAAGGGCATCGGCTTTTTCCCACCGCGTCCGGAGGACGACGGGCAGTTCCATCCCCACGACCCCTTTGGCGAGGACAACTGGTAAAATGAAACAAAGCACCCCCGGCGCTGCGCGCCGGGGGTGCTTTACGCAGGTTGCCTTTTCCCGGAAAGGCTGGTATAATGCCCTGTAAACAAAAGGAAAAGGTGATGCGATTTGACGTACATAATGATGGGACTGGCGGCACTGGTGGGCGGCATTATCCAGCCGCTGACGGGCTTCGGCGCGGCGGTGGTGCTGATGGTGGCAGCCAGCGCTTTTTATGACATGACCATCGCGCCCAGCATCGTGGCGCTGATCTGCATGGCGCAGTCCGGCGCCATGGGGTGGATGTACCGCAAACACATCGACATAAAGCAGATCGCGCTGCCCATCGGCGTGTACACGGTGTGCAGCCTGGTGATCATCAACCTGCTGGGGCGGTTCGACCTGCACGTGCTGACGGCGCTGTTCGGGGCGTTCCTGATGGCGCTGGCGGCGTACTTTCTGTTCTTCGCCAAGCGGGTAAAGATGCAGCCCAGCCTGACGGCTGGGCTGGTGTGCAGCGCATTCTCCGGATGCTGCGCCGGGGCGTTCACCATCGGTGGCCCCATGATGGCGCTGTATTTCGTGGCTATCGCCAGAGACAAGGAGACGTATGTGGGGAACATGCAGTTCCTGTTCATGGTGACGAATCTCATCAACTTCACCATGCGGGCGGTGCGGGGCTACTTCCGCGCGGAGCTGCTGCCGGTGGCCGGGGTGAGCATTGTGTGCATACTGGCGGGGCTGTGGATCGGCACACGGCTGAGCCGGAGGATGTCCGGCGACGTGGCGCGGCAGGTGGTGTACATCGGCGTAGGCGTCAGCGGCCTGGTGACGCTGGCGCAGGAGCTGCTGAAGTAGCTTGTTGTGTCTGCAAAAACCGAAAAGCTTGTCATTGCCGCGCCGGTGCGTACACTGGCGCGGTGATCCGTTTCCAAAACGCACAGAGCCTGCTTTTGCACCCGCGTGTACGTCATACTGCCAGAATCAGGAAGAAATTTCGGCAAGGAAAAATCCCACCTCAAATGAGGTGGGATTTGGTGGAGACTGCTGGACTCGAACCAGTGACCTCCTGCGTGTGAAGATACGATGAGCGCCGGAAAGCGTTGTGCCGCAACGCTTTCCGGCGCTTTTGCGTGCTTTCGGCTCGGTGGGCGATCCACTGTATCCACCTGTTTTTTCCGCGTTTGGGTCACGGTTTGGGTCAAGCCCCGCGACGGCGCAGAAATGACCACGCTGTAATTAAAGAAAAGGCGTGCCGCCTATCGACTTCCTTCAAAACAGTCAAATCCTGTGGTCGCGCACCCATTGGAGAAGCGCGTCGTAGTCCATTGTGCCGGAGGCAACGGATAATCCGACCTCCACAACTTCCTCATTGGTACACTCCATGTGTATCCCGTTCACTTCCAGAAACGTCAGCATAACGTACATACCGATGCGCTTGTTGCCGTCCACAAAAGCGTGGTTAGAAATGAGCGTATAGCCGAGCCGTGCGCCCTTTTCCTCCTTGGTAGGATAGAACTCCTGCCCGTCAAAGCCGGCAAAGGCGTTCTCCAATGCGGAATCCAGCAGGGCTTCATCCCGGACACCGATAGCGCATGATATTATCCAAAGCGCAATATTTACAATCGGATCGGAGGAAAATATTATGATCGTTAATATAGTAGGGTGTGCGGCTGAAGTCCATCGCCTCCCGTACATCGGCACGGTAGACATTGTAGCGGGTAGGCTTGCCGTTTTTCTCATCCAGTCAAACAGGACGGGAAGGCGCTTTGTGAGGCCTCTCAATGACGGACAGTCCGTATTCCCGGCAAAGGCGATCCGAGGCTTCTCGCAGACGCGGTTGCTCTGCTTTGGAATAGTTGTACTTGCCGCCATCCCGAAAGGACACGGAGTTAAAGCAGAAATGGCAGTGGATATGCTCCTTTAATGAGTACGATGGCTGCGCCTATTTGGCCCGGGGCGGCGCCACTGAGCTGGCCATCGAATCCTTGGGTACCTACACCATAAGCGGCTCCGGCAGCAACGGCGCAGACGAAGCCTTTGCCGACATCGCCGATGTGTGGTTCCCGGATGGTGAGAAGGACGGCCTCAGCTGTATCGTCATCCTGTCCGATGGCCAGTGGGGCATGGGGGAGCGTACTCAGGCCGGGGAGGACTTTGTCACCGTGGACCGCGGCCAGCTGGAGCAGGATCCGGACGACGCGGGCCAGTATTATGCCCGCTCCAGCGCCTTTGATGACGTCACCTATGATATGCACACCACCGCTGAAAAGGACCTCCTCTGGTGGGGCGGGGAAAATGACACCTACCTGCGCCAGGCGGACAGCCAGTAAGCGGGCATTGCCCCCATGTGTCCATGCCGATAAGATAAAAAGCTCCGCTCCTTCGCCGCCAGGCGAAGGAGCGGAGCTTTTATCTTATCTTGCGGCAAAGCCACATGGCCTACACAGAATTTCTGTTACAGGATCACCAGCTTGTGGCTGCATTTCTTCTGCAGAACCTCTGCCACATCCCGGCTTAGCGCATCCAAGGGGGCGCCGTTTAGGGAGCGAATCTCCAGCCTGCAGGCCTGTTTTCCCGTGCAGAGGCCGGTTATCAGGTCTATAAAAGCCTCCGCTACGCGCACCATGGGTACGCATGTTGGCATCTGCGCAGGCAGGATAGGCTGCAAATAGGCCAGGTCCGAGAGCTGGCGTTGTGTCAGATGGTCGCTCCAGGTGATCTGATTGCTTTGGCAAAGTGCCTTCAGCACCTGGGACATCCAGCCGCCGGGAAGGGACGGAATGGTGCAGACCTCCAAATGCAGCACATTTTCCTCCACATCCCTGGTTTTCTGCAAACGGAACTGCTTGCTCAGCTCCTGCAGCTCCGGAGAGGGCTCGGCTCCCACATCCCGCAGCAGCCGGCTATAGAACATCTGATAGTACTGCACGGCATCCCGCCAGGCGCTCCGCCGGATCAGTATCTCCAAACGGATTTTTGCAATATCCTCGTTATAGGGGTCGATCTCCTCGCAGGCGGACATGAACTGCAGACAATCATCATCCAGTGCGTTTTCATAGGTCAGCCGAATCAAGCGGTGATAGACCACCAGCTTTCGGTTTTCCAAATAGTACCGGCGCTGGATGATATACTCCAAAAAGTTCTCGCAATTGTGCAGGCTGCAGTTTTCAAAAAAGTCGCCCCGGAACAGGGATAGCAGATGCTTCAGCTCTGCGATGGAGTTGATATCCTCGAGAGCGGCCTGCTCGATCTCAGATATATCGCACAGGAAGCTAAAGTTGGGATTGACTTTGATATCATCCTTGGACACCAGCAGAAGCGACTCGCCGTCCGCCTGCACGAGGGTCTTTTTGATCTGCCAAAGGTTGAAGCGCAGGTTGTATTTGGCGGCATCATCGCTGCTTTCGCTCCAAAGATAGCTGATGATGTCGCTGCGGCGCATTTGCCGGGTCGCCTTCATCAGGACCAGGGCGATGATAGCGGCAGCCTTGCTGCTGATCTGATCGCTGACATCCGCACCGTCCAGCAAAAATCGGGGCCCGCCCATAAACGTAATATACAACATACTCATACATTCCGGTCAAATACGACCCGTCCGTCTTTGATGGTCATATCCACTTGAACGTCCTTCAGCTGCCGCAGATCCATCTGCGTTATATCCCGGTCCAGGATCACAATATCGGCGTCCTTCCCCTCACGGAGGCTCCCCTTTTTCTTTTCCAAAAAGAGGGCATAAGCCCCAAGGCTTGTATACATCTCCAGTGCCTCCTGCAGCGTTACGCTATTGGCGGCAACAGGATGGTTGACGGCGTAGTGGATGCCCTGGAAGGGATGGGGGTTGGTGATGGGTGGATCCGAACCGCCGCAGATGGTAATGCCGCTGTCGATAATCCGGCGAAATTGGTTGGTAGTGCCGTAACGATCGCCCAGGCGCTGCTGATACATACCGCCAGGATAGCCCCACAGCCCCTCATAGGCGGGCTGCATGCACAAAATGACGCCCAGGCGGGCAGCCCGCTGCATCTGGGAGGGTGTTATAAGCTCCGCATGCTCAATGCGGTGGCGCATGGAGCGCACGTCATAGTGTTTCGCGGCGGCCTCCAGCGCCTGGAGCACGGTCTCGATGGCGGCGTCGCCAATGGCGTCAAAGCCAATCTGCAGATTGTTCTGGCAGCACTCCATGGTAAAATGTGTCAGCGCATCCTGAGTCATGTAGATCCGCCCCTTCCGATGGGGCTCATCGGCATAGTCAAAGGAAAGGGCCGCTGTCCGGCCGCCCATGGTGCCGTCGATATACAGGGCGCCGCCGATATGCTTGAGGCCGTGCTGCAGGGCACGCTTATACTCGGTGGTCTGATAGAAAATCTCTATGGTCAGAGGATAGCGGTCCTTATAGCGCACCAAGAACTCACTGGTGCGCAGAGGGCTCTGCTCTGCCTTGGCGCCCCGGCACTCCATGGCGGCCACGGTGGTAAGGCCATGGGAAAAGGCCATGCCCACTGTGCGGGCGGCAGCAGTATCAAAGTCATCATAGGAATAGGCATCCAGCACGTTGCCCTCCAGCCGGTTTTCCGCCTGATTGGTGAAGACACCTGTGGGAATACCGTTGTCATCCATATGGATGCCCGGCAGGGTAAAGGGAATCTTATTATACAGGATGCCCACGGTATTGAGGATAATGGTGTGATAGTCTAAGGAGAAGATCAGAACCGGCTTATCGGCGCAGTAATGATCCAGGACCTTGCGATCCGGAAGGGCCTTTTCCTCCAGGCGGCTGCTGTCCAGCCGATAGGCAGTGACAACGCTGCGGCTGGCCGCCTCACGCCGGATAATCTGACCGATCTCATCATAATTGCGCACATGGGACAGATCTGCATACCCGCACTCCAAGCCGATACGCACCACCTGAAAGTGGTTATCAATAAACCCCGGCAATACCGTCCGGCCCCCGGCATCAATGATCTGCACGGTGCCGGAGATATACTCCGGGTCGCACTTTCCCACGCCCAGGCGGGCAATCTTGCCGCCCTGGGTCAAAAGCCAATCGGCGCGTACATCTCCATCCATACAGAGGATCTTCCCGTTTTTGATGAGCAGGTCTCGTTGATCCATGGCATTTGCTCCCATTCTACAGTGTTCTTTACAGAAAAAAGTATAGCAGACTCCGCCCGAAAAGGGAAGCCTCTATTCCGCTGTTTCTATGAAGGCGGCCATAGCTGCCAGAAAATCTGCGTCCGTCAGCTCTGCCGCCAGGTCATAGCACAGGGAGAGACCATTGTCGCTGTTGGTGGTGACCACAAGGCCATCCCCCGTCTGCTGATCCCACAGGGCCAGAGACTTGAAGCCATCGTTATCGCCCCAGTGCCACCGGACGGAGGGTTCCTTTCGTATGAGACCCACACCCAGGCCCCAGGCAATGTCATCATCGGCGATGCTCTGCACGGAGCCCATCTGGTGATAAGTGTCCTCCCGCAGCCCACCCCGGCTGCAGAGCAGGCCGGAAATAAACCGGGCGTAATCCGCAGCGTTGGAATACAGGGACCAGGCAGCATTGGGCTCCGGGGCGTTGCCGGTTAGATCCACACAATCCCGCACGCGGCAAGGATCGCCCTCCGCATCAAAGCCCGGAGAAATGGCGCTGCCCACCCCCGGCGTCCAAAGCACGGCGGAGCGGTGCATTTGAAAGGGCGTGAAAGCATGGCCCGCAAACAGCTCCGGGAGAGATTGTCCCGTAATTTTTTCCACCAAGTGCTGCAGCAGATAATAGCCCTGGCCGGAATAGCTATAGGCCGTACCCGGGGCAAAGAGCATGGGCATAGGGCGGCTGTGCCAATCCGGCAAGCCGGAGCTGTGGCTGAGGATGTGGCGGGGGGTGATCTTTGCAAAATCCGGATCCTGGGACCAGGGCTCGCCTCCCAGCCGGGCAGGCACCGACTCATCCAGGGCCAGCAGCCCCTCATCAGCTAATTGCAGGGCCAGCACGGCAAACAGGGGCTTTGTCAGGGATGCGCACTCAAAGAGGGTACCCTCCGTCACCGGGGCGGCGCCGGCAGCGCCGCTGACAGCGGAATGGGTCACCTGTCCCCCCTGCAGCAGGGCCACGCTGCACCCCGGTACACCCCGGCAGGTCATCCGATGAGCCAAAAGCTCCGGATCCCCGCAGAAATGCTTCGCTTTTTCCGTTACAATATGCATAGAGTCCCCCTTACATTTTTTTCACGGGATAGCCTGCGAAGGAAACAGCAGCCTCGGCCAGGATCTGCGTGGGATCCGCCACGGGATAGGGCAACTCGCATTGGGCAAACACAATGGGAAGCTCCGTGCAGCCCAGGACAAAGCACTCCGCCCCCTGGGCTATCATGGCATCCAGGGTACAGCGCAGGGCTGTCACGTCAATGGCACCTAAGTTTCCGGCCTTGACGCCATCGTAGATGGCGGACATGACCCGGCGCTGACCGGGAGCATCGGGCTTGATGACCCGTATGCCACGACCGGAGAGGAGGTTTTCATAAATGCCGGTTTGAATGGTTCCGTCGGTGGCCAAAAGGCCCACGGTGTTCACGCCCGTCCGCTCCAGATGGTCCGCCGTCAGGCGCAGCATGTGCAGCACCGGCAAGTAGGTCCGGAGGCAGAGGTCATCGTAGAACCAGTGGGCAGTGTTGCAGGGCATGATCAGGACGTCGGCCCCGGCAGCCGCCAGGGTGTTAGCCGAGCGCACCAGCTGGGGTACCGGATCCTCGCCGCCCATGAGGATGGCCGTGGTGCGGTCGGGAATATCCGTGTTGCAGTCCACGATCACATGGGGAAAGTCCTGATCCCGGGCGGCGTCGGTAGCGCGGATGATTTTTTCAAACAGGTCCGCAGTGGCCAGAGGGCCCATGCCGCCGATAATACCGATAATCTTTTTCACAGCCTGTCCCCTTCTTACTTTTCGGATTTTTTCTCGGTCATATAGAGGTCTGCCAGGCTCTTATAATGGTTGCCCGCCCGGCCTGTTACGGCTTTGGCGTGGAGCATGGAGCTGATGATAGCCTCGTCCACGCTCTCGATAGCCGCCCGGAACACCTCGTCAATATCCTCCTCGTACACCAGTCGGATGGATTCCAGCCGATCGCTGCTGTAATGGGCCAGCTTGTTTCCGGTGGTGAAGGCCAGGGCAATTTCGCCGCTGCCGTTGCCGGAAATGCCGCCGGTACGGGCAATGCCGGATTGGGCGCGCTTTGCCACCCGCTCCAGCTGCCGGGCTGAAAGGGGAATATCCGTGGCGATGATGACGATAATGCTGCCCTTATCCTTCAGCTCCGACTGCTCCTGCCAGAACAGCCGCTCACCTACAGAGTCCCCCGCGACCTTGAGGTCCCGGAGGGTGCCGAAATTGGTCATGACCAGGGCACCGACGGTATAGGTCTCGCCATAGAGCCGGCACAGCCGGGAGGCGGAACCGATGCCGCCCTTGAGGGAATAGCACACCATGCCGGCGCCGGCGCCTACATCGCCCTCGGCAAAGGTATCCGCCGCCGCATCCAGAGCCGCCCGAGCGTGCTCTTTGGTAATGTGCAGGCCGCGGATATCGCTGAGGCGGGCGTCGTTGCACTCCATGACCAGGGAGTTCACGGTGCCGGCGTCCAGGCCGATGTCATCATTCCGCTCCAGCATATACTCCACCAGAGCCGTGGAGACTGTGCCCACAGACAGAGTATTGGTCAGTAGGATGGGGGTTTCCAGCGTACCCAGCTCCTGCACCTGGACCAGGCCGATGCTCTTTCCGAAGCCGTTGATTACATGGGCTCCGGCCAGGCACTTCTCGTGGAACACATCCCCTGTGTGGGGAATGATGGCGGTGACGCCGGTGTGTACCTCGCCGTCGTGGAGCGTCACATGGCCCACACGCACACCCGGCACATCCGTAATCAGGTTGCGGGGACCATGATCCATGTAACCAAACTTCAGACCGTAGCTGCTCTCTACACCCATAATCTTATTTCCTCCTATTTTCTTGCTTATGCAACAAGAGGGCCGCCCGTTCAGCTCGCACAAACACACGCACTGAACGAGCAGCCCTGTCGCTTTTCGTAATCGTTATTTCTTATAAACTACCTTGCCGCCCACAACGGTCATTACGGGCAGGATGTCCTTGATCTCCATGGGATCCACGGTGAAAATATCCCGATCCAGCAGGACCATGTCCGCATAATAGCCGGGTTTCAGGCGCCCCTTGACGTCCTCCTGGAACTCCGCGTAGGCGCTCTCCTTGGTGTAGGCGTCAATAGCCGTTTCCACATCCACGCACTCGCCGGGATAGAAGCCGCCTGCGGGACGGCCCTGTCTATCCTTGCGGGTAACAGCCATGTAGATATTGGGGAAGGGGTTGCAATCCTCCACAGGGCAATCGGTGCCGTAGGACAGATGCACACCCATGCGCAGAAGGGTGCCGAAGGCGTAGGAGGTGGAAGCCAGCTCCTTGCCGCACAGCTTTTCCACGATATTCATATCGTAATCCAGGAAAATGGGCTGGGCAAACACCAGAATATCGTCCTTGGCGATGCGCTCCAGCAGGGCACGGTCGGTAATCTGGCAGTGAACAACTGCGTGGCGGAGCTTGTTCTTGCCATCCACGAAGGCCCGCTCATAGCACTCCACAGTGCGGCGCACGGCCTCGTCACCGATGCAGTGGGTAATCACCTGCAAATTATGCTCCTTTGCCAGCTGGCAGTAGCGGTCCATATCCTCCACGGTGATCCACTCCAGGCCGTGGTTTTCCGGATCGCCCACGTAGCCGTGGGACATAAGACCCGTGCGGGCGCCCAGGCTGCCGTCCTTAAACAGCTTCAGGGGGCCCAGGGTAAGCCAGGAACCCTTCTTATACTCGCCCACGGCGTACTCGCCCCGGGTCAGGTACTCCTCGAAATCCTCCAGGTTGTTGAAGCAGACCTGATGGCGATAGCGAACCTTGCCCTCGCCGTTATCATACATCTCGTGCAGCAGGCGGAAGGCAGCAGGGGTATCCAGGAAGGTGGTGCCCACATCGTTGCTCTGGACGCTGGTGAGACCGTGGGAAACCGCATAGTCCATGGCATCCTTCATGAACTCATGGCGCTCCTCCAGAGTAAACTCCGGGATGAGACGCTTGGCAATATTACAGCCGTTGCCGGTGAAGATGCCGTTGGGCACGCCGTTTTCATCGGTGAGGCAGTCCTCGCCCTTGCACTTGTCTATCTCGCCGGTGCTTTGCAGGATCTCCAGGAGCTTGCTGTTGACGGAGACAATGTGTCCGCAGACGCGCTCCAGCACGATGGGATAGTCGGTACTGATCTTGTCCAGGTCATGCCGGTCGGGCAGGCGGCTGCCGTCGGTGAAATAGTCCTGGTTCCAGCCGATGGCATGGAGACCGTTTTTCACACGCTGGGGGTGCTCCTGGGCAAACTTGCGGCACACCTCGATCAGCTCCCCGATGGACTTTACATCGGCGATATGGGCCTGGTTCAGCGTCTCGCTGAACTGGGCAAAGTGCATATGAGAATCATTGAGACCGGGGATCAGGGTCCGGCCGCCGCAGTCCACCCGGACGGCGTCGGCAGGGGCTTCGGAGAGCAGGGCATCGCTGCTGCCTATGCGGCGGATGATGCCATCCTCAACCAAAACTGCCTGCTCATAATGACCCTTTTCCACATAGACCTTGGCATTATAATACAGCTCAGCCATTATTAGCCTCCCCATTCTCCTTATTCTCCCCCGCTTCCTTCTTCAGCTTACGGTCAAAGATCAGGTAAACAACGGCACCGAGAGCGGGCACGGTGAAGCCGATGGAGCCCAGGATGGGATTCTCAATGGCGGAGTTGACGAACAGGGCCAGGAACACGATGGCGGTGAAGATGATGGACACGGGATAGAGCCACACCTTGTAGGGACGCTCGATATTGGGGAACTTCTTGCGCAGGATGGGCACAGCCAGAACGATCAAGACATTGAAGAGCATGTTGCTCAGCACCACCATGTCGGTCAGCTCGCTCAGGTTACGCAGCAGCACCAGGGCGCTGGAGATGACAGCCTGGACAAGGACGGGCACATAGGGGATCTTCTGCTTATTCAGCTTGGTGAAGCTCTTGAAGAAGTGGCCCTCCTTGGCCATGGCATAGTACATTCTGGGCTGGGCCAGGATGAGGCCGTTCATGCTGCCGAACATGGCCAGAACCATGCCCACGGTAACCACCACGGCACCTGCGCTGCCCAGCAGCTTCTTGGCAGCCGCCGTACCCAGATACAGGTCGCCGGCGTCGATCATGGAGGCGATCTCTTCGTGGGGCAGAACCTTCATGATGGCAAAGTTGAAGAGGGCGTAGAGAATCGTAACGCCGCCGATGCCGATGATAAGGGCCAGAGGCAGATTCTTGCGGGGGTTCTTCATTTCCTCGGCCACGGTGTTCAGGTTGGTCCAGCCCTCATAGGCCCAGAGGGAGGCCACAACGGCCAGGGCGATCATGCTGAAAACGCTGGTGTTGTTCTCGGCAGCATAGACGCTGGCAGAGCCAAAGGACAGGTCGGGGGTAACATGGCCGACAAACAGGGCTGCCAGCAGAATGATGGCAACGGGCACCATCTTGGCGACCATGGAGACATTCTGCACCACGGAGGCCAGCTTAACGCCCACCATGTTATAGGCGGTGATACCGAAGATGAGTACAACGGCGGCAATCTTGCAGCCGAAGTCGCTGAGGTGGAAAATGGGCTGGAACACGCCCATCAGAGCTAGGGCCAGAGCAGCCACGGAGCCGGGGCCACCGATGAGCCAATCCACAAAGCCGTTCATGAAGCCCACGATGGGATGATAGGCCTCATTCAGGTAGACCACACGGCCACCGGACTGGGGCATGGCCGCGCCCATTTCCGCATAGGCCAGACCGCCAAACAGGGAAATGACACCGCCGATGATCCAGCACAGCAGAGCCAGACCGCTGTTCATACCCACGCGCTGCAGCACATAGGCGCCCAGGTAGAAGATACCGGAGCCAATCATGATACCAGCAATAATGCTAACACCACCAAAGGCACCTATTTCTCGCTTGAGTTCTGTTTTTTCTGTTGTCAAATCGTTGATAGTTTCTTTTTTCATGGGATGCGCCTCCTTTTCCAGCTATAAAAATAGCCTGAATGTAAATTTATTGTAAAGTATTTCCGTTCCCAAAGGTGTTTATAAAAAAACTTTTCTTCATTTTTGATCTAAACGGTTTATTAAACTCAAATAAAACATCTCGGATTCTTTATATGCCTCCAAGCAAAAAGCTTGCCCGGGGGCGGAAGGGTCTATCTCACCCGCTCGGAACATATCGGTGTATTTCCTGGTGTTGGCGGCGTACCCCATCTCTGAGAACGGTGAGATAGCATCCGCACCCCGTGGTGCAGGAGGATATCACGGTTTGGATGTGCTGGAATTCCCTTCCGCACCGGCTGAAGACAGAAGCGGAGTGAGGAGCTATTTGAATTATCTTGAAACCGATGAAGCGGTGTTTTTGCCCGTATTCGGCATAGATACAGACACAAAGGCCATAGCTGCCGCCGAAAAGCTCTTTTCAAAACCGGTCGAACCGGTAATGATCCCGCACCTTGCCGCTGACGGTAGCGGCCTGCACAGCATCAGTTGGGGCATGTCCTACTGAGTTTGCATTTGGGCAGATTAGCAAGGAAAATGTATTATGGCGAAAAAACGAGGATAGAAACACAAAATGGCAAGATTCTTTGCTAAAGAAGTATACGGAGGGTGCGGTTCCACTGAACCGCACCCTCCTTGTATTTACGACTCCTTCAGCCACCGCTGGAAATCCTCCGCGGTGATAGCTCCCTCGTCGCATTTCTTTTTCTGCTCTCTGGCCTGTTCGCTCCACGCATAAAACTCGCTGTCGCTGATGCGCCCGGCCTTGATCCACGCGAAGCGTCGCTTGTACTCCCTGCGATAAACCTTGAACACCGGATCGTCCGCCTGCTTCAGCGTCCACTGCTGGAATGCCCCCATCGCACGGCAGCTGGACTGACCGTCGAGCGGCGTGCGGTCGCAGTACTCCGCGCTGACGCGGCCTGTCTGGGCGAAGTACCGTCCGCAGTTCTTGCAGCGACGCACGGTGATGCTGCGCTCCACGCAAGTCTGCAAAGAAAAGCTGATCATATCCGCTACGGTATTCGTGTACAGCACCGGCGCGCAAGTATCGCCATCCACCGGCTCAAAGCGCGTGGTGAGCAGACGGAACGGAAACAACTCCGGGTCGCTGGGCTGGTCAGGCTGGTCAAAATGATAGTACCGCATGATTTGCCGGCTGGGCTCGCGCCCGGCTTTGTCTATATCCAGTACCAACTCAAAGAACCGCTGGATCTGCTTTTGGTACAGCGGCAGCTCCTCCGACAGTGACCGCAGCTCGTCCAATGCGCCCGATACCGCAGCTTCAGTGTTCCCGAAGCCTACGGAATGAAGGTAGAACCACTTGGTATACAGCACGCGAAAGAAGCTGTGCATCTCCGCCAGCGCTCCCAGCCTGACCATGGTGTTGGTCATACGCTCGCGGTCAAGGCTCTCCAAGTCATCGGAGATGCACCGCAGCGCGACGGCAACCTTCCCGATGTCCAGTTCGGTGAAGGACAGCAGCGACTCCAAAAAGGGAAAGACCTTTCGCTGCGACGGTGCTCCCTGTGTACCGAAAGCGTCGCTCTCGATGACCTCATGCCTTCCGGGGAAATACATTTTACAGTACCACATAACGCCCTCCAATTATGGACTAATTGTAAATAATAATCGACAGCGTTGACAGATCATGCCGCCCCTGTTATGATAGACTCAAGCTAAATGTCTAATCTAAATTGCAATTAGTCTACACCATTCGCGCAGCCATGTCAACAGGAATCGGAGGTATGTATTGAACTTGCAAAACAACAAACTGAAAAACTTCACACCGCTGCCCAATGAGATATTCTCTCTGCATTTAAGCACTGGCGAGCTGGCCACCTACGCTGTGTTGATGCGGTTGGAGGATCCGCGCACCTACGAGTGCTGGCCCAGCTACGAAACCATCGGTAAAGCCATCGGCAAAAGCAAGAGTTCCGTCAAGCGCTACGTGGCTGGACTGGTAGAAAAGGGGCTCATCACCGTAGAGCCGACGTCGGTCATCATGCGGAACGGCCTGAAGAAAAAAGGCAACCTGCGTTATCACATTTGCCCCATCCGAAAGGCGGTGGAGTGGCACACAGCACCAGCTGTACCTCGCCGAAGCCGCCGCCGAGCGACATCGGGTACAGCGGAAACTGTCGGCGCAAGCCACAGAACCGCCACATTCGCCTCTATGAGCCACTGTGTGGCCTCGCAGGGCGGAACAAGTGTCGTAGGACGCTGGGAGTCGGGGAAAGCGGAGCATCGCGCCTTCGGCGCGATGGCAAGTTTCGCGTTTGTGGTACGGTTTTCGGCCCTTGGCCGAAACCGCTCCCCAAACGCTGCATGCGGGCTAAGCCCACACCCCTTTTCATGGAGGAGCAACGTATGAAGAAAGAAGAATTTATCCGCATCCGCGTGGCGGGGTGGCAGAAGAAATACATCTCGCTCCAGGCGGAGAAGGCGCACAAGTCTCTCAGCCAGTATGTGCGGGACGCGGCCATATGAATGCCTACGGCTACGATGTGAAATGGGAGCCGCATCAGAAATACATCACCTACACCACCCCGGAGAGCATCCGCTGCCGGGACAGCAAGCTGTTCGACCGGACGCTGAAGCGCGAGAATATGGAGCTATACTTCCGACTGGGCGGCGCGGATTATCTGCAAGCCTGCCGGGAAATTGCCTATGACCATCGTGAGCCGACACCTACGCTGGAGGATGCCGTCTGCGGCATGGCGGGTACAGTGGCCGCCATCTGCGCCCTCTGCGAGGACGAGGACAGCGAGGTCAGCGACCTTGCCCGTGAGCTGTATTACAGCAGTCTCTTGCTGCAGGAGCTGGTGGAGTGGTATCAGTCCCGCCGTCAGGAACAGGAAAATTACGAGGAAGAATATGGGCAGTATCACGGTTTCGACATGACCATGATGTAAGGAGGAGCGAATGAACGAATGTACCTATAAGAATTACGACGAGTTGCCCCTGATGCTGAACGTCGTGCAGGTGGCGGCGGTGCTGGGCATCTCCCGCGCCGGAGCGTATGAGTTAGTTCACAGCGAGGGCTTCCCGGCGCTGAAGATCGGCAGCCGCATCGTAGTGCCGAAGGACAAGCTGCGGGAGTGGATAGACGCCAACACAGCGCAAAAATGACCACGCTGTAACCAAAGAATACCCCCGCTGCGGAATTGATAACTTTCTCTTAACTCTGCCTATCTCCGATAGCTATTAAGGTCGGCTTGTGGTATGTGTGTTGGCTACCAAAGAAAAGGAGTTGATACTATGCCGAAGAAACGTGCAAACGGGGAAGGGAGTCTGCGCAAGCGGAAAGACGGCCGCTGGGAGGGCCGCTACACCGCAGGCTGCGATCCCACCACCGGTAAACCCATCCACAAGAGCGTCCTCGCCAAGACGCAGGCAGAAGCCAAGGAAAAGCTCAAGCAGGCCATCGCGGAGGCTGAAAAGCTGGACATGAGCCGTGCAAAATCCTACACGCTGGGCGCTTGGATCAAGCTGTGGTACGAGGTCTACGCCGAGCCACGCCTGCGGGAGAAAACCAAGGACTACTACTTCAACTACATCGACAACCACATCATCCCCGAACTGGGCAACACACCGCTGGAAAAGCTGACCACCATCCAGATCCAAAAATTCTACAACGACCTGCAAAAATCCGGCCGCATCCAACGGTATACCCACATCAAACTGAAAGACAAGGGCCTCAGCACCCGTGTGGTACGGGGCATCCACACGCTGCTGAACAACTGTCTGGAGCAGGCGGTGGCGGAGCGGCTGCTTCTCACCAATCCTGCCAAGGGCTGCCGCCTGCCAAAGCTGGAAAAGCGGGAGATGAAGATACTGCCGGAGGACAAGATCGGCCCGTACTTAGCCGAAGCGGCGCGGCGCGGGCTGCTGGCGGCCTTCTATCTGGAGCTGACCACCGGCCTGCGCCGGGGCGAGCTCCTCGCCCTGCTGTGGACGGACTTGGACGTGGAGAACATGACCATCTCTGTCAGCAAGCAGGTAAACCGTATCAACGGTGAGCTGGTGGTCAGCCAGCCCAAGACGCCCAACTCCATCCGCAAGCTGGCCATCCCGCAGCGGGCGGTGGAGCTGCTGGTGGAGGAGCACGCAAAGCACCCACACAGTCCCTACCTGTTCGTATCGCCCAAGACCGGCACCATGTTCGACCCGGATTCCTTCCGCCACACCCATGAGAAAATCCTGAAGGCCATCGGCGCGGAGCACATCAGGTTTCACGACCTCAGACACACCTTCGCCACGCTGTCCCTCAAGTACGGCGTGGACGTCAAGACGCTGTCCGGTGCGCTGGGCCACTACGACGCGGGCTTTACCCTCAGCACCTACACCCACGCCACGGAGGGGATGAAGCGTGACGCCGCCGACACCATCGGCAGCGTCATCAGCCAGACTATGTAGCCCACAAAAATAGTCCGAGAGGGACGGATGATGCTATCCGCTCCTCTCCCGTCATTTCGGCTTTTGGGTCACGGTTTGGGTCAAAGAAAAAACGCAAAAATGCCGCATCACTTTTCGGGCCATATACGAAAAAAGTTCCTGATTTCTTACGAAATCAGGAACTTTTTGGTGGAGACTGCTGGACTCGAACCAGTGACCTCCTGCGTGTGAAGAACTGCGTAATGTCCGGCGCAGGCGGTCATAGCCGCTGCGTTCCGCATAGGCACGGGTCGTTTGCCCCACCGCAAGGGCTCAAGCTGTACATCGCAACAGCGGTTTACAGCCTAAAAAAGCCCGACACATAACACCATCCAATATTTGGTAAATCTAATTAACGCCGCGTAGGGAAGGCCCATGCATTCAGTGGTAAACTTGCACGACACCGAAAAGCTGCTCTTCGCTTTTATCGGGCTGCCAAGACCGCTTTGAAACGCGGAAGATGGGGCCGTTGGTAATCAGCACCAAGGCCCCATCTCCCTCTTTTTCTAAAGCAAGCCGCATCTGACGATCTCAACCGTTCATAGAGTTATCACCTATGTCCGCACCCAAATCGCAGGTGTAGACCCAGCAGATCACGTCGCCGTCTTCTACCTGATAGCGGGAACAGCCGTAGTTGGGGAACCAGCCGTTGACCTTGTACATCCAGCCGGACTCGTTGCCCACATCAAACTCATAGAGATTATGCTTCGCCTCGAAGCACTAATAAAATTTTTCTACTCAAAGCATACTGCCGGTTGCAGATGCTCCAGACCCGGAGCAGGCTGAAAGTCGCTAAAATTGGTACAGGTAGAGATGAGCAAGCTTTCCATAAACCATGGTTCGCCGAGATGAAAGATGGGATGTATTGGATGTGATGTAGGAGGGGCCTGACAGCGGGTCTTGGAGTGAATCCGCAATGTAAGAAGAGAAGGAAGAACGCGTAGTTACTTGGCGGCCTTGGCAGCCTTGATGGATTCGATCAGCTCGGGAACGACCTTGAACAGGTCGCCCACGATACCGTAGTCAGCCACCTCGAAGATGGGAG